>OGGZ01000594.1_pt1 | contig 38590 bp, 45 predicted proteins | sample 1571371 | NCBI WGS metagenome assembly OGGZ01 (sample SAMEA2582025, study PRJEB24529) | metagenome | biome: Human gut stool | place: China | collected 2011
ATTAAGAACAAAGCGAAATATAAATAAGCAAGGCGGAATAATAATGAGTTACAATTTAGGAAGAGATGAAATTTTTTGGAGAATTGGAAATGAAGAAACTCCTGAATTGTTAAATGCAATAAGCCAGTTGGATAAGGTTGACTTTAGAGATGACGAAGGAACAACCTATTTGCATATTGCTGCACTCCATCACAGATTACAGATTATAAAGTTGTTATTTGAAAAGGGCGCAGATCCCAACTGGCAAGATTATAGGGGGAGACTTCCTATAATTTTTGCATTAGGTAGAAAAAATGAACACAATCCTGAGATATTAAAATTGTTTCTTGAATACGGTTTAGATTTGGACTTGAAAAGAGATGATAGGCTGACAATAAGAGAAACCATTGCCTCTTTTGGTGATTCTAAATTGGATGAAGTCATTGAAAATTTTGAAAGCAAACAAATGAACGAACATATTAAGAAGTCTCACAAACATATAAACTGAGAAATGTTGCTGACAGTTCCATAGTAACCTCTTCGGACATCAGCGGAATCGGAAAGTATAGATGGAGATTACTTTAATACTAAGGGGTGCTGCATGGTTGAAACAGGCCAAGGAACTGCATGGCAATTGATTTCACTCTACGTTGCGAAATAGAAGAGGGCGAATTGTATGAATAATCAAATTGGACTCAAAGAAGCGTGGGAACAGTTGCTGGCGTATGACCCGGCTGTCTGGATAGGAGTTTTTACTGCCATTGTTGTTTTTGCTATTGAAAGGAGCATTGCAATGAAGATTAGAGATGAGCGCGGCGCCGTTATGTTGGAATCTACATATTGTATTTTGATTTCTATTATTGTACTTATGTTTATGTTAAGCTTCGGCTTCTTTCTTTATCAAAATGCTGTTGTTACGATTATAACAAATGAGGCAGCGGAACTAAGTGAATGTAAAAAACGACTGGGGCTATACCCCGATTGAGCTTGCTCGGAAACTCCCGTATCGTGCGGATCTGCTTAGACGAATGACGAAAAATATAAGATAAAATATTCATTCAAAAAAATATCAAAAATTGTTTCCCAAATGCGGGAAAAATAGTGTTGTCAGGAGGAAAGAAAGTGGTAAGCTTCAGGGTTGGATGTATAATGTATGAAATTGGTGCGGGTTCATTTTTACACTCTTTCTTCTCCACAGTAGCGTACCGTCTTGAAAAATGCAAATGGGGAAGCAAATATCCTGTAATAATGAACGAACTGTATCAAGGAAAACTGTCTTGCGACAATGTTCCTGCCGCAAAGAAGGAATTGGAAATAATCAAGAAAAGACTCGCAAAGTATTCACCCGATAAAGTGATATGGGATATTGAGGACTTATCAAAACAGCCGCCTTGGGGTGATAAAATCAGCGAGAGAATAACCAGTTTGGCGAATTACTATATAACAAGCGATGGCAGAGATTTCATTGATGCATTTAATATGGCATTAGATGCCGCCATTGAAATAAACGAGGATGTTCTTATCCAATAAAGAAAGTACACATAATATGGCTATCGCTAATGCCGATGTAAAAGACTATGAAAAGGCTCTGCTTGAATGGGATTAGAGAGATTCCGGGTTGCTATATTCAACAACTGCGTCCGTCTGACACATTCGCACACATCCCTCCTATCGGGTACAATGTACCTGAAACGGAGGGATTTTTTTATGGAACTGGAAAAGCACATCACAGACGAGCGGACAGGGATCAGCTATACGCTCTGCGGGGACTACTACCTTCCCGACCTGAAGCTGCCCGAAGAAAAGAGTTACGACTTGGGACGCTTTGGCAGAGCAAAGCTCAGGCATTTGCGGAAATGCCGCCGTGCGCTGTTGACGAGCCTGCGGACAAGCGGAACGCTGAACGAGTACCTGCACAGCGTGGACGAGGAGTGCGAGGCGATGTTCTTCCGGCTGGTCAGGCAGTATGCCGAGCGAGAGGGCGTGACCGAGCAGCTCAAGGCCGAGGATATGATGCAGTGGGTCGGACGGATGAACAACATCCGCAGCCGTGCAGAGGAGGTCGTGATGAGGGAGTATGTCTATGAAGAAGATAAAAATCAAGGTAAATGATTTCGAGCTGCGGCTTATCATCCGTGCGCTGGTGGAATGGCGCAACGCTCTGCTGGCAGAGGATAAACCCACGGAGGACTTGGACGAGCTGCTCTTGCGCCTGTGCAGGTAGCGACAACTGAATAACATAGCGGACTGCACCTGTTTTCAGCAATGGAAATGGGTGCTTTTTTGCGCCCGAAAACAGGCGCTTTCCCCGAAACCGGCAAGGCAGTATCTGCATAAGATACAAAGTGTTAAGGTTGTTGAAGCAAGCAGTTTTTTCACAGCTCCGGGTGCTCTGACATGAGAAGCATGCTTTGGAGCCGGCGGCGTGTAGGAGTATCGAAGCAAAGAACAAAAAAGTAAACAGACAATCATGAGTGGCGCGGATAGATGGCCGCGCCCCTATAGGAGTATCATCATAATAGGTTCCTCGTGGATAATTTGTTATAGACTATCTTATATTGGCCAAGAAAAACGCATTTACAGAAACAGCTTTTCTTGCAGTATCAACATTTCAAATTACTCCATAGGATTGTGGTACGGAAAAGAGGGGAAAACGAGCCAAGCAGATGACACCGCCTCCGTTTTTTCGTGGGGTTTCCGATAACCAAAGTTATCCCGAATCCGTTATGGCTACGTCTTGTTCTCGTTTTCGGTTTGCTTTTTCTGCTCTTATTTCTCGATTTTTCTCAGAATGTCGATGTCCTGCCAGCCGGAGCAGAGCAGCTCCGTGCGCTTCTCACAACGGAAGCCCACCTGTGCAGCGGCGTCGGAAACTTCGTTTTTGAGTACGCCCATATCCATGCCCTGCATATAGCAGGGCAGATACCCCAGCGTCATGTCCCACGGGCCGGTGTGGTCGGGGGCGATTCCCTCAGAGTTAACTCTCTGCACGCCGTTTTTTATATCTGATGATACCGCTTAAAAGCCCTGTCCCATTTTTCCGATTCCTGCGTTATATGGATATGGCGCGGGAAACGGATCACTTTGTTTCCAGCAGCTTTTGTATTGCGGCTGGCGTATCCCCGAAGGTCTGCCGGAAAACCGCATAAAAGTTGCTGATACCGTTATAGCCAACCTCCTCCGCCACCTCCTGAATGGAAAGGGTATCGTCCTCCAGCAGATCAAGGGCGCGCTCCATGCGCAGGGTACGGACATATTCCGCAACGCTTTTTCCCTCGGTCAACCGGAAGCCTTTTTGCAGCTTGTTCTTGTTGACGCCGACCTTCCTGCAAAGGTCAATGACCGCAGGCGGGTGCTTCAGGCTGGCTTGCAGGATAGTCTTTGCCTTTTCTACCGCACGAATCTCGTTCTCGTCGAGATAGACCGGCGGCTGTGCGGATAGCTGCTGCACAAGGTCGATCAGATACCCGGCCGCCTCCAGCCCAAAACCCTTCAGCCATGTATCAAAGGCAAGCCCTGTCAAGCGGCATTGCTCAATGCGGCGGTAGATGGACACCAACTCCGGTGCATGAAGGTCTGCGCCGTGTATTGTGTTCTTTGCATCCCTCCAGAAGCTGTCATAGAGCGGGATGTTATTCTCCGCAAAAAACTGCTCCTGAAAGTACAATCCCTGAAACCGCAGCCGCTGCCCACCGGGAACTTTCATAAAGAACGGCACCGGCGAATCAAATACGAAGCAGTTGACGCCTTCGCCGAAGTGAATCGTCTGATCTCTCTGTGTGTAGGCTTCCACGGTCCCCTGCTCGCTCAGTCCGATTCCTACATAGCGCTGACTAAACTGACTGCGGATGATTGTATCCTTCGGATAGGTAAAGTCCGCGTCCGCTGTGGAAAAGCCGTGCAGATCGCCCCAGAAGCGAACCTTGGAGTGCTGCCTCGGAAACACATAGCGAAAGCCGTTTGCTGCGTCCTTCCGTAAGCCGCCGAGCGATATATAGAAGTTCAGCATTTCCTCGATGCTGTGTATTGTAACCATCTTGCCGCTCCTCTCTTTCTGTTTTGGCACACCGCTTTCTGTTTTGGCACAAATTTCGGTTAGCAACAGGCAACTCATGGATGTGATTATATCACGAAACTGCTGGTAATTCAACGATTTTCGCAAATTTCGCACAACGTCATCTTAATTTTGAGGCACTTTCCGAGCTGTTGACAATACAGCGCCCATGCGTATAATGATTGCTGGTTAAGCTCGTCTAACCAACAATCATTTTGCTTGCGGTGGCTGCTCTTGAGCGTTGCGCCGCAGAGAAAGGAGTTCTATGCAAGAAGCAAAGAAAAACGTCATTCTTCGCGTGTTCCGAACGGCGCATTGCCCTCCGGGAAAGTATTTCTTCGGCGTGACCTGCTCTGCGCTCAGCGTTCTGCTGTCCGGCGTACCGTTCTATACGGTCTACCGGATCATCCGGCTTTTTCTGCTGGCATCGCTTGATGGTGCGGCTGCTCCGACCCACGAGATATGGATGTGGGCAGCGGTCACGATAGGAAGTATCGTGCTGGGCATCGTGCTGTCTGTAATCGGCAGCTTTTCCTGCCATGCCTGCGCGTTCAATGCCCTCTATGACCTGCGTATGCGCATCCTCGACCACATGGGGCGGCTGAACCTTGGCTTTTACACAGGCGGGCAATCCGGCGCAACACAGAAGATGATGAATGAGAACATCGAAAAGATGGAAAACATCATTGCCCATGATGTTTCCAATATCTTCGGTGCGGGGCTACTGCTTGCAGCTTTGGCCGTACTGATGTTCTCGCTCAACATTCCGCTGGCACTAACGATCTTTATCGCCCTCGTGCTTGCGTTTCTCATTCAGTTTTCCGCTTTCGGAGGAAAGCAGGGTCAGAAGATATGGAGCGACCTGAACCGTTCCTCCACCGAGCTGGACGCAGCATTTTCTGAATATGTGGCGGGCATGGAGGAAGAAAAAATCTTCGGCAGGCCGGAGACGGCAGCCCGCCGCCTAACAGGGCTGGTGGAGAAGAACAGGGAGCATTGGAAGGTCTATCTGAAGCGTGTCACGCCGATTTTCGGCGCATATAAAACCATCACAATCTCCGTGCTGGCGTTCCTGCTTGTTTCCGGCTGCGCATTGCTGTACCTGCATCCCGGCGACCATGAGCTTATGATGGAGCTGTTGATGTTCCTGATAGTCGGTCCCGCCTGCATCAGTCCCTTGATGGAACTTGTGGAGTTCGGAGCAGATTTGCGGAACCTGGCAGTACGCATGGATCAGATTGACGAGGTGCTGAATATGCAGCCCATATCCGAGGGAACGGAGACTGCCCCAAAGGGTGGAGCTGAAATTGTGTTTCAGGATGTGAGCTTTTCCTATCAGAACGCTGCTGACCCGCTGCGCCGCATGGCATTAGACCACCTGATAATGGAGATTCCTGCCGGGAGCTTCGCTGCGCTGGTAGGACCGTCTGGCGGTGGGAAATCCACGGCAGGACAACTCATTGCCCGGTTCTGGGATGTGGAGAGCGGCTCAATCACTGTCGCAGGTCGGGACATCCGGGAATATTCCACGGAAGCCCTGATGAACACCATCGCCTTTGTTTTTCAGGACACGCATATTTTTGCGGAAAGCGTCTATGACAATATCGCCATGCACCGTAAGGTTCACCGCGAGGATGTGGAGAGAGCAGCAAAAGCGGCAAGATGCCACGATTTTATTCTCACCCTGCCAAAAGGCTATGATACAAAGCTGGGGGACGGCGGACATAAGCTGTCGGGCGGCGAGGCGCAGCGTATCGCCATTGCAAGGGCGATATTAAAAGATGCACCCATCGTCGTGCTGGATGAGGCGATGGCTTTTACCGACGCGGAAAACGAGCTTGCACTGCGGGAAGGCATGGCGGAGCTTTTGAAAGGGAAAACCGTGCTGATGATTGCCCATCGGCTTTACTCCATTCAGGATGCGGACTGCATCTTTGTGTTGGAGAACGGGAAACTCAGGGAGCACGGCTCACATACCGAACTGCTGAAAGCAAATGGCCTGTATGCACATCTTTGGGCAATTCAGAACGAAACCGAAAGTTGGCAGATGAAGGGAGGACCTGCCCATGTTTAAGATGATCCGGCAATTTACCTTCCACCATCCGAAACAGATCATTGCTCCGACGCTGTGGCTGTTTCTCTCGCAGGCATTCAGCATTCTCCCCGCGATCCTTGCATACATGGCGATCTATCTCTTGGGGCAGGCGTTTTATCCGCCATATACGCTGGATATTGCGCTGCTAATTAAAATTGCGGTGATAGGGATTGCCTATGTCCTTCTGCAATATGTTGTGGAGCTGATCTCCTATTACAACACCTATGGACGCGCATATCACGACACGGCAGACAAGCGTATTGCATATATTCAAAAACTGCGCCGTCAGAGTCTCGGCTTCTTTTCCTCCAAGGAATCCGGTGAGCTGATTAGCTCCTTTGCAAGCGATTTTGCCAATGTGGAATTTACCATGTGCTACTGGTTGCCTTATCCTATCGGCGTGGGCTTTCTGCTGCTGCTTTCCTTTGTTTGTATGCTGTTCTTTGACTGGCGTATGGCGGTGGCGATTTTTGCAATGCTGCCCGTCTGCGCAATCCTGATGCTGCAAATTGCAAAGGTCAAGGAAAAACATAGCCGCTCCGTTATGGAGGCCAAGACAAGAGCCGCAACGCAGCTCAACGAATACCTGCACGGTATGAAAGACCTCAAAGCCTATCACCGTACCGGCAGCGGCTTCGAGGCGCTGAAAAAAGCGTTTTCTGATTTGCGCAGGGAATCACTGCGGGACGAGGCCGTTGCAGGCAGCCTTTCCACTCTGTGCGCTTCGTTGGTCAAATTCGTTGTTCCCGTAACGGCGATGGTGGGTCTGTATCTACTGATGGGCGGCAGTCTTACCATATTGGATTTCGCAGGCTTTCTTGTGATTGCCACAAAGCTGACCGAACCGGCGCTTACCCTTGTGAGCAGCATTTCAGCGCTGCGGGGCATGGCTCTCTCCGGTGAGCGGCTGGACAAGGTGATGACGATGTCCGACCCTTCCGGCACAGACAAAATCACCCACGGCGACAGCTATGCGTTTGACAGCGTTTCCTTCCACTATGCAGCGGATACCAACGTGATCCATGGCGTGAGCTTTGAAACACCGGCAGGGGCACTCACTGCGCTGGTAGGACCCTCCGGCAGCGGTAAATCGACGCTTCTGCGGCTGATGGCACGATTCTGGGACTACCAGCATGGGCAGGTGCGCTTTGCCGGGAAAGAGCTTCGCAGCATCGCGCCGGAAAGCCTGCTTTCACAGGTATCTATGGTGATGCAAAACGCCTATCTGTTCCGGGGTACGATTCGGGAGAACCTATGCTTCGGGAATGAGCGCATCACCGAACAGCAGATGCTCGACGCCTGCCGAAAAGCACGCTGCCACGACTTCATCTCCGCCTTGCCGGAGAGCTACGATACTGTGGTAGGCGAAGGCGGCGCAACCCTGTCCGGGGGCGAGCGACAGCGTATTTCGCTGGCAAGAGCATTTTTGAAAGATGTCCCGATCCTGCTTCTGGACGAGCCGACCGCATCCCTTGACGCGGACAACGAGGCGGCTGTGCAAAAGGCGCTGGACGAAATATCCAAAGAACGCACCGTAATCATGATCGCCCATCGGCTGAAAACCGTGCGCGGCGCACAGCAGATCCTTGTTCTTGAAAACGGCAGGATCACACAAAAAGGAACCCATAACCAGCTTGTCGGGACAGACGGACTTTACTCACGACTGTGGGAATTGCAAAATCAGGCTGGAAACTATACTTTCAAACAATCTTAGGAGGAGAAACATGAAATCAAAATTTTTGAATCTCAAGGAGTTCGTCCTTGTTATCGTATTGTCTTGCCTGATGATCGGCATCGGCTACCTCATCATGCTGCCCTTTGCGGCAAATATGCAGCTTCTCTATTTCCTGGAGCCGGGGCTGATTGGCCTTGTCAACGGCATCGTCTATGTGCTGATGATCCGCAAGTGCCCGAAAATCGGGACGCAGTTTATCATTGCCGCGCTGTACGGTACCTATATGCTGATCATGGGCAGTGCCTATGCCGCTCTGTATTTCTACATTCTGGCTATTGTCAATGAACTGATCATGCTCAAGGGTGGCTATCAGAGCAAGGTGCGCCCCGCCGTTCCTCACGTCCTCATGTGGTGCATGAACGCAATGGGCAGTACCCTGAACCTGCTCCTGTTCCGCGCAAGCTATGTCAAAATTTATATGGATTTGGGCATGGATGAAGCCACAGCTACGGCAGCGGTCAATCAGACCGCGGAATTTTGGTGCGCTCCGCAAAACATTCTGATTTCTCTCTGCGTGACGGCAATCCTCTGCGTCGGCGGTTATCTGTTGGGCGTCAAAATGCTGGGCAAGCACTTTAAGCCTGCCGGTGTCGCATGAGCCTGACGAAAACAAAAACCGGAACGACTGTTGATCCGAGGACATGGCTCGTACACCTTTTGATCGGTGTGGCAGCGATTATCTTCATCCGCTCCAACATGGGTGGGCTGCTTCTGTTCGCATGGAGTATGCTCTTGCAACTCACCATGCGAAAGGGGCAGTATCTCCTGCCATTCCTGTTTGCGTACATCGTACTGACGGGCTTTGCATGGATCGGTGTGCAGCTTCTGCCTGACGACAGGTTTTACTTTTTAGGTCTGGCCTTCTCCAATATGGGCGTTATAGGACGCAAGGCAATGGTTCCGTTATCCTTTGCTATCTGCCTTGCGAAAGAGCCTACCGGTTCTCTGCTTGCCTCCTTACAGGCAATGCGGCTCCCGAAGGCGGTGGGCATCGGGCTTGCCGTGCTGCTGCGGTTTTTCCCGACGATTGGCGGCGAGTATCGTGCGATCCGTGCTTCGCAGCGGTTTCGCGGGATCGGGGTAGGCGTGGTTCACACGCTTACCCATCTCCCCTCAACGGTGGAATACATACTGATCCCACTGATCCTGCGCACGACAAAAGTCGCCGAAGAACTCTCTGCCTCCATGACGGTGCGTGGAGTACGCTTTTTGGGGGAAACAATTTCCTACCGTCCTGTGCGCTTTACGGGAAAGGATGCTGTTCTCTGCGCGATGGCAGTTTTGATTCCCGCGGCTGTGTTTCTGCTGGAAAGGAGGGGCGTCTTTTGATTGAACTGAAAAACCTCTCCTTTTCCTATGAGAACTCAAGTGAAGCAAAGGGACAGCTCAGAGGTATCGACCTTCATGTAAAAAAGGGCGAGTTGGTGATCCTGTCCGGCAGAAGCGGCTGCGGCAAGACGACGCTGACCCGTATTCTCAACGGGCTTTGCCCCGGCTTTTATCCGGGAAAGCTGGAGGGCGGCTACTCCCTTGACGGTGAGGACGCACTGAAAATGCCCATCCATCGTTTGGGGACGATGGTGGGAAGCGTCTTTCAGGACCCTCGCAGCCAGTTTTTCGCCACCAACACGACGGATGAGATCGTGCTGGGGATGGAGAACATCCCACTGGAGCGCCCGGTCATGCAGGAGCGGTTGAACACGGTTTGCAAACAGATGAACATTGAACGCCTGATCGACCGAAGGATATTCCCTCTGTCCAGCGGCGAAAAGCAGCTTATCGCCATTGCCTCCGTCTGTGCAATGGAGCCGAAGGTTATCGTCCTGGATGAGCCGTCCGCAAATCTGGACAGCGAAGCGATGGTGCGCCTCGGCGCGCTGCTCTATCGGCTGAAAATGGCGGGGCATACGATGATCCTCTCGGAGCATCGGTTCCATTATGTGCGGGATTCCTTTGACCGGCTTGTTTTCATGGAGGATGGTGCGATTTCCGCCGTCTATGACCGGAAAGACGCCCTGTCCCTGACAGCGGAGCAGATGACGGCGATGGGACTTCGTCCCTTTGACGCACCGGCATTTCGCGTAGGCGGAGCATACCGGCAGAATCAGGACGACGCCTTGCAGGTGTCCGCAATCTCCTGTATGCTGGACAGCCAGCAAATTTTGGAGGAAGTGAGCTTTGCCGCACAGAGCGGAAAGATACTTGCCATCGCCGGACCCAACGGCGCAGGCAAATCCACGCTTTGCCGCATCATCACAGGTTTATACCGGGCAATGGGTTCGGTTTCCCTCAATGGTGAAATCCTGAGGCGGAAGCGTCGCACACAAAAATCCTTTTTTGTGCAGCAGGATTCCGATTATCAGCTCTATGCGCCTACTGTGCTGGACGAGTTTTCCCTCGGCAAAAAGGAAACGGCAGAGTTGAAAGAAACTGCGCTTTCCCGGTTGCGGGAGATGGGACTGGAAGTCTTTACAGATCGGCATCCCGCTTCGTTATCGGGAGGCCAGAAGCAGCGTCTGTTGCTGGCGCTGGCTGCGGCAAGTGGGAGAAGCCTGTTGGTGTTTGATGAACCTACCAGCGGCTTGGACGGTTTCAATATGCACCTGACGGTCGATCTGCTAAAACGGCTTGCCGGAGAAGGCCGCTGCATCCTGCTGATTACGCATGATATGGAGCTGATCGCGGAGGCTGCGGATAGCGTCCTCTATATTGAGGGCGGCAAACTGCGCTATCACCGAAATGTTCTGCGGCAGATGGGAGACGATGATGGAAATTCGTAAATCCGGCGAGGATTATCTGGAGGCCATTCTGATTCTTGAACGGCAGTCCGGTGCGGTGCGCTCTATTGACCTTGCGCGGCACATGGGCTACTCCAAAGCCAGCATCAGCCACGCCACAAGTGCGCTACGCAAGGGCGGATTTCTTGTTATAGACAAAGGCGGCTGCCTGCGCATGACCGATAAGGGACGTGAGATAGCGGAAAGAATCTACGAGCGGCACCAGTTTTTTACGATGCAGTTGATCACTGCGGGCGTAGACCCGGAAATCGCCGAATACGAAGCCTGCCTGATTGAACACGTCGTCAGTCAGGACAGCTTCGAAAAAATCAGGGATGCGCACAAACAGGAAAAATAGAATAAAAATTGCCCGTCGTTCCAACTGCGCGGACAAAAGCAGCCAGCGGGTAAAAATCGTGTGTCTATGCTCGCTGGCTATTCTATAAGTTAAAGCGGCTATCCGCATGGATGGCCGCTTTTACTCACCGTTTTTCAACTTCTCTGCGCTTTGGCACAATGCAATATACCGCTCCGCTTCTGCATCACTCTTTCCGGCAAAGAAATCTGCCACAACTTTTGGAATTTCACGCGGTTTTTCGTCGTGAAACACCACGGCGTCAAGGCTGATTCTCATCTCCTTGGAAATGAGAGCCACGGTTTCAAACTTCGGATTGCTTTTGCAGTTTTCAATCTCAATAATCGTGCGCGTACACATGTTCAGTTTTTCAGCCAGTCCACGCTGTGTTATCTTCTGCTGGATTCGCTTCTCCCGAAGTTTGAGGGCAAAAAGGTCAAGAAAGTTCATCAGAAATCACCTCTCCTATATTTTATGGTGAGTTCTAATTCAGCTAAATATACACCTAACTCATGTCAAATGAGCTATACATCACAAGTACGAAATATGTGAGGATGTCTTATGGGATTGACTGACAATAGGAGGTATCGCTAATGCGGCTATCCACCGCAAAGGAAGTGGATGCGGAACATCTCAAAAAGAAGCAGGTGTTGTAGAGACTTTTGCGAGCTGCACTTATCTATGTGAGTTGCAGCTCGTTTTCTGTGCATCACAGATTATCTGCAATATAGCTCCGCCCAATTATGAAATAGAATTGCAAGGCACTCGTTCAGGCTTTTATGCCTGTGCGGGTGCCTTTTTGTTTGCACTGTTTTTCTTCTCCGTGGGCTGCCGTTCCCCGCCGCCCTTCGTTCAGACCTTTTTACCCACTCGGATCTGAACGGAGGAACAAAATGTTTAATAGAAAAAGCAGCTATGCGCTGAACAAGAAAGACCCCAACGCTATCGTTTACATGGATGCCAATGAAGTCATCATCCGCCTGACTCGCGAGGACTTTGCCAGCGAGGAAGAATTTCTGAAATGGAAATCTTGGTCGGATGGAAACTACCACACTGAGGACAATCAGGATGTGGTAGAGGGGAAACACAATACGTCCATTGATGACCTGTCCGAAGCCGCACTTTCCATTCCTGCAATTGATGTGGTTATGGAGCGCCAGCACGAGAAATCCGAGCGACGCAGAGTGGCTTCCGCGATGGTTTCTCAGATCAGGGACAAGCTGACGGAAACACAGTTCCGCAGACTTTGGATGTACTACGTTGGCGGAATGACCGTTGATGAAATTGGAGAAAAAGAAGGCGTGTCCCATCAGGCCGCTTCTCTCAGCATCACCACTGCGATCAGAAAAATCAAAAAATATTTCTGAGAAATGCGGAAAACGCCTTGCAAAAATGCCCTAAAAAAGATGATAGGTGAAGGGACGTTCTCCACGAAGCCTTTCGTTGAACGTTGAAAACTGAATAGACCATGATGCAGGCACAAAACCCGCGTGATAGCGGCATAAGGTGCGCCGCCACGACGATGGCTTCAAGGAGGTGATTCCGGACAAGCCATCCGAGCGATCTACGCAGCCTTAGACCCGATTCGGCAAATCGGGCGCGATGACAGCGCGGCGGATAATGAAACTTGCTCACGCCCTCCCACAGACTTGAGGGGGAACCCTGCGGTATGCGCCAGCTCTTTGAGGCAGCGGTATCGTGGAGTTATGACAGCCCTGCCAAGGGCGGCCTGCATCATGCCCACTATCCGGGGTGCGTGGCAAATAGGATGGATCTTCTTAAATGGACAAGCAGAGCGGCTGCGCCGGTATTCACCATTATGTTATGTGGCTCCAATTCTGCCGCGCAGCCGCCTCTCAAAGTCAGATACCATGCGCTGACGGCCTTTCCCGTCAGCGCATTCATGTGACCTTGAGGAAACCCACCAAACCGAGAAAGGAGATCGCCATGATGCAGCCAACGCCAAACGAAACCCGAACCCACACGGATGAACTGGTGGACATCCGGGAAGTATCTGTTGACAAAAATCTTCCCAAGGAAGAACGCATTGCCGCCTTTATCCGCCAGATCAAAAATCCCTACCGCTTCCGCTGCGGCGATTTCGTGGTAAACGCCTGCTTCGCCGGGAACGGCGTTACGTTGGAGGAATGTCTGCAAGGCATTTTGCGCTGAGCGACATCCTCGCTTTTTTCCGCAGAGAGTGCTATGATCGGTGTGGAAAAGGATGAAAACCAAATAGCCAGATAACCACTCTTTTCATGCGGGAGCAGTCCGGGAGAGAGGAGTGCTTTTTCATGCCCAAATACAAAGCCACCGCTTATATCCGCCTGTCCTACACCGACGATCATTCCAGTGAGAGCGACAGCGTTTCCAATCAGCGCAAGCTCATTGAAAACTTTGTGGAGCACAACCCGGATATTGAGGTCGTTTCCGAAAAGATCGACGATGGATACAGCGGTATCATCTTTGACCGCCCTGCGTTCAAGGAAATGATGCAGGATGTCACCGACGGCAGCATCAACTGCGTCATCGTAAAAGACCTCTCCCGCTTAGGGCGCGAGTACATTGAAACTGGCCGGTATCTGCGCCGGGTATTCCCGGCCTATGGGGTGCGCTTCATCGCCATCACCGACAGCATCGACACCGCCCACGACAGCGGCGATGATCTGACCGTATCGGTCAAGAACATTATGAACGAAGCCTACTGCCGGGACATTTCCATCAAGACCCGTTCTTCTCTGGACGTGAAGCGGCGCAACGGCGATTTCGTCGGCGCGTTTCCGGTGTACGGCTACATGAAAGCCGAGGACAACAAGAATTTACTTGTCCCTGACCCCTACGCCGCCCGCGTTGTCTGCGACATCTTCCGTATGCGGCTGGAGGGCGCAAGCGCCTCCAAGATCGCATCAGAGCTGAACCGGCTGGGTATTCTCTCCCCGCTGGCATACAAGAAGAACAATGGCCTGCCCTATGCGAAAAATGGCTATGCGGACAAGGCCGACTGCAAGTGGTCGGCAACCACCATCATCCGCATCTTGCAGGACGAAACCTATACCGGAACGCTGGTGCAGGGCAAACAGGGTACGCCACACTACAAGATCAAGCAGATGGAGCAGCGTCCCGCCTCCGAGTGGGTGCGTGTCCCGGATGCCCACGAAGCATTGATCGCCCGTCAGGATTTTGAGCTGGTGCAGCGCATTAAGGGACTGGACACCCGCACTTCTCCCAACGAGGACACGGTGTACCTGTTCTCCGGTATTCTGATCTGCGGGTGCTGCGGAAGCCGCATGACCCGCAAGACCAACCGTGCAAACGGCAAGGAGTACCACTACTATTATTGTCCCACCGGCAAGAAAAAGGGCTGCACTCATCCGGTCATGCTGAAAGAAAGCAGCCTGATCGACTGTGTGCGGGACAGCCTGAAAGCCTATATCGGCAATATTGCTTCGCTGGAGGCGCTGCTTTCGGGCATTGACCAGTCCAGCATCAATCAGGCGCTTGCCAAGGAATACAGCGACCACATTACCGACAACGAGCGCCGGTTGGAGCAGGTGCTGGAGTTCAAGGCAAGGCTTTATGAGAGCCTTGTGGGAGGTATGCTTACCAAGGAAGAATACGCCTCCTACAAAGCCAAGTACACCAAGCAGGCCGAGGACATCCGCGAGAGCGTCCGCGTTCTCAAGGAAAAACTCACGGAGGTTTTGGAAAACCGGAGTGAGCGCAACCGCTGGATTTCACAGTTTACGCAGTTCTCCACGCTGGAAACCTTAGATCGCAGGGCGCTCATTCACATGGTACAGAGCATCCGCGTCCGTGGGAAAAAGGAGCTGGATATTACCTTTACCCATGAGGACGAATATAAAAAGGCGTTGCAGCTTCTGGCGCTGGCTGCGCAGCAGAAAGATTACGAACAGAGAACGGTGGGCTGAGCATGGCAAGAAAGAGCAGAAAGGAAATGGCTGCGGTGGCCGTGCAGGAGGCCGACGCCGCTTGCCGCGCCGCGATCTACGTCCGCCTTTCTGTGGAGGATACCCACACGCACAGCGTATCCATTGAAACCCAGCAGATGATTATTGCCCGCTATCTGGAGCAGTACCCGGAGATCAGCGTGTACGATACCTACATCGACAACGGCGCGACGGGGACAAACTTCCACCGTCCGGGCTTTCAGCAGATGCTCTCAGATATTGAGGCCGGTCACGTCAACTGCGTCATTGTGAAAGACCTCTCCCGTTTGGGGCGAAACACCATCGACACCGGCTACTACATCGAGCAGTATTTCCGCATCCGCAGCATCCGCTTTATTGCGGTCAATGAAAACTTCGACACCGCCGCCCCGGAGGACGCCCATTCCGGTATCATCATCCCGCTGCGGAACATGATAAACGAAGCCTACGCTTTGGACATTGGGCGCAAGATCAGGGCGCAGCAGCGGCAGGCCATGAAGGACGGCAAGTTCATCGGTGCGCGTACTCCTTACGGTTATCTGAAAGCGGAGGACGATTGCCACCAGCTTATCATCGACCCCGTTGCCGCCGTCGTGGTGCAGCGGATGTTCCGTTGGGCTTCCGAGGGCGCTGGCCTGAATACCATCGCTGTGCGGCTGAATGAAGCGGGTATTCTCACCCCCAGCCACTACAAGAAGATGCAGGGTAAGATCACCCACGAGAATTTACTCGGCAGCGGCAAGTGGCAGACCCGGACAGTCGGCGTTATTCTCCGCTCCGAGGTCTACACCGGAGATCTCGTTCAGGGGCAGACCAAAACCGTGGATCACCGGCAGGTCAAGGCCGATGCCGAGGAATGGACGGTGGTGCGGGACACCCATGAGGCCATCATCAGCCGGGAACAGTTCGCGGCGGTGCAGGAAATTCTCAATCAGACCGCCAGCCGCGCCAAGGCACGGGAGGTCAAAGCCTACACGCCGAATTTGTTCAAAGGCAAGGTGTTTTGCGCCCATTGCGGCGGCAGTCTGCACCGGCAGAGAAATATCCGCAAGAAATCCGATGATGTGTACTTCTACCATTGTCTGAGCCAGAGCCGAATCAGCAAGGATGTCTGCCCCGGCGTGACCATCCGCGAGGATAGGCTGCTGGATATGCTGGCAGATATGCTTCAGGACGCGCTTGATACGGCGCTGGGGCAATACACCCTCTCTCTTGCGGAGCTGCCCCGGCAGGCCGCTGACCGCGCTGAGCTGCGGGAGAAGATCACCAGCCGCAGACAGGAAATCCAGCGGCTTCGCGGTATCGTGCGGAGTTTATATGAAAACCTCGTCCAAGGCGTTCTCACCAAGGATGAATACTTTGACTACAAGGAGAAGTACGAAAGCCGCATTGCCGACCTCGCCGTGGAAATGGAGCAGTTGGAGGACGGCCTGCGAACGATGGATGCTCAAGCAGAGCAGCACCGGGCGCTGGAACAGGATGCCGCACAAATTAAGACCGACCGGGCGCTGACCGGCGTACTCATCGAGCGGCTGATCGACCGCATCGAGGTATCTCACGACAAGCAGATCACGGTGCGCTATCGCTTCCAGAGCGAGTTTGAAACCTATGCGGAGGTGCTGGAACAATGCAGAAATATGTAATCGCCCTCTACATCCGCCTCTCCATCGAGGATTACAAGTACGACAGCCTGAGCATTGAAAACCAGAGTCTCGTCCTCCACGAGTACGCGGCTTCCATGCCCGAAGCCCTGAACGCGGAGATCATGGAGTTCATCGACAACGGATACAGCGGCACGAATTTTGAGCGCCCGCAGGTACAGAAGCTCATTGAACTGGTGCGGGCCAATCAGATCGACTGCATCATTGTCAAGGATTTTTCCCGTTTCGGGCGCAACAGCATTGAAACCGGCTACTTCATTGAGCGCGTGTTCCCGCTGTTCCATACCCGCTTCATTTCCATCAGCGACGATTTTGACAGCAGCAAATTCAAGGGCGACACCGGCGGCATGGACGTGGCGTTCAAGTATCTCATCAGCGAGTATTACAGCCGCGATATGTCCATCAAAACCAAGAGCGCCAAGTACGCCAAGATGCAGCGCGGCGAGTATCAGAGCAAAATCTGTCCCTACGGCTACCGCAAAAGCGCCGATGGCAGAATGGAGCCTGACCCGGAGGCCGCTGCCGTTGTGCAGCTTATCTTCCAGCTTGCCGCCGAGGGGATCAACGCCACCGCCATCACGCGAGAGCTGTTCCGCAGAAGCATCTCCACGCCCGGCCAGTACAAAGCGGCGCGAGGCAATCACACACACGATATTTCCCGCTGTCACGGGATTTGGAGTGCATCCACCATTCTCCGCATTTTGGAGGACGAACGCTACACCGGCGTGTATGTGATCGGCAAGCGGGCGGTTCTCGAAGTAGGCGGCAACAGAAGCCGCCTGAAGGACAGAGAATCGTGGTACATCATCCCTGACCATCACCCGGCCATCGTAGAGAAAGCCGTATTTGATACCGTGCAGGCCAGCCAGCTCCGCTTTTCCCAGCCAAACAAGAAAAAGCGGGACTACCCGCTGAAAGGCAAAGCCTTCTGCGGCTGCTGCGGCCATGCGCTGTCCCGCACCATGCAGAAAACCTCGTACTATTACTGCCGCCATTCTGAGGCGGACGTAGAAAGCCGCTGCCACAAGATGCGCCTGAACGCCGCAGAGCTGGAACAGGCGGTATTCCTGACGCTGAAAAAGCAGTTGGAGGCCGCCGCACCGCTTGCCCCGGACGGTACGCTCCGTGTAGATGCTTCCGTGCCGGAACGCACCGAATATGAGCAGCAGATCGAGGCACTGCAAGACGGTAAGCGCGCCTTGTATGAACGCTATCTCATGGGCGAGATCGACCTGAATACCTACAAGGCAGAAAAGGCCGCGTGTGACGAGCTGCTGCTGAAAACGAAAAACGCCTATGCCGCAGTATTGGCACAGGCAAAGCAGAAGCAGGACGAGCAGGCTCGGCAGGACAGCCGCAAGGAAGCGTCCAAGGCAATTTTCGATGCGGACACGCTGACCACCGAGCTGGCCGAGCTGCTGATCGACCGGGTGCTGGTGTACCCCGATAAGCGAATTGAGATCGCATACAAAATCCAAGACATTTTCGATTGAGGTGGCAGATATGAAAATCGCTTTCTATTGCAGAGTGGACGGACAGGGCTTCGGCTTTGTCCTCCCCGATGAAGCTGACAAGCTCCGCGAGTTTTTTGCCGAGCATCAGGATAAGCCTGCGCTTGAAAATCCATCAAGCGCAAGCTAAAAATTTTTGTCGTGTGCTTGACATACGGGTGCCGCAGATCATGAAAGCGCACCCGCTCACAGCCCGCGTGGTCCAACAGCCTGTGCAGCCGCTGGCGCACCACCGAGGGCAGCAGAGGAGAGTCCTCCTTCTTGGGGGACGGGAACAGCCATCTGGAAGGGTTTCCATTTCTGTACTCTCTGAACACCTCCAGCACTTTTGGCGGCAGGAGCAGGGTGCGTACCGCCGCCTTTGTTTTCGGCTCAGTGATGACCAATTCCGAGCCTATGACCACCACCTGCTTGCTGATTCGCAGTTCGCCCGTGGTCAAATTCAGGTCCTCCCATTGCAGGGCCGTCAGCTCGCCCAACCGCAGTCCTGTGGCAAATTCCAGCAGGAACAACTCGTAGTACTTTTCCTCCTTCGCCTGGATCAGCAGCTTTTGCATGGACTCCCGCGAGAGGAGATTCATTTCCCCTTTTCGGGCGGGCGGCAGCTTGCAGCCGGACGCGGGGTTCTGTGGAATCAGGTTTCCCGATACCGCCTTTTCCAGTGCCCGCCAACACAGGCTGTGGATGTTGCGGAGCTGGGAGTCCGCCAGCCCCGTTTCACCGTCCGATTGATCCGCACGCCCCTCTGTTTTCAGCCAGGCGAAGAACCGCTGCGTATCCTTCGCGGTCAGCCTGTTCAGCGGGATATGATCCAGTCCCGGACTGATGTACAGCCGGAGATAGCGGAAGATGGAGTCGCCGTTGTCCTTATGACCAACTACGATGCGCCCTTCCCAGCGGCCATCCTCCCGCTTGCGTACCATGCCGTCGCCGGACGGTCTTCGTTTTGCCATGTGGTTTCACCTCCGAGGCTTTTTCTCTGATTAGGCGTAGCAGCTCCTGCGTGGCCTGAGGGTTATTCTGTAAACACACAATACTGGAGACGCGGAGAGAAAGCGAGTGGAATCCCCAGAGTCGGCGCAAGTTCTACGAAAGCAACAATCCGACCACGCCATCCTCTCCCACGATCCGGCTTTACTTCGGGCCTAATCAAAATCCGGCAGCATCCGCTGGATGTCCTGAGCATCCTCAAACCTGATCTGCCCGTTGGTGCGCTTGACCTCGTCCGTCACATAGCCGCGCAGGGCGCGGCGGTCCTCCATAGCGTCGCCGAAGTGTGCGGCGATGGTGTGGGCCATGATGCCCTGCTCCACCGCGCACTTGAACAGGAGGCTGTTGGTGCGATTGGCACTGTCCGCCACGATCCCGCGCAGCGTCGCTGTCAGCGCGTTGGAGAGGTACTCGCTTGCATCCTCCGCGCCGAGATAGCCCATGTAGAAGTGCAGCGACTTCTCGATAAACTCGCTACGGCTTTTACAGTTGGCCTCCTCCAGCCAGCCGTCCATGTGGCGGATCGTCGAGGGTCTGAGCCAAGCGAGGATCCGCGTCTTATTCTCGTGTTCCATATTGTTTTCTCCTTTTTCTCTGGTGTGACACCGCGCAAACCCGCACGGTGTCTGGATTTTTTGTCCTTTCGACCACCTAAGACCCGCAGGAAGGTCTAAACCGACCTCGGAGCGGCGTCCTCGGAAAGCCCCGCACTGCGGGGCTTTGTGGGCGAGAGGGGTCGCTTTGCGACCACCTCTCTTTATCTTGTTATATTATCGAACAGGGAGATCTCCGGCTCATCCCCCGCAGCTGGGGCGAAAGGCGGGGCAAACAGTGCCGATGCCTGTCCAGGGTGTGGGGATGCCGCCACCGCCCCTAAAGCCGCGTACAGCGGCTTTAGGGGGGGTAAAGCTGGTGCGGCTGCGACGGGGAGGTGTCCCTACCCGTGGGCTGTGCTTCGCGTTGCCAAAGAACCCCGGGCCGGGTGTCACGGGCGCGCATTTTCCATTTTATGCCTGCTGCCGCAGGTCTATTGATGCCGCGGTCTTCGCGCCCCAAAAGCAGCAAATTCCGCGTCAGCGAGACGGGGATGGTATCACTACCCTCGGAGCGAGCCGCGTGCTCCCAAAACCCTGCGCGGCCACGGGTCAGGAGGGCATACTTTGCCGTTTTACGCGCTCCGTTCCCCTGCCGCCGGAGTGAACGCAGTGCCCAGCTTTTCGGCCTTCGTTTTCGCCTTCTGCCGCGCCGTAGCTAATTCTAATTCTGATAGTTGCCGTTCATGGAACAGGTCAATGGCATATCGGATCGGCAGGATGGTGTACCTGAGACAGCCGTTGCGCTTGAGACCGTCCCTGGTGATGATCTCCGTGCGCTCTGTTCGGATGAGCCCATGCTCCTCCAGTGCGGCCACATACTTTGCCATGGTGTTGACCGAGACGCCCAGCTTCCTTGCGATGGTGGGGTAGCTGACGATGCACTGGTAGGTGCGGCGGTCCTCGATGCGGAGGAGGTAAGCGTAGATGCTGATCTCCATGTGGTGCAGTCCCAGATCAAAGACCGCGTTGGGAATGGGGAAAAAGTTTTTGATGGTGTCCTTCTTCACATAGGGCGTGTTCAGCATTCCGACGCCCCTTTCGTGTGCGCGGTGATCCATTTCCGCAGTTCCTCCTTCGGAACGACGATGCGCTTGCCGATACGCAGGGAGGGAAAGTCATCCTCCTGAATGAGTTCATAGACGCTGGAGTCCGAGACTCCCATGAGATCCACCAGCTGCTTCACATTCAGCAGCAGGGGCAGTTCATCATAGCTGGTATAAATGCTTTTCTTCAAATCGTGTCCTCCTTGCAGCTTTGTCGGTAGAGCGTATTCAGTTTTTGTCGGTAATGTGTATTTCGATCTCACCCCTTGTGATTTTTCTCTGCTGTACGCCGCGCCCTCACTCCGTTGGTGCGCTCCCCCTTTGCGGGCTCGTGGCGTCACTTCGCTCGGAGCATCCGGGCTGCGGCGGCAGGGAGTACTACGAGTACACCGATAGGCATATCTGAAGGACACGCTGGCCGGCAGCGGCATGATGTTTGTCGCGCTGACGCCCCGGGAGCTGGCCCAGGTGGAGCAGCTGAAAGCGGAGAAATACGACACCTGGGAGTGGAATTATGGCCGCTCGCCTGAGTTCGGCATGACCTGCAGGCGGTATTGGGACGGCGGCTGCCTGGAAACCGGCGTCTCCGTGGCCCACGGATGCATCACGGATATCCGCTTCAGCGGCGACTTTTTGGCCGTCAGCAGCATGGAGCCCCTGGTGAAGGCGCTGCGGGGCGTGCCCTTCCGCCGGGAGGACGTCCGCCGGGTGCTGGACGGCCAGCCCGTTTCGCAGCTGTTCGGCGCTATCACCGCCGGGCAGGTGCTGGACACCCTGTTCGGATGATTTGCCGCCTGCGGGGCTTTTTTGACAAGCTGAGGACATCTATTCTCTGTGAATAGATGTCCTTTTTTGCGCGGGGATGAAAAAACGATTGACATTCTCAAAAATGAGAATATAATAGGATCGTAGAACAATGAAAGGGGAGGGCACCATATGGAATTGGCGGAGATCGTCATGAATCCCGTGCGGCAGCGGATCTTTCAGTATCTGCTGCTCCACGAAACCGGCACGGTCAAGGAGATCCGGAAGGCCCTGCCGGATGTTCCCGGCGCCAGCCTGTACCGGCACATGAAGCTGCTGACGGAAAGCGGCATTCTCACGGTGGTGGGGGAGAACCGCATCCGCGGCACGGTGGAGAGCATTTACAGCCTGAACAAAAGCGCCCTGGAGATCGACGACGACGGCACGGTGGTGCAGACGGCGCTGCTGGGCCTCAGCGCCTCCTTTGCCAGATATTTTTCCGGCGGCGGGGCCGACCCCAGGCGGGATATGCTGCTGATGACCACCTGCACCCTGACCCTGACGGATGAGGAATTCACCGGTTTTCTGACGGAGATCAACCAGACGGCCCTGAAGTATATGGACATCGGCGTGAAGGAAGGGAGCCGTCAGCGGCAGATCACGCTGATCTCCTCCCCCACAGACGGGCCGGGGAGCCGGTGAAACGAGAGAAAGGACGAACGATCATGGTAATTGCATTATTCGGAGACAGCTGCACCGGGAAATCCACCATCGCGGCGGCGCTGGCCCCGTCGCTTTCCGCGGAGGTTTTCAGCGGAAAGGACTATCTGAAGCTGGCCAAAAGCGAAAGCATGGCGGCGGCCCTGTTCCAGAAGAAGCTGCGCGGCGAGGAGACGATCCTCTACGTCATTTCCGAAAAGGACCAGCTGGCCCTGCTGCCGGAGGGCTGCGTCCGGGTGCTGGTGACGGCGGGCCTTGCCACCATCAAGGAGCGGTTTGCCGCGCGGATGCACGGGAATCTGCCCGCCCCGGTGGCCGCCATGCTGGAGCGGAAATACGGCCGGTTTGAGACGGAGGCCCACGACCTGCGGGTGGACACGGACGCCGTTTCGGCGGAGGAAGCCGCCAACGAAATCCGGCTGCTGCTGAATAGAGGAGAACGAGATGCTCAGAATTGAACATTTATCCAAGGCCTACGGCGAGAAAAAAGCCGTGGACAACCTGAACCTGCACATCGCCCCGGGGGAGATTTACGGCTTCATCGGCCACAACGGGGCGGGCAAGACCACCACCCTGAAATCCGTGGCGGGTATCCTGCAATTCGACCAGGGGGAAATCTATGTGGACGGCAAGTCCATCCGGACCCAGCCGCTGGAGTGCAAGCGGACCTTTGCCTATATCCCGGACAATCCCGACCTGTACGACTACATGACCGGCATCAAATATCTGAACTTTGTGGCGGACATCTTCGGCGTCAGCGCCGCCGACCGGCAGGACCGCATCCGCCAATACGCCGGTCTTTTCGAGCTGACGGAGGACCTGGCCCAGCCCATCGCCGCCTATTCCCACGGCATGAAGCAGAAGCTGGCCATTATCTCCGCCTGGCTGCACCGGCCCAGGCTGATCCTCATGGATGAGCCCTTCGTGGGCCTGGACCCCAAGGCATCCCACCTGCTCAAGGGGATGATGCGCCAGGTCTGCGATGAGGGCGGGGCCATCTTCTTCTCCACCCATGTGCTGGAGGTGGCGGAGAAGCTCTGCGATAAGGTGGCCATCATCCAGGGCGGAAGGCTGATCCGCTCCGGCACCATGGAGGAGGTCAAGGGCGACGACTCCCTGGAGGACGTGTTCCTGGAGCTGGAGGGCGAATCATGCTGAAGCCCTTGCTGAAAAAGCAGCTGTTTGAGATTTTCCGGTCCTATTTTTACGACGCCAAGAAGAACAAGGCTCGCTCCCGGCTGGCCACGGCCCTGTATATCGGACTGTTCGTCCTGCTGATGGCGGGCATCCTGGGCGGCATTTTCACCCTGCTGGCGGTGAAGCTCTGCGGGCCGCTGGCGGCGGCGGGCCTGGATTGGCTCTATTTTGCGCTGATGGGCTTGATCGCCGTGTTTCTGGGGGCCTTCGGCAACATATTCAACACCTATGCGGGGCTGTACATGCCCAAGGACAACGACCTGCTGCTGTCCATGCCGGTTCCGGTGTCCAGCCTGGTGGCGGCCCGGCTGTCCGGGGTGTATCTGATGGGCCTGATGTACTCCGCCGTGGTGATCCTTCCGGCGGTGGTCGTCTATTGGGCCACCGTGGGGGTCACGGCGTCTGCCGTTCTGGGCGGACTGGTGCTGGCCCTGCTGATCTCCCTGGTGGTGCTGGTGCTTTCCTGCGCTTTGGGCTGGGTGGCGGCAAAAATCAGCCAGAAGCTCCGGAACAAGAGTCTCGTCGTCGTGCTGGCCTCGCTGGTGTTCATCGGCCTGTATTACTTCGTCTATTTCAAGGCCCAGAGCGTCCTTCAGGACCTGCTGGCCAACGCCGGGACCTACGGCGCCCAGATCCGGAGCCGGGCCTATCCCCTGTACCTGTTCGGCAGCGTGGGCACGGGCAGCGGGGCGGCCATGCTGGCGGTCACGGCGGCGGTGGCGGCGCTGTGCGGCCTGATGTGGGTGCTGCTCTCCCGCAGCTTCCTGCATATCGCCACCTCCACCGGGAAAACCGCCCGCCGGGCGTACCGGGAGACCGCCCTGCGCCGCCGCAGCGTGGACGGGGCGCTGCTGCACCGGGAGCTGGCGCATTTTGCCGCCAACCCCGCCTATATGCTCAACTGCGGCCTGGGGACCTTCCTGATGCCCATTTGCGCCGCCGCCGTGCTGTGGAAGGGCGGCAGCCTCTTTGCCATGCTGGACGCCCCGTTTGCGGATACCGAGGGCAGCGTCCCGGTGCTGCTGTGCGTGCTGCTGTGCGGCCTGGCGTCCATGAATCTCATGACGGCCCCCTCCGTGTCCCTGGAGGGAAAGAGCCTGTGGCTCATGCAGTCGCTTCCGGTGGAGCCGTGGCAGGCCCTCCGGGCGAAGCTGCGGATGCAGGTGCTGCTGACGGTCCCGCCGCTGCTGCTTTGCGCGGTGTGCGCGGCCATCGTCTATCCCCTGGGCCTGGTGGGGCTTCTGGTCACGGCGGTGTTCGCCGCGTCCTATGCCCTGCTGGGGGCGTTGGCTGGCCTGACCCTGGGGGTGAAAATGCCGGTGCTGACCTGGACCGACCAGCTGATGCCCATCAAGCAGAGCGCGCCGGTGATGCTGACCCTGTTCGGCGGCATGGGCTACACGATCCTGCTGTTTGCGGGCTTCCTGCTGCTGCCCGGCTGGCGGCTGGGCTTTGCCGGGTACGCAGCCTGCTTCGCGGCGGCCAACCTGCTGCTGTGCGCGGTGCTGCACCGGTGGCTGCGGAAAAAGGGCGCGGCGCTGTTTGCCGCCCTGTGACGGGGCCGGTTCCCGGCTTGACTTTTCCGGAGGAATTGCTATAATACCGCTAACTAATACTTGTTAGCGGGGTGCGATGATGAAGCAGGAGGACACGGAGCAGAGAATTCTGGACAAGGCCCTGGAGCTTTTTTCCGCCCGCGGCTATGACTCTGTCAGCGTGGGGGAAATTGCAGAGGCGGTGGGCATCAGGGCTCCCTCGCTCTATAACCATTTTCCGGGCAAGCAGGCGATTTTTGACGCCATTGTGGAGTCCACGGCGGCGCAGTATGAGGCGGACACCGGCAGGCTCGACATCCATGTGCAGAGCGCGTTCCGGGATATCCCGGTTTTTGCGGAGATCACCGAGGACGCGCTTTATGAGAGGGTGCGGCAGATTTTTGCATACTCCCTCCATAATGAGCAGATCAGCCGCTTTCGCCGCATGATGACCATCGAGCAGTTTCGCTCGCCGGAGCTGGCCGCCCTGTATTCCGGGCGCTATGTGGACCGGGTGCTTGCCTATCACGCCGGTATCTTCCGGGCGCTGATGGCGTCCGGCGAGATCGCGGCGGAGGACCCGGACACGCTGGCCATGCTGTATGTGGCCCCGGTGCTGACCCTGATCGGCATCTGCGACCGCCAGCCGGAGCGGGAGGGCGAGTGCCTGGAAAAGCTGCGGCAGCATGTGACGCTCTTTTTCCGGTTGGTCCGTGGCGGAAACAACCGGGAGATATAGGGATGGAAAGCCAAACCCTCCGGCGGGGCCGGAGGGTTTGGTTTTCCATTGGAAGGGCGTTTGACATTCCTGGGGCCATGTGTTACAATTTGGTTACAAGTATTTATTAAAAGGAGAAGTGTTATGTCTGAGGTTAAAAAGGGCAACGGCCTTGTTTATAAAAATCATCCCCTGCGCCGCGTTGACAATCTGATCTATTACGGCAGCATGGCCGACAAGTATATCGTCCTGCTGCAGATCCTGGACACCAAGAAGGAACAGGACATGGACGTGGCCACCCGGGTGTCCGTCCAGCTGCAGATGACCGACCCCGACCTGAAGTCCCGGGACCGGGTGGTGAAGAAGTCCGAGAAGGACAGCCTCTACGCCGCCATGGACGTGGGCTGCATCTGGCTGGAGCGCGCCCTGGCCGGAAAGTAAGCCGATCCATCCACACCCGATAAGGAGTCCTGTTCATGAAGCTCAGCCGCAAGGCGGCTGCCGCTGTGCTGGCGGCGGCCCTGACCCTGTCCCTGTGCGTCATCTCCGCGCTGCCCGGCGGGCAGCCCCGGATGGACGCCATGACCTATAACATCGACACCCTGCCCGCCCGGGATCTGCGCCCGGTGGTAGACGGCCCGGAAACGGAGGCGGACTACACGCCCCCGGCCCAGGCCATCCACACCGCCGCCCAGGAGGAAGCAACTGCGGAGGTTTCCGCTGAAGCTCCTGCGCCGGAGGCCCCTGCCCGGGAGAAAACCGAAAGCGCCGCTCCTGCCCAGCCCGCCTCCTCCACGTCCGTTCTGGCCGTGGGCGTCACGGCGGACAGCGTCCGCCTGCGGGCCGCCGCCAACACCGGCAGCGCCATTCTGGCGGAGCTGAACCGGGGCACCGCCGTGTCCGTTCTGGGCCGCCAGGACGGCTGGTACAAGGTGAATTATGACGGAAAAACCGGCTATATGTCTGCGGACTATGTGACGGCCCGGTCCTCTGCCGGTGACCTGCGCTGCGTGGCCCGGGTCATCTCCGACGGGCTGAATCTGCGCAGCGGGGCCGCCGCCTCCGGCGCGGTGCTGGCCACCGTCTCCCGGGGCGAATATGTGGACGTGTCCGGCTTTGAAAACGGCTGGTTCCGGGTGCAGTACAGCGGCAAAACCGGCTATATGTCCGGGGATCACCTGACCCTGGCCGCCGCCCGGCCTGCCGCCCCCGCCCCTGCGCCTGCTGCCCCCACCACGCCTGCTGCCCCTGCCTCCGGCACCGGGGCGGAGATCGCCGCCCTGGCCCGGTCCTTTGTGGGCAAGGCCCCCTATGTATACGGCGGCGCGGGCCCCGCAGGCTTTGACTGCTCGGGCTTTACCATGTATATCTATGGTCAGTTCGGCATCCGCCTGCCCCACGGGGCCACGGACCAGATGCGCTACGGCACCGCCGTGGACCGCAGCCAGCTGCAGCCCGGGGACCTGATCTTCTTTCACGACGACTACTATTCCTCCAGCACCGCCTCCCACTGCGGTATCTATGTGGGCAACGACCAGTTTGTCCACGCCTCTACCTATGGCAGCGGCGGCGTCCTGCTGACGGCGCTGAACGGCAATCCCTACTACTCCGCCCACTATATCGCCGCCCGGCGCATGGGCTGAAACGATGCATATTAAAAACGGTCCCCACCGAAGCGGGGACCGTTTTTTGTTCTGCTTTCACTTGTCGGCGTCATGGTGGGGGAAATCGTCCAGAAGCATCTGCCGCAGATGACGGTCTGCCGGAGGAAAAAGCCCTTGAAAAAGCCGCGTGGGAAGTCGCCCTTATATCGCGTTTTTACCCCCCAAATACGGCAAAAAGCTGTGTCAGAAATGGCACAGCTTTTTGCCGCTTTTTTTGGAAGGAGCGGTACGTTCCGCTCCGTGAGAAAGCCTTGACTTTCAAGGCTGCTTTCTTTATAATCTTTGCATAAGAAAGGCGTGATCTATCGTGAATACCCAGACGATCTGTATCCTGTTTTCCATTCTCCTGGTGCCGGTCAACCTGCTCTGCACCCACTGGATGACCCAGGAGGCCGTGCATCTGACCGGGATGACCTATATGGAATTCAAAGAAGCCACCTCCGGCATCAGTGCGTCGTCCGTTAGAAGAAAGCGGAACTGGTGGTACTACGTCCACTTCTTCAACGAGTACAGCGCCAACCCGGAAAAGTCCATCTGCTTTATGCGGATGCACGTGGCGGCGGTCCTCCCCAGCGTGGCGGCCATGTACCTCTTGGCCCGGGTGTATGCCAGCCCGGACCGGGTGTCCTTCGCCATGACCGGCAACTGCATCCTGCTTGCCGTCAACCTGGTTCTGGCCGCCGGGGGCGCGCTCTACAGGCAGGGCCATCCCCTGGACCCTGTTGCGGCGGAGAAGCTCCGGGAAAAGCACCAGGCGGAGCGGGCATACAGCCGGGCGCACCTGGGAAAAGCGGCGGCTCGCGCCGCCGTTCCGGTGGGCGTCCTTCTGGCGGTCCTGTATATCTTCGGAAGCGGCGCGGCCTCCGGACGGACGGAGACGCTGGACCCGGTGCATTTTGCGCAGATTCTGCAGGAAAAGGGGTACGAAACGGCGGACGTATCCCTGACCTATGGGCGGATCGAGCGGAACAAGCTCACCCAGGCCATCGCCGGGGCAAAGGGCGGCAGTCGGGTGGAGTGCTATCGCTACGCCGACGATAAAACGGTGGACCAGGTGTATAACCAGATATCCTATGAGACGGCCCCGGACCTGGAGCCCAGGGCGCGGGAAAGCCACGAGACCGCCCTCTCAGGCGGCGGCAAGATGTTCACCATAGTGGCGGACGGCGTGTACTATCTGGTGCTGTTCCGGGGTGACACGCTGATTTATGCCTGTTCGCCGGATTCTCTGACGGAGATCAACGAAATTCTGGCGGAGACCGGCTATCTGCGGAGGTAAGGGAACATGAAAGCACTGCCAAAACACTGCCTGCCGCACCATGCGGTGCTCCTGCTGGTCTATCTGTCCGCGCTTTTTCTTACAAGCCGCGCGGCCAACCTGCCCAACCTGTTTTACATGGCCTTCAACGGCCTTGTGCTGGGGCTGAGCGCCGCCTATATGCGCCGGGACTTTGACACGGACCTCTTCAGGCTGAAGCGGACTGCCGCCAACGTGGTCCGGCAGGTTCTGACGGGACTGGGGTTGGGGTGCCTGCTGGCGATGGTTTTCGCGGGCGTCGCCATGCTGTTCGAGGACATTTCGCTGTTTCCCCGGCTGGGCATACAGAATGCCGCCGGCTTCATCCTGGTGCAGATGATCGTTGCATTGGCTGAGGAGGCGTATTTCAACTACTACCTGTACGACACCCTGATGCGGTTGTTCAGAGGGAAAGCCGTGTGGAGCATGGCGGCTGCGGCCGCGCTGTTTGCCGGGGTACACTGGGCGATGAACGGCAGCGTGAAGCAGGTGGTCATCGCCTTTGCCTTCCGGCTGGCCGCCCTGCTGGTCCGGCAGATAATCCGCCGGGACAACGCCTTTTACATCTGCGCCGGGATGCACTTTTTCTATAACCTGATGGTATTTTTTGTGATTTCCATCTGATGGAGGAGCACAGGCTCCACTGGTACGAAGCATAAGATCCTGTATGATAAGGCTCTGTTTCAGCGGGAAATGGAGGTGCTGATGGAGCGAAGCAAGGAGGCATAAGAATTAGGAATGTGGAGAAAACAAAATAGAAAATTTTCGCTTTATTTCCGAATCATGGGCTTAGTGATGCTAATCGTGGGCATCGGCCTGATTGTCGACGGAATCGGCAACTATGTTGATCAATCCCGCCAGAAGGACTGGATCACTACATCGGCCACGGTCACAGATGTCTCCAGCGAAGAAGGCAGTTCCTCGTCACTACATAACAGCCACATTACCTACTACATCATGACATATGAGTATGTCGTGGACGGGAAAACCTATACGGGCAGCACAGGACGTATGTCATCACCCCGCCTGGTCGGTGATACCATTACCGTGAAATACGACCCGGAAATGCCGGAAGAGAACACGGCGATTCTCTCTCCCAATACCCGTGATCTGGTGGTACTTCTGATTTTGGGAACGGCCATCGCAGTGGTGGGCTTTTTCCTCTCTGGGGGGGTGGAGCTGTTTCGCAATCTCCTGCGAAAGAAGCACACTGAGGAGCCGAAGGAATCGGTCCCGAAGACAGATATAGGGTTTGATTCAACGGCCATTGCAAAGATCCCGGCAAAGCAGTGGGTTCCCCGACTTGCGGCTTGGCTTCTTGCGTTCGTTGCCGTTATCCTTTTCGTGAAATTTTTCCTTACGTCGGGAGCTGCGGACTTGGATGAGTTCCGCAATGCCGCAGTGGCGACCGGCTACACCGCTGTGGACTCCACGGAGGACGTTCGCCAGAGATGGGGCGTCGGGTCCATGTTGATCCGCTCTGTTTCCGTGCATGAGGACTCCTTGCGGTTAGACTTCTGTAGGCTGGATTCCGCAGACGGCTGCCGCCGCATCTATGCTGCTGCGACCCTCCCAATCACCGGTGAGGTGACGGAGAGCAATACCGCTGCTCGTCAGATCTATGCCGTGGACAGCCCCACGAATTTCGCAGCAAAGATCCGTAGCGGCAGGATGATGCTTTATGTGTATACTACGCAGGAGGATAAGGCCGATGTGCTTGCGTTTCTGGAATCTGTGGGCTACTGGGGCAAATAAGAAAGCGGGAAATTTACCACTGCAGACCTACAAATCCTAATGTCAAAGTAATTGGAGGAGCTATGAAGAGGTTCAAGGGCTTTAATCCCGTGCTGTTTGCGGCGGCGGTGATCTTTCTCTGCGTCACGGTCTATAGCCTGGTCAGCAATGTCACCGTCTATGTGCGGCAAAGGAACTGGCCGGTCACCACGGCAACGGTGATCGACGTGGCCGAAAACGGAAAAGAATACAACATCACCTACCAGTACGAGGCCCGGGGCAACGTTTACACCGGGAAGCTGCACCGGGTGCGCTTGCGCTACGGCTTTGGGGAGACCCTGGCCGTCCGGTATGACCCCGACGCGCCGGAGAAGTCCGTCCGGCAGGGGACCATGACCCGCCGGTCGATCCTGACGCAGGCGGGGCTGTCGGTGGTTTTCTGCCTGGTGGGGTACTGCCTGATCCGGCGGGCCCTGCCCCAAAAGGAGCCGGAGGAGAGCAGCTCGGAGCGGCCCGCCCCCAAGACACCGGCCCGAAAATCCCGGCCCGCCGAAGGAACCGTCAGCGCGGCGGAGGTCCGGCAGGCCGAGGACCGGATTTTCCGGGAGGTGTGCCAACTGGTGCGGGACGTCCAGGAAAAGCACCCGTCCGTGGGATACGCGGTGCGGCTGGAGCGGTCCGCCCCGCTGGAGGCGGCGGGCTATGCACCAGCCCGGTACGAAGCCTGGCTCATCGTCTCCCTGGCCCGGAACCGGACGATTCTGGAAAGCGGCCCGGACACCGGGGAGTGGCCCGACGCCCGGGACAGGATCACCCGCATCAGAGGCGGGAAGCTGACGGTTTCCGACGACTATGGCCGGCTTTCCCGGGAGCTGGAGGCCATCACCGCCGACTATGAGGCCGGGCCCGACGCCTATGCCGAGAACAAAGCAGCCTCCGATGAGATGCTGCGGGAGGCCTGCCGGGTGGAGTGGATCGGATAAGCGGCAGAGCAAAAAAACTCCCGGCGCGGGTGCCCCGCGCCGGGAGTTGATATTTTCTTGCTGTCAGCTTTTGCCGTGGATTTCCGCGCCGCACTTGGGGCAGGTGATGACGATGCGGCCCTTGCCCCGGGGTACCCGGCACACCGTGCGGCAGCTGGGGCAGGTGAAATACTTGTGCTCCTTGTCCCGGCTGCGGGACAGGGCCTGCCGCAGGGGATAGACCACCTTGTTCATATAAGCCGCATTCTCTGCCCGGCGCTTGGACAGGTTCTTGGAAAACATGCGGAACACCATCCACACAGTCAGCACCATGGCCACCGCCGACAGAATGCTGTAGGCCACCTGGTTCCGGACAAAGAGGTTGACCACGTCCAGAATAATGGCCGCCCAGAGGGTCACGAACCCCAGCTGGTCCACGCCGTTGCGCCCATACATGAACCGGGCCAGGGAGTTGCCAATTTTTTGGAAGAAATTCATACGAGCGCCTCGTTCTGCAAAAAAATGAGGTCCTTCCGGAAAAGGACGCACTTATTCTACAGGAATCTGCCGCAAACGTAAAGCCTTTCTTTGCAAAATTCACAGAATGGACATGATTTTTTCCGCCGCAGGCCTCTGGGACCGGGGAATCGCCCCTTTTCCTCGTTGCAATCTGCCGGGGGGATTGGTATAATGTATGTGTATTCTTTTGCCCAATTGAGGGCCGGCGAACCGCCGGCCCCCTATCTGAAAAGCGGCGGCCGGCGTCTCCTGCGGGGCGGGAGGGCTGCGCCGGACTGGCCGGAGAGCTTCCGGTCCCGGGCCGCTTGAGCCATCCTATGCCGTCTGCCGCCGCCCCGTCACCCTGCTGACTGAAAGGACCGATTCTCATGATCAAAATTTCCCCCTCTATCCTGTCTGCGGACTTTGCGTATCTGGCCCGGGACATTCAGGCCATCTCCACCGCGGATTACGTCCACGTGGACGTGATGGACGGCCTGTTCGTGCCCAACATCTCCATCGGCATCCCGGTGGTGAAGTGCATCCGTCCGGTGACGGACCTGCCCCTGGACGTGCATCTGATGATTCAGGAGCCGGTGCGCTATGTGGACCAGTTCTGCGACGCCGGGGCGGACATCGTCACCTGCCATGTGGAGGCCGACACCCAGGAGAACATCCTGGCCGCCATCGACAAAATCCACGCCAAGGGCAAAAAGGCCGGCGTGGTGGTGAAGCCCAGGACCCCGGCCAGCGCCGTGCTGCCGTTTATCGACCGGGTGGAAATGATCCTGGTGATGACGGTGGAGCCCGGCTTCGGCGGCCAGAAATTCATGGCCGATATGATGCCCAAGGTCCGGCAGATCCGGGAGTATATCGACGCCATGAACCCCGGCTGCGAGCTGGAGGTAGACGGCGGCGTGGACCCCAATACCTGCAAGATCTGCGTGGCCAGCGGCGCAAACGTCCTGGTGGCCGGGTCCGCCGTGTACAAGGCGGCGGACATTCCCGCCCGCATCCGGGAGCTTCGGGGCTGATGCGGCCCGATTTCACTTGAAAAGGAAGATACTATGGAATTTTTTCCCGCTCCTCTTGAAAATCTGGTGGAGCAGTTTGCCCGGCTGCCGGGCATCGGCTCCAAGTCCGCTCAGCGGCTGGCCTTTCATGTGCTGAACCTGCCCCAGGACCAGGCCCGGGCCTTTGCCGACGCCATTCTGGAGGCCAAGCGCAGCGTGACCCTGTGTCCCGTGTGCCAGAACCTCACCAGCGGGGGCCTGTGCCCCATCTGCGCCTCACCCAAGCGGGACGAGAGCACCATCTGCGTGGTGGCGGACCCCCGGGACGTGGTGGCCATCGAGCGCAGCCGGGAGTATAACGGCCGGTACCATGTGCTCCACGGGGTGCTGTCCCCCATGAACCACGTGGGCCCCGACGATCTGCAGATCAAGTCCCTGGTGGACCGGGTGGCCCAGGGCGGCATTCAGGAGGTCATCATGGCCACCAATCCCGACACCGAGGGGGAGACCACGGCCATGTACCTGGCCCGGCTCTTAAAGCCCTTCGGGGTAAAGGTCACCCGCCTGGCCTACGGCATCCCCGTGGGCGGCCACCTGGAATTTGCCGACGACGCCACGCTGATGCGTGCCCTGGAAGGCAGGCGGGAGCTATGAAGCGTGTATGCTGCGCCGTGCTGGCGGCGCTTCTGCTGTGCCTTTCCGGCTGCGGCGTCCGATCGGAGCCGGAACAGCTGAGCCTGTTCGCCATGGACACCTATATGACCCTGGCCGCCTACGGAGACAAGGCTTCGGAGGCCCTGGCCGCCTGCGGTCAGGAGCTGAACCGCCTGGACGGGGCCCTGTCCCGGACCCGGGAGGGAAGCGAAATCTATACCCTGAACGCCCAGGGCCGCGCCGATGTGTCCCGGGAGACGGCGGACCTGATTGCTGATGCTGTGGCCCTGAGCCGGACCACCGGCGGGGCCTTTGACCCCACCGTTGCCCCGCTTGTGACCCTTTGGGGCATCACCACCGACAGCCCCCGGGTACCCCGGCAGGAGCAGATCGACGCCCTGCTCCCCCTGGTGGGGACGGAGCACGTGACCCTGGAGGGCGTCCGCGTCACCCTGGATGCGGGCTGCGCCATGGACCTGGGCGGCATCGCCAAGGGCTACGCCTCCGACCGGCTGGCGGACATCTTCGCCCAATACGGGGTGGACAGTGCCCTGGTGAGCCTGGGGGGCAACGTGTACGCCCGGGGAACAAAGCCCGGGGGCGCTGCCTGGAGCGTGGCGGTGCAGCACCCGGAGCAGGAGGGCTATGCCGCAATGCTGTCCCTGGCCAACGCCTTCGCCGTCACCTCCGGCGGCTATCAGCGGTATTTCACCGGCCCGGACGGAACGGTGTATCAGCATATTCTGGACCCCAAGACCGGCTGGCCGGTGCAGGGGGACCTGCTGTCCGTCACCATTGTGGCGGATAACGGCACCATGGCCGACGCCTATTCCACCGCCCTGTATGTCATGGGCCGGGAGGCCGCCCAGGATTTCTGGCGGCAGAACGGCGGCTTTGATATGGTGCTCATCACCAAGGACGGGCAGGTGCTGTATACCCCCGGCCTGGCGGATAAACTGACGGAAACCGAGGGCAGCGGCTATGCGTATGCGTCCATCGAGCCCTGAGCTCCGGCCCACCTGGTGGGACGGAGCGGTGGCCGCCTTGGTGGCGGCTCTGGCGGTGCTCTCCGCGGTGTGGTACTATGGCGGCCTGGAGTCCTCCGGCCCCCTGACCGCCACCATCCTACACCGGGGCCAGGTGGTGCAGACCGTCCGGCTGGACCGGCTGACGGAGGAGCTTACTGTCCCCGTGGAGGGGACCTATCACCTGACCGTCACCCTGGACAAAACCGGCGTCCGGGTGGCGGAAAGCGACTGCCCGGGCCAGGACTGCGTCCACACCGGAACCATCACCCGGGCGGGACAGAGCATTGTCTGCCTGCCGGAGCAGGTGGTGGTGCAGCTGTCCGGCGGCGGGACCGGCGGCCCCGACGCGGTGCTGGGATAGGAGGGACGCCATGAAGATAACCACCCGCCAATTGGCGCTGTGCGCGGTGCTGACGGCCCTGGCCCTGGGCCTGAGCACCCTGGAAAACCTGTTTCCCGTGACGCTGGTGATCCCCCTGCCGGGGGTGAAGCTGGGCCTGGCCAACATCGTCACGGTCTTCGCCCTGTATCAGCTGGGGCCGCTTCCGGCCCTGTGTATCCTGGCGGCCCGGTGTCTGCTGGGCAGTCTCTTTGCCGGAAACGCCTCGGCTCTGCTGTTTTCCCTGCTGGGGGGAACGCTGGCCATGCTGGTGATGCTGGCGCTGTCCCGGCTGCCGGGTTTGTCGGTATACGGCGTGTCCATCGGCGGCGCGGCGGGCCACAACATCGGCCAGATGGCGGCGGCCCTGATCACCCTGGGCAACACCGCCGTGCTGGGATACCTGCCGTTTCTGCTGGCGGTATCCCTGTTCACCGGGGCCCTGACGGGCTTCGTGTCGGCCCTGCTGCTGCGGGCCATAAGCCATGTGAAGCTATCACATTGAAGGAGAGCGGATAAATGGATAAGAAAGACGAGATCATCCTCCAGCAGCTGGACGTGATCCGCTCCATGACGGAGCGGAATCTGCGCAGCGTCAACAGCGATTTCTGGGGCACGCCCCTGTCCCCGGCGGAAAAGCCCGGGGAGAAGGCGGCCCCCAAGACCCCTGACAAGGCCCCGGAGAAGAAGTCCGGCGGCCCGGAGCAGCCGTCGGAGGCCCCGGAGCCTCTGCCCAAGGAGGACATGAAGGACCTGCTGGCGGAGCTGGACGGCTACATCGGTCTGCAGACCGTCAAGGAGGAGGTCCATAACCTCATCAACATGGCCTCGGTGTATCAGCTGCGGCGGCAGCACGACCTGCCCACCACGGATATGTCCCTGCACCTGGTGTTCACCGGCAACCCCGGCACCGGCAAGACCATGATGGCCCGGATGATGGCCCGGATCTACCGGAGTCTCGACATTCTGTCCCGGGGCCAGCTGGTGGAGGTGGACCGCAGCGGCCTGGTGGCGGGCTATGTGGGCCAGACGGCCATCAAGACCCAGAAGGTCATTGAAAAGGCCATGGGCGGCGTGCTGTTCATCGACGAGGCCTACGCCCTGAACGGCCGGTCGGAAAACGACTTCGGCCAGGAGGCCATCGACACCATCCTCAAGGCCATGGAGGACCACCGGGACGACCTGGTGGTGATCGTGGCGGGGTACACGGACCTGATGGACCGGTTCATCCACTCCAATCCCGGCCTGGAATCCCGGTTCAACCGCTTCCTGCTGTTTGACGACTATACCACCGACGAGATGGTGGAGATCTTCCGGATGCAGTGCAAAAAGGGCTGCTATCAGCTGACGGAGGAGGCCCAGCCCCTGATCCGGGACTATATCGCCGAGGAATCGGCGGACGACAGCTTCGGCAACGCCCGGGGCGTCCGCAACCTGTTTGAGCACGTTCTGGTGGCCCAGAACAACCGCCTGGCCGCCATGGAAAAGATCACCCGGGAGGACCTGATGACCATCACCGCCGACGACGTCCTCCGGGCCCGGGGAAAGGTGGACTGACATGAAACGACTGACTGCGGGGCTTCTGGCCCTGATGCTGCTGGCGACCCTGCTGCCCGGCTGCGGGAAGAAGGAGCAGTGGAACGTGGATAACTTCTTCCTGTCCGACGACGGCAGCACCTATTCCGTCAGCTATCGCCACGACGACGGCACGGAGGAGGTGGTGGCGGAGATGGGCAGCTATCCCCAGCCCCTGACCATCATCGCCGGGAAGCTGTACTATGTCCATGGCGGCAGCATGGTGGCCGTGGACCTGAAGGACCCCACCCAGCGCCAGACCCTCACGGAGCCGGGGCTGTCGGGGCTTTCCATCGGGTTCATCGACGACGGGGCGGTGTACTGTCCCCTGACCACCGACACGGAGAAGTGCTATCGGGTGGCCCTGGACCTGTCCGAGTGCACCCGGGTGGCCATCCCCCGGGAGCAGCGGCCCACGGACTATGACGCCCTGCTGGACCAGATCTATGCCGCCGTGGGGGCCATCGACAACCGCATGGCCCTGCGGACCCTCCGGGCCCGGTACTCCGAGACCGGCAGCCTGACCTCCCTGGAGATGACGGTCTGGTCCCTCCAGGAGGAGACGTATTCTCTGAACAGTTGGGCCGATGTACATGTATCCATCCAGCGCAGCGGCAGCGGCTTCACCGTCACCGCCCAGGACCAGCACCGGCCCCTGCCCATGGATTCGGAAACCGTGGCGGCTATGCTGTCGGTGCAGCAGTTTGTCGAGACCGTGAAGGCCGTGGACAGCGCGGACCTGTGGACCAGCCAGAAAACCGGCCAGCCCCTGTACTATCAGCTGACCTACCACGCCGCCGAGTATGAGGCCGCCGTGGCGGCAGACGGAGGCGTACCCTGTCTGAACCCCGACGGCTCGGCGGCCCAGCTGCCCCAGGGGAGCCTGCTGGTGCTGGCCCAGTGCTATGACCGGGGCGACGCCAACATCGCCCTTACCGACAGCCAGGGCCTGACCACCGGCGCCCTGCGGGTCATCGTCCCGGTGACGTAAATATGGACCCTCACGCCTATACGCCGATGCCGGAGGGCGGCATTCTTCTGGACCTGACGTCCTGCCGGGACTGGGGGACGGTGCAGGACGCCATCCGGCGGGCCTTCGGTTTCCCGGCCCACTACGGGGAAAACTGGGATGCCATGTGGGACTGTCTGACGGACCTGTTCTGGGTGACGGATGACCGCCGCATCGTGGTTCGGGGCCTGGATGCCCTGCCGCCGGACCTGCGGGCATATGCCGAACCCCTGCGCCAGGTGCTGGAGGACCTGCGGACCCGCTGTCCCCGTCTGCGGGTGACCTACTGCTGAAAAATCCTGCCCCGGAGCCTGTTATGGGTCCCGGGGCATTTTCCTCTTCCCATTTTCAACGATATGTGGTATACTCTCCGGCGACAGGGACCCAACCTGTCCAAGCGCCGCAAGGCGTTCGTTCGGCCCGGCGGGGCCGTTCTCTAAACAAAACATGGGAGGTACCACATGAAACACAAAAACACGCAAAAGCTGACCCTGGCCGCCATGACGGCGGCCGCCTACGCCGCACTGTCCCTGCTGGGGGCGGTGTTCGGCCTGACTTTCGGCCCCATCCAGGTGCGCTTCTCCGAGGCGCTGTGCCTGCTGCCGTTCCTGTTCCCGGAAACCGCCTGGGGCCTGGGGGTGGGGTGCCTGATCGCCAACGTGTTCAGCCCCTATGGGGCCCTGGACATCGTGGTGGGGTCTTTGTCCACCCTGATCGCCGCCCTGCTGACCGCCCGGTGCCGCAGTCCCTGGACCGCGGCCCTGCCGCCGGTGGTGTGCAATATGGTGCTGGTGGGGGCCGTGCTGGCCTATGAGACGGCAGGCACTTCCGCCGCCTTCTGGCCGGCCTATGGGCTCAACGCCCTGACCGTGGGCCTGGGGGAGGCCGTCGCCTGCCTGGTGCTGGGGGTGCTGCTGGTGAAGCAGCTGCCGAAAATTCCCTATTTCCGGAACCGGCTTGCGTCATGATTTCAGCTTCTGTAATAAAATAAATGCTGGGGCCAGGCTGATGCCTGGCCCCGGCATTTATTATGAACCCAGCCTGCACGGGCTATCCGGCGGCGCAGTGTAGGTTTGTCAAACATATTGGACAGCGAACTCATTAGGTGAAAGCCAGCGGA
>OGGZ01000609.1_pt1 | contig 38028 bp, 33 predicted proteins | sample 1571371 | NCBI WGS metagenome assembly OGGZ01 (sample SAMEA2582025, study PRJEB24529) | metagenome | biome: Human gut stool | place: China | collected 2011
GGCAAACTCTCCCCTCATCCGGCCCTGCGGGGCCACCTTCCCCCACGGGGGAAGGCTTTGGGGCGGCTACATCCGCGCCAGATCAAACAAAATTTTTGCAATCATCATCCAGCTGTACCCGGCGCGGCGCAGCATGGCGGGCAAAGCCTCCGGTACGCCTTTGCATTTGGCTACCCACAGCTCCGCGTCGGCCTCACCGGCGGGGGCGATCTTCCCCCACTCCCCCGCCGGGTCTGGGTCGTCGGCGGGGCCGCGGCGGTCATTCATGCCGAGCCAGCCGTCCTGCAGATAGCGCTGCACCCAGCGGTAGATCTGGTGGTAGGCTATCGCGTATTTCTGCGCCATAGCGCCGTAATTTTTCCGGTTTTCCAGACAGTCCAGCACCATGACCATCCGCTGCATCGGCGGCACGGTGCGGGCGCGGCCCTTGGCGCGGCTTGTGCCCTCGCTGCTGTGGCGGGCGTCGTGCAGGGCCGCGCCCGCACGGTACTGCCCCACCCAATGCACCAGCGCCTTGTAATCGACGTTATATTTTAACGCAGCTGCGCCGTAATCGCAGCCGTCGACCAGGCATTCCCGCACGATCTTTTCCCGGTCCGCGGCGGTGGTGTATGCGCCGCCCCTGTGGCGGGACGCGCCGTGGTAGCCGCGCAGCTCGCCGCCCGCCTGCGCCTTTTCCACGAGCTTTTGCAGGTTTTGCGGGCTGCGGATGCCGTACTTTTTGCAGACGTCAAACAGCGAGACCCCGCCCGCGAGGTACTCCGCCACGGCGGCCTGCTTTTCCTCGGCAGTAAGGTGGCGGGACTTTTCCCGGGGTGCAAGGCCGTCTGCACCCTCGGATTCATAGATGCGCAGCCATTGGCGCACGGTGGTGTTGCTGACGCCGACGCTTTGCGCCGCGGCCTGGCGGCTGATCTCGCCTGCTTTGATTTTTTCCACAAGCGCGGCCTTTTGTTGTGGAGACAGCTTTGGAGTTTGGGGCATGGTGAGCACCTGAAAAGAGTGAGGAGTGAAAGGCGTTAAGGCATACAGAGGCGTAGGGGCCGGGCATTGCGGGGTTGTGAGCGTGGAGCGAACAATGTTTGCCCCTGCGGGGCAAACAACCGCACGAGCGAGTTTGCTTGCAAACTGGCGGCGCTCGTTGTGCGCCGCCAAGCGCCCGGCCCGCAGCTTTGCCGTTATTGCAGCTTTGCCTCTTGTGCGCAGGGGCGGGATTTATCTGTCCCGGGCACGTTTCCTTTGATGCGGATTTTTCCTTTTGCTCTGTAGGGAGGGGTCTTGACCCCTCCGCGGAACTGCCGAAAAACGCTTGTAGGGGCGAGCATTGCTCGCCCGTGCCCGTTTGCCTTGCAAGAAAACTGTCCCGGAAAATGCGTTGCTGCGGTAAGTTGGCGGGCGGCCAATGGCCGCCCCTACGCACGCAATAAGGCAAGAATGCAATTTATTGACGGTCTGCTATATAATTTCACCCTCAATCAATAAGAAAGCCCCCACCCAGCCGCAGAACATCTACGGTTGGGTGGGGGTGGTTTATTTGTAGAGATTGCAGGGGCGCGGCGGCAGCGGCAACACTCCCGGGCGGATATGGGCTCAGCCCCTGCGTTCTCTGCCAATCACAAAAACTCTTTCCAGTAAATCTCTGCGCTTCTCGTCATCTCCCGGGAAAAGTCGCTCGCGTACTTGCGCTTGCAAAATGCCTGCACGGCTTTGTCAAAGTCGTAGTCAAGCTGGCCGTTGGCGGCGGCTTTCGCCGCAAAGTCGGCGCGCAGCTCGTCGGGCGTGCGGTCCGTGTACACATTCTCGCAGACGACGGCCTGCTCGGCAAAGCGGGCGGGCTTGGGGCGGCGCTGCTGCTGCTCCGTGGGGCGGCCAAACACCAGCATACAGGCGGGCACAACGTACTGCGGCAGGTGCAGGGCGTCGCGCATGGCCTCAGCATTCTCGAGGACGTCGCCTATGTAGCAGCTGCCGATGCCCAGAGACTCGGCGGCGACCACGGCGTTCTGGGCGGCAATGCAGGTATCGGCCACGGCCAGCATCAAGTCCCCTGCCCCGGGCTTGCGGGCGTCCGTGATGCCCGCGGCGTGGTAGGCGTTGAGCCAGCGGCGGCAGTCGGCCAGGAACACCAGCACCAGCGGCGCCCCGGCAATGAACGGCTGGTGGTCGCACAGGTCGGCCAGCGTGGCCTTCAGCGCCGGGTCGGTGATGTCCAGGATCGTGTACAGCTGCTGGTTGCCCGCCGTCGGTGCCTGGAACGCCGCGTTCAGGATGGCCGCCCGCTCGTCCGGCGTGACGGGGTCAGGGGTGAATACCCGCACGCTTTTGCGGGCGGAGAGGGCGGAGAGGATAGCGTTGTTTTCCATGATAAGCTCCTTTAAGCCTTCCCCCGGGGGGAAGGTGGCGCCGCAGCGCCGGATGAGGGGCAGCCTTCCGGCGGCAGCCCGTAAGCGGATCAGTACCGCAAGCTTGCCCCTCATCCGTCTGTGGTCGGGGCCACAGACACCTTCCCCGGGGGGGAGGCAAATCAAAATCAACTTTTCCGTTTCTTCAAAAACTTCCCGATCAGCGTATCCAGCATGCTCAGCACCTCGCGGATGTTCAGCACGCAGACCACCGCGGTGATGCCCACGACGGGCAGCGCCCAATGGGTCAGGTTCATCATGCACCAGATCTCCGCCAGTACCAGCGCCAGATTCAGCACAAGCCACGCCGGGTGGAAGTCGATCTCCAGCAGACCGCGGGTCGAGTAGGCGCGCAGCAAAAACACCAGCATCAGGCTCAGGAAGCTGGCCGGGGTTACGCCCCACGGGCCCCACCGCAAAATGAGCAGGTAGTTCAGAATCAGGTTCAGCACCGCACCGGCCAGCATTGTGAACAGCGAGCCGGTAGACCGTTTATACACGACGTAGACGCTGTTCAGGAACTGGTTCAGGCAGGTCAGCATCGAGCAGAGCGTCAGGAACGGAACAAACGTCCAGGCGTCAAAATATTCAGCCTTGAACACCCGCATGAGCAGCTGGCACAGCATGATGATGCCCGCCACGCAGCAGAACAGCACGCTGGCATACACGCGGAATATCTTGGAGAAGAACGCCTGGCGGTCCGTCTCCTCGGTCACGGCGGAGAGCTGCCACGCCTCATAGAAGATGCTGCCCAAAATCGTGATGATCTGCGGCAGGAAGTACCCCGCCGACAACAGGCCGACCCAGTGGTTGCCGCTGCGGCCCGCGTAGCCCTCGCACATGCCCTGCACAAAGAACATGTCGCTGGCGTTGATGATCCAAAAGCTGATGGACGCCGGGATCATCGGCAGGCAGTAGCGCAGCATCTCCTTCCACAGCGTCTTGTCAAACGCCTTGGGCTTGAAGTACCGCCAGCACCCGCCCGCAATGAACACAAACACCATGGATGTCAAATCTGCCAGCGCATTTGCCAGCAAAAAGCCTGTAGCGCCCATTTTTAAGACGCTCAGGAACAGCAGGTAGTAGAGCAGCAGGCTCAGCGTTGTCAGCACACCGTCTATGGCGACCAGCCGGTTCAGCATCCGCGAGCGGATGAACTGGGTACACAGCGTTCTCATACAGCTGGCCAGCACGCAGAGGTACAAAAAGCCCAGGTACTCCGCAGCGTTCGGGATGAGCCGCACCAGCGGCATGGCCAGCAGCAGCACCACAAAGCCCAGCCCGATAGTCGCCGCGCCGTTGACAAAGACGCTGGATTTGTTGGTCGCTTTGTCCAGCCCGAACCGGATGACCGCATAGGCCACGCCAAGGCTGACCACCGGGATCAGCAGGTTTGTGGCCTGCTGCAAAAGGCTGGACACGCCCATAACGTCCGGCGAGTCGAGCGCGTAGCTCAGATACGGGCGGATGAAGAAGCTGAGCAGCTTGGAGCTGAAGTTGGAGATGGCAAACAGCAGCGTATTGCTGACCAGCGTCGTATATTTTTTCTGTGGAGACGGCAAGATGGGAACCTCCCTTGTTTGTAGAGTATGAAGCCTTCCCCTCCGGGGGAAGGTGGCCGAGCGAACGCGAAGGTCGGATGAGGGCAAACCTTCCGTCGGCACCCCGTTCACGGGCAATCGCGGCAAACTCCCCCCGCATCCGTCTGCGGGCGGGGCCGCAGACACCTTCAGTCTCCGCGCTAAAAGCCGCCTCTCCGGCGGTTGCGCTCCGACACGCGCCTGCGGGCGCAGCCCCACGGGGGAAGGCATCCGCCCGCTCTCACCGCAGCTTCAGCATCCGTTCCCGCTGCTTATAATCCGGCAGCACCTCCGCCACCGCGGCCCAGAACGCCGGGCTGTGGTCGGGGTGGGCAAAGTGACAGAACTCATGCACAACAACGTACTCCTGCGCGGGCAGCGGCATCGTGCAGAGCCGCCGCGCAAACGCCAGCGTGCCGGTGCGCAGACTGCACGACCCCCAGCGGGTGTTCATGTCACGCACCGCAATTTTGGGCATCGCGCCGCCCGGGCAGGTCGCCGCAAACTGCGGATAGTATGCCCGGCACAGCGCCTGCATATAGGCCAGCGCCTCGGCCTTGGGCGGCAGCGCGGGGGCCTCGGCGGCCTCTCGTTCGCGCCGGGCCGCGGCACGCGCCTGTGCGGTGCGCACCCAGTCGGCCCGCGCCGTGACAAAGGCGTCCACATAAGCTGCAGGCACCCGCGGCGACGCACTGGCCGCCACACTGCCGTCGGCCCGCACGCGCAGGTTGATGTTGCGCACCCGCCGCCGCGTCAGCGTGTAGGTGATGCCGCCCGCCGTCCGCTCCATGCCCGGCCCCCCTTTTGCAAAAGTATATAGTTTATTGTACACGCATTTGCCCAAAAGTGCAACAGTTGCCTGCGGCGGCGCATTGTGGTATGATACTGCCAAAAGGGGGCTTTTGCATGAAATCGCTGTTTTTTGTTCTGCCCGCCCTGCTGCTGGGCCTGACGGCCTGCGGCGCGCCGGTGGCCGCCGTGACCCTGCCCGACACCGTGCAGGTCGAAAAGACCCAGACCGCCGAGACCGCCGTCCTCTACGAGGATGCCGACGGGCGTGAGGTCAGCCCCCGCCGCGCCGCCCTGACCGAGTGGCGCTGGTCTGTGGCCGATGACACGATTGCTGAGGTCGATCCCAGCGGCATTGTGACCGGTCTGCGCGGCGGCTCGACCACCCTGACGCTGCAAAGCGCCGACGGGAAAATTTCCGCCAGCTGCCCGGTGCAGGTGTCCAGCCCGCTGCGCGGCATTGCTTTGGACGACTACACGCTGTATTTTGACGACGAGCTTGTGACCTGGATCACCGCCGACGGCACGCGCGAGTCCGACTACGCCTACGCCAGCCGCGTCGGCGCAGTCTGCCATCTTCTGCCGGAGGACACCACCGACCACCCCGCCGTGACCTATCACATCGCCGACGAGCGCATCGCCCGCTTCGACGGCTCCTGGCTCGTCCCCGTGAATTACGGCACCACGACCCTGACCGCCGACTGCGGCGGTTTTACAGCGCAGTGTACCGTAACGGTGGTCAGGCCGGAGGAATAGGCAAAAGAAAACGAGGGGATGTACAACAGCCCCTTTGGTGACCCTCCCGTCCATCTCCCGCGCCCTAAAAACAGCCCGCGGGGCTGTTTTTGCCCCGCGGTACGCTGGACGCGGGGCCCGGGCTTTTCGATTCCCACACGGGTCACCTTTTACGCCAGACACCTATTAAAAAGCGTATACAAAGAAAAAAGCACTACCTCAAATGAAGTAGTGCTTTTTGGTGACCCGTACGGGAATCGAACCCATGTTACAGCCGTGAAAGGGCCGTGTCTTAACCGCTTGACCAACGGGCCTTAGAAATACAGAGCTTCGCTAAAACCTCCGACTTTCATCATCCACTATTGCGGACGACCGTCCCCCTTATCTTAGCGAAACTCTGTAACGTGGTAGCGGTAACTGGATTTGAACCGGTGACACTTCGGGTATGAACCGAATGCTCTAGCCAACTGAGCTATACCGCCATATTTATTTTGTGCACTTGAACAGTGCTTTATTATTATATCCAATCGACCGCGATTTGTCAACAATTATTTCGCAAAAATTCAAAAATTTCTGAAATATCTCCTTCTATGGCGTAAAAAAGACGCTGTAACAGAAAAAACGTTACAGCGTCTTGCGTAAATCATTCCCGATACTTCTCCATCATTTCCTTGAACAGCACAGCCGGAGAGGGCGGCGTGTAGGTGATGGCGTTGGCACCCGCCGCAATGGTGGCGGAAATGCTCTCGCCGGTCTTGCCGCCGCTGGCGATGATGGGCACATCCGGGAACCGCTCCCGGATCTTTGCCACCACCCGGGGCGTGTCGGTGCTGCAGGCCACATTCAGGATGGATGCCCCGGAATCAATGCGGCTCTGGATGTTGGTGTCCTCTTTTGTCACTGTGATGATGACCGGGATGTCCACCACCCGCGAGACCGCCAGCAGGTTCAGGTCAGAGATGGGGGAATTGAGCACCACGCCCATGGCACCCTGGCTCTCCACGTCGCGGGCAAGGTTCAGGGTGCGCACGCCGTGGGTGGTGCCGCCGCCCACACCGCAGAACACCGGGATGTAGGATGCCTTGATGATGGCATCGCTGATGGCCTGCTGGGGCGTGAAAGGATAGACCGCGAACACCGCGTCCGCGTCGCAGTTGCGGATGATGGCAAGGTCGGTGGTGAATACAAAGCTTTTCAGCCGCCGCCCGTTGATGACGATGCCGCTGGCGGCATACACCTCCTGGGGCATTTTCAGGATGTTGTGGCGCAGGCGGCTTTCTACGTTGGGGGAGATTTTCTTTTCAGCTGCCATGGGCAAGTCCTCCGTTTCTCAATTGTATCAAATGGGAACTATATTATAGGAAAACAGGGGAGTTTATGCAAGAAACATCCTGTGAACAGTCTGCAAATAAAAATCGACCCTCTCCGTCAGTGCTTCACAGCGCCGGAGAGGGTCGTTCCTTTAATGTGTTCTAACGTATTCTAAAATATCCTCAGGCACGCCGGCCAGTGCATCGGCTCCGGCAGCAGTCAGCTCTGCGCGGCCCCGGAAGCCCCACAGCGCCCCCATGGCAGGCAGACCGGCATTGTGCCCGGTCAGGATATCTACATCGCTGTCGCCCACAAACAGGGTGCTGGCAGGGTCTGCGTGCAGGTCCTGCATCAGGCTGTAAACACCGGTGGGGTCGGGCTTGGTGGGCACGCCCGGGCGGCTGCCCCGTACCAGAACAAACCGACCTGCCCCGAAATAATGCTCGATGATCTTGCCGCACAGCGGGTCAGCCTTGTTGGAGAACACCGCGCACTGCACGCCTGCGGCGTTCAGCGCGTCAATGAGGGCAGCAATGCCCGGGTAAGGCGCAGTCTTGTCCTCCTTGTGGGCATCGTACCGGGCGGTAAACTCCGCCAGCGTAGCGGCCAGCTGCTCCGGTGTGCGGGCATCGGCGGGCGAAAACCGCTCCACGAGCTTCGGGATGCCGTTGCCCACCATGTGCTTGAACTGCTCCACCGTAAACTCCGGCCACCCGTGCTGTGCGCACACCCAGTTGCCTGCATCAGCCAGGTCGTCGATGGTGTTCAGCAAAGTGCCGTCCAAATCAAATAATACTGTATGAATCATAACAATTTTACTTCCCCTAAAAACAATAACGTTATCTTTATGCCAAGGGCTCCCCCTATTGGAGGAGCTGTCGCCGATCGGCGGCTGAGAGGTTTAATTCGTTTCCATAAATCTGAAAAATTTCTCCGCATCCCGCAGCGGAACGCTTCGCACCTTGAGCTTTACCCAGCCGGGAAAGGTCAGGGTCAGGTTGGTGCGGCCCACACTGGCAGCCCAGGGGCTTTGTGCTGCGGTCAGGCAGACATCCGGGTGAAACACACAGATGCAGTGCAGGTAGAGCCCCTGCTGCCGCCGCAGGGTCATGCGGCCCTCCCGCAGCCAGAGGCCCTCCCGCCGGTAGCCAACCGCGGCCCCGGCCAGCAGTGCCCCAAAGAAGAGCGTGGGGATGAGCAGGGTAACGGTCAGCTGGGGCAGCACTGTGGCCGAGACCAGCGTCAGCAGCAGGCAGAGGGCAAAGGGAATGCCAGCCGGTGCAAAAAAGATGAGACTGCGCTGCTCGGTGCGGGCCAGCAGGTCGGGCGGCATCCGGAACTCCGGCAGCAGCTCCCGGAACAATGCCTCCTCGCCGCTGCGGTAGACGAACAGCGGCAGCTCGGGGGAGCAGCCGCCCGCCGTTACAAAGACCGGCCAGCGCTTCATCAGCCGGGCAGCGGGGGAGATGCGGACATCTGCAAAGCTGATCTCGCTTGTCCGCACCCGGCACTCGAAGTGCTCCAGCCAGCCGCCCCGGCTGCCGATCTGGTCGGCCGTGTGCCAGACAGTGTAGTGCACGGTCTGGGCAAAGCTGCGCATCAGGCTGGCCCCCAGCAGAAAGCCAGCAGCCGCCAGCAGCCACGCCGCGCCTGCAGGGAGCCACCGCGCCGCGAAGCGGGCCAGAAAGCTCACCTGGATCTGGGCAAAAACGGCAGGGTTCCAGTCCGGAACATCCCGGGTCTGGCGCACGGCCAGCACGAACAGGGCCAGCGTGGAGAGGCCGTTGGCCCCCAGAAAAACCAGCGCCGCCCGCTCCCCTCCGGCGGGCCGGTGCAGGGCAGGCTTTACCAGAGGCATCAGCTGGTCTGCCACCGCCTCGGCATCGGCTTTGGGCAGGCAGACCGAAAGGGTTTGCTTTTGCGCCGCGCCCACCGGGTAAAGGGTCAGGCGGCTTGCCCCGGCCATCCGGTAGAGCAGGGGCCGGTCGATGGTCAATGCAGCCAGCATCTCGCCCCGCAGGGCACGATCCAGCCGGATGCCCAGCCGCCAGTGCAGATGAAAAACTCCGGTGTCATCCAGGCTCCAGCTGCTCACATGCAGGATGCCCCAGCTCACGGCGCAGAGCAGAAGGAACAGCAGCGCATCCTGCCGCAGAGCCGTGTGCAGGGCCGTCCAGTTCCGCTCAAACAGCACCTGGACCAGCGGCAGCAGATAGACCACCAGCGTCTTGCGCAGAAATCGCAGGACGGTAAAGGGGTGCAGACGGCGCTCGTTCATCGGATCTCCTCCGCAAGGACATGGGTGAGGGCAGCGGCCTGCTCTGCCGGGACCGCCGGTAAAATAAGCCGCGTGCCCGGTGCCGTGATGACGACCACCGATACCCCTGCCAGCCGGAGCAGCGGCGTGCGCAGCCGGAACAGCCCTGTTACGGCCCTGCGTCGGATCGCCCGCCGCAGCGGGAAGACGATGCCGGAGTACACCGTCAGGGTCTCCGCGCCCAGCGCGGCGGCATAGCTGCAGGCACGCTGGTACACCACCGCCACCAGTGCGGCCCAGAGCAGGCAGAACACCACCCCGGCGGGCAGGCTCTGCCAGAACACAAAGGGAGCCGCCAACAGGCCCGGGATGGCGGCCCAGCAGCAGAGCACAGCCCGACCCCGGGGCGGGATGATGAGCGCCGTGCGGCGCAGCTCCCGCTCCGTCACTTGCTGTTCAGCTCCCAGGCATCGGTCAGCAGGTGCAGGGTATCGTCCTGCGTCAGCACCAGGATGCGGTCCCAGGGCAGCAGAACGGTGTTGCCGTGGGGGATGATGAACTCGGTGTCGCGGGTGATGCTGACCAGAATGGCATCGCCGGGAATGGGCACATCCATGATGGCCTTGCCCGCAAACTTGAAGTTCTCGGGCAGCAGGATCTCGTTCAGGCTGGCCGTGCCGCCGCCCAGGCTGAGCAGCTGGCGGATGGTATCCGTCTCGATCTCCCGCTCCAGAATGTGGCTCAGGTTGTCGGTGCCGCAGACCACGGTGTCCACGCCTAAGGTGTGCAGCAGCTCCCGGTTCTTGGGGTTGGAGGCCCGGGCCACGGTGCGGTCCACGCCGAACTCCCGCTTGGCGATCTGGCAGGCCACGAGGTTGTCCTCGTCCGAGCCGGTCACGGCCACAAAAGCGTTGCAGCTGCCAACATCGGCGGTGCGCAGGGTGTCCACGCTGATGGAATCGCCGCAGATCACGGGGATGTCCAGCGAATCTGCCAGCATCCGGCACTGGGCCTCGATGGGTTCAATGATGACCACCGAATGGTGGTTCGTCAGCAGGCTCTGGGCCAGATACCGCCCAACACGCCCGCCGCCTGCAATACAAACTTTCATATAAAAACCTCATAATACTTAAAGTATATAGAAACTTTGCCTGAACCAGCTCTTGGCTCCCCCTTTGGGGGAGCTGGCAAAGCCGTCAGGCTTTGACTGAGAGGGTGAGCCAGTTTCCATTATTTCGCCAGCGAACGGAACACTGCCTGTTCTGTCAGGATGGTGGGGCAGATCGTGTCCAGCTCGTAGGTCTTGTGGTAGAGCACCTGCAAATGCGGGTCGGAGACGCGGCAGATGACCTTTTCGCGCCGAAAGATATTCTTTGCGATCTGTGCAGCCATCAGGTTCACGGAGTCATCCTCGCTCACGGCGGCCACCGCGTCGCAGTTCTCCACGCCGCCCTGCTTGAGGATGTCGGGGTCGGTGGGGTCGCCCACAAGGGCCGTGCCGCCAAAGGAGTAATCGTCAAAGCTGTCCAGCCGCTTGAGCTGCTCGGGGTCCTTTTCGATCAGGGAAATATCATGGCCGATGCGTTCCAGATCCCGCACCAGTGCCGCGCCCACCTGGTCGCAGCCGATCACCAGAATATTCATGGATGTCACCTCATTGTTCAAAATCTGTTGTTGTCTGGCCCGGCAGTCCGTGTCAGAAGGAAACACAGGGAAAAACGTTGTGTCCAGTATAGCATATTTCCGGCGGCAGATAAATACAGAAAAAGCAGACAGTGCTCCTGTATAAAATTTGTGATTTTTCGTGCGCAGGCTCTCAGAATATGATATACTGGAAAGCGAACCCAATCTGAATGTGTGCAGAGCGCCTGTGCCGCTTTGCAGGGAGGAGAACCCATGTTTCTTGAAATACTGAAAGCCATCCTGATGGGCATTGTGGAGGGCATTACCGAGTGGCTGCCCATCTCGTCCACCGGCCACATGATCCTGGTGGAGCAGGTGGTCAAGTTCAACGCCAGCGAGGAATTCATGTCCATGTTCCGCGTGGTCATCCAGCTGGGTGCCATTCTGGCTGTGGTGGTGCTGTTCTGGAACAAGCTCTGGCCCTTCGGCCTGCGCCATGGCCGCGTCTGCTCCAAACCTGCCGTCTGGCAGCTCTGGTTCAAGGTGGTGGCCGCCACCATCCCGGTGCTCATCATCAGCCCGCTGGACGACTGGTTTGAGAACCGCTTCTACAATTACATTACGGTCGCCGCCATGCTGATCCTGTACGGTGTCCTCTTCATCCTTGTGGAGAACCGCCGCACCGCCCCGCATGTCAACCGGCTGGAACAGATCACCTACCGCGAAGCCTTCATCGTTGGCGTGTGGCAGATGCTGGCCATCATCCCCGGCACCTCCCGCTCCGGTGCCACCATCGTGGGCGGCCTGCTGCTGGGTCTGTCCCGTGCCTGTGTGGCTGAGTTTACCTTCTTCCTCGCCATCCCCGTTATGGCGGGCGCGTCCCTGCTCAAGGTGGTCAAGTTCGTCCTCTCCGGCGCTGCGATGACCGGCACCGAGATCGCTGTCCTCGTGGTGGGCTGCGTGGTCGCCTTTGTGGTCAGCCTTGCCGCCATCCGCTTCCTGATGGATTACGTCAAGCGCCATAACTTCAAGTTCTTCGGCCTCTACCGCATCGTGCTGGGCCTGATCGTCCTGGCCGTGGCCGCCATCACCGCCATTGCGTAAATCGCCCCCGAACCCCCAGCCGCCCGCCCGGGCGGCTTTTTTGCGCCCTGGGGCAATTGCACCGACCCCGGCCTTGTGTTATACTGGAACCATAAAGAGAGAACCCGGCGGCGGGAAAGTGCCGCGCCTGAAATTGTCAAAAACGGAGGAGATCCCTATGGAAGCATCGACTGTATATTACACCGACTTCCGGTGTCCTGTGGGCACCAGCCTGACCGAAAAACTGCGCCGCCTGTGCATTGCGGCGGGCATCAAGAGCATTGATATGGACGGCAAGTTCGTGGCCATCAAGATGCACTTTGGCGAGCTGGGCAACCTGGCTTTCCTGCGCCCGAACTACGCCAAGGTAGTGGCAGACCTGTGCAAGGAGCAGGGGGGCCAGCCCTTCCTGACCGACTGCAACACGCTGTACCCGGGCAGCCGTAAGAACGCGCTGGAGCACCTGAGCTGCGCGCAGGAAAACGGCTTCTGGCCCATGACCACCGGCTGCCAGATCATCATTGGCGATGGCCTGCGCGGCACCGATGAGCTTGAGGTGCCCGTGCCCAACGGCGAATACTGCAAGACCGCCAAGATCGGCCGCGCCATTATGGATGCCGACATCTTCATCAGCCTGACCCACTTCAAGGGCCACGAAGCGACTGGCTTCGGCGGAGCCATCAAGAACATCGGCATGGGCTGCGGTTCCCGTGCGGGCAAGATGGAGCAGCACTCCTCCGGTAAGCCCGCCGTGCAGGAGGAGCTCTGCCGCGGCTGCCACCGCTGCGCCAAGGAGTGCGGCTCCGATGCCATCCGCTACAACGAGAACAACAAGGCGGTCATTGATTACGAAAAGTGCAAGGGCTGCGGCCGCTGTATCGGTGCCTGCAACTTCGATGCCATCTATTCCATCGACAGCAGCGCCAACGAGGAGCTGGACCGCAAGATGGCAGAGTACGCCGCCGCCGTCTGTGCAGACCGCCCCTGCTTCCACATCAGCCTGGTGCAGGATATCAGCCCCAACTGTGACTGCCACGGCGAGAACGATGCCCCCATCCTGCCGGATATCGGCATGTTCGCCTCCTTTGACCCCGTGGCGCTGGATCAGGCCTGTGCCGATGCCTGCCTGAACGCACAGCCCCTGCCCAACAGTCAGCTGGGCCAGAACCTTGCAAAGCCCGGCTGGAACTGCCACCACGACAACTTCAAGGATTCCAACCCCAATGTCGAGTGGAAGGCAACGCTGGAGCAGGCCGAAAAGATCGGCATGGGCACCCGCCAGTACACCCTGAAGAAGATCTGAACATAAAAACAAGCCCGACAACGTCGGGCTTATTTTTATGTCTCTTGCATTCAGGGGCAGACAGGACGCTCAATACTCGCTGGAAGCCGGGACCAGTACGTCAATGACATCGGCCAGGGCTTTCCAGTTTTCCTCGGAACAGCCGGGCAGCTCTTTGGCATCCAGACCGGCATCCTCAATGCGGCCGGTCATGCTGTCCTTGTCGGTCAGCAGGGGCTCGGCATCGGCCTTGATGAGCGGCCAGGCATCGGCAAAGCTCTGCTGGTCATCGGCGCTCAGGCTGTCGAACCACTGGGTATAGGCAGCTTTGATGTCGCTGACCGGCTGGATGCTCATGTTGCAGCCATCGGCCCATTTCAGCAGGGAAGCCGCCGCGATGACGGATTTCAGCGAGCAGCCGGACACGCCGGGGCCCCAGCCGAGGCAGGGGGCAAAGGCATCGTCCGGGTCAGAGAGGGAGAACAGGGAGTTCTCGCCTGCGTCCAGCGGGCCCACCTTGCCGGTGTCGGCGGTCACGGTGGAAGAGGGGATGCTCTCGCTTGCAGAAGCGGAAGAGCTGGAAGCGGCAGTGCTGCCGGAAGAGGTGCTGCAGCCTGCCAGCACGCCGCACAGCAGGGCGGCGCAGACCAGCAGGGAAAGAATACGCTTGCGAATCATAGGAAAGCCTCCTTTTATCGTGTTCCGGCCCATCTGCCGGAGAAACTGCTCTGGTACATTTCTAGTATACTGTTCTGCCGGGCTGTTGTCAATCGGCGTGCGCAGGACGATTTTTCACCCCGGCTGTGCAAACTATACAAACTTTTGTCCTTTTTTTCTCAGTCGGGCGGGATTGACATTTTTTGCGCTGGCGCGTATAATCCGGCCATGGTCAAACTGGGAGAAATGAGTGAAGAACCGGAAAAAGGGGGAGAAACGGATGCAGAAATTTCTGCGGCGGCTGGAACGCTTTTCACAGTCGCTGCTGTCGCCGCTGTCTTATCTTTCGGCGGCGGGCCTGCTGCTGGTGCTGGGGGCGCTGCTCACCAGCAAGCCCTTGTGTCAGGCGCTGCCGGTGCTGCAGTGGGCTCCGCTGCAGCTGGTGGGTCAGCTGCTCTATAACGGGATGATGGTGCTCATCAACAACCTCAGCGTCATTCTCTGCGTGGGGGTGGCTGCCGTGCGCGCCAAAACCGAAAAGCAGGATGCCGCCCTGCTGGCGCTGATGGCCTATCTGGTATTCCTCACAGCCAACCACACCGCGCTGGAAGCGCTGGGACTGCTTGCCCAGCCCAACGGGATGACCGGCCTTGCGGGCACGGGCCAGACCACCATTCTGGGCATTCAGGTGGTGGACACCGGCGTGGCAAGCGGCATCGTGCTGGGCTTTGCGGCGGCGTGGCTTTTCAACCGCACCTGCGAAAAGCAGTTTTATGGCATGATCACCCAGCTCTATTCAGGTCTGCGGTGGTCGTTTTTGTGGCTGTCGGCGCTGGCGGTGGCACTGGGGCTGGGGTTCTGCTTTGTCTGCCCGCCGCTGCAGCGGACGATCAGCGCCCTCACGGGCTGGATCGCGGCTTCAGGGAACGCGGGTGTGTTCCTTTACGGCTTTCTGGAACGGCTGCTCATCCCCACCGGCCTGCATCACCTCATCTATATGCCCTTCCAGTTCTCTTCGCTGGGCGGCAGCCTGACTGTAGGCTCTGTGACCTACACGGGCGCTTACGCCGTCTGCATGACCGAGTACACCATGGGCCTGCCCCTCTCAGACGGCATCGTCTGGATGTACACCGGCTTCACCAAGACCTTTGGCTATCTGGGCATTGCAGCGGCCTTCATCTTCACGGCCCGCAGGGAGAACCGTGCCCGTACCGCCGCCGCTATGATCCCGCTGGCGGTCACGGCCTCGGTGGCCTCCATCACCGAACCCATTGATTTTCTGTTCTGCTTCGTTTCGCCCCTGCTCTGGGTGGCCCATGCGGTCATTACGGGCGGCTTTATGGTGCTGCTCCATGTCCTGCACGTCCGGGCCTTTACCTCCAACCTGCTGGGGTCGCTGGTGTTCAACCTGAGCGCCGGGGAGCAGCTGCAGAACCTGCCGCTGCTCTATCTGCTGGGCCTTACGGAGATCCTGACCTACTTTGCCGTGTTCAGCATCCTCATCAAAGCAAAGGATCTGCCCACCCCGGGCCGGGAAGCAGCCCCTTCCACAGACCAGTCCCCGTACGCCGACCCGCAGGAGGTGTGCCGGTTCATCGCCGCGCTGGGTGGGCCGGAGAACATCGCCCAGCTGGGAAACTGCTTCACCCGCCTCCGGCTCACGGTGCGGGATGCTTCGCTGCTGGATATGGGGGCTCTGCTCGCCCTGCCCCATAAAGGTCTTGTGGTGCAGGGCACCCGGGTCCAGCTGGTCTGCGGCCTGCACGCCGCCCAGCTCCGCCATGCGCTTGAACAGCAGCTTGCCGAGATGGCCCCGGTGTGATTGCATTTTGATAAGAGAAACGGTATAATTGTGGCGAAACCTCTCAGTCGTCTGCGGCGACAGCTCCCCTGACAGGGGAGCCAAGAAAGGCCCCTGCCTCTCCTATTAGGCAACAACAACAACCGCCGCCAGTGGCGGATGAAGGGAGTTGTTGTTGGGGCAGCGGCCAACAAGGCACAAGTGCAATACTTTGCACGAAGTGAATGTTGGGAGCCGCAACCCGGACAAGTGGCATTGCAAAGCAATGACGGAGAGGTTTAGCAGCGGATAACCTGAAAATAAAGGAGAACATAAAATGCAGAATAACACCTTTTCCGTCGAAGGTCTCTTCGATTTCCTGAACGCCGGTGTCAGCGCCTTCCACTCCACGGCTGCGGCTGTGAAGCTCCTGGAAGAGAACGGCTATCAGAACTGCCCCGAGAGCGCAGCCTGGGAGCTGGTGCCCGGCGGCAGATATTACACCACCCGCAACGGCTCTGCCGTGCTGGCATGGCGGATGCCCAAGGGTGAGTTGACCGGCTGGCATGTCACCGCCAGCCACAGCGATTCTCCCACCTGGCGCATCAAGCAGTTGGATGGCGGCAAGGACACGGTCTTTGCCAAGGCGGAGACCGAGGGCTACGGCGGTATGATCATGCCCACCTGGCTGGACCGGCCCCTGAGCGTGGCGGGCCGCATTCTGGTCCGCACGGAGAACGGCATCCGGAGCCTGCTGGTCCACCCCGACCGGGCGCTGGCTGTCATCCCCAACCTCTGCATCCACTTCAGCCATGACCTGAACAACGGCATGAAGTACAATCCTCAGGTGGATCTGCAGCCCATCTTTGGTGAGGCAGGCTCCACCCTGCGGGACGCTCTGGCTGAGGAAGCCGGGGTCAAGGCTGAGGACATCGTGGACGCTGACCTGGTGCTCTGCACCCGTGAAAAGGCCGAGCGCGTGGGCCTGAAGGGCGAATATTTCATGTCCGGCCGCATCGATGACCTGGAATGCGCCTACACCACCCTGTGGGGCTTCCTGCAGGGCCGCGGCGAGGAGGAAGGCCGGGGCGATATGTGGGTCATGTTCGACAACGAGGAGGTGGGCTCCTCCAGCCGGCAGGGCGCACAGGGCACCCTGATGGCCAATGTGCTGGCCCGCATTGAGGAAAAACTGGACGTGACCCGGGAGCAGAGCATCCGTGCCTGCACCAACAGCCTGCTGCTGAGCGCCGACAATGGCCACGCCACCCACCCCAACCACCCCGAAAAGAGCGATCCCGCCAATGTGGCGGTCATGGGCGGCGGTGTGCTGCTGAAGTACAATGCCCGCCAGACCTACACCACCAGCGGCTTTACCGGCGCTGCCTTTGCCGAGATCTGCAAAAAGGCCGGTGTGCCGGTGCAGGTGGCCGCAAACCGCGCGGATGTTCCCGGCGGCTCCACGCTGGGCAACCTGCTGGGCCACCAGATCCTGATCCCCATGGTGGATATCGGTCTGGCACAGCTGGCCATGCATTCCGCAATGGAGACCGCCAGCTGTAAGGATGCCGAGTACATGGCAAAGGCCGTGGCCGAGTTCTATAACACGCCCATCTCCCAGCCTGTGGACGGCGAGTGGAAGCTGGGCCTGTGAGCGCTGTGACCGGGCGCTTTGCCCCCAGCCCCAGCGGTCGGCTCCATCTGGGCAATCTGGCCTGCAGCCTGCTGGCCTGGCTCAGCGCCAGAAGTCAGGGCGGGCGCATCGTTCTGCGCATTGAGGATCTGGATGCCGAGCGCTGCCCTCGCAAATATGCCGACGCACTGGAAGAGGACCTGCGCTGGCTGGGCCTTGTCTGGGACGAGGGCGGCAGCAGCGGCGGCCCCAACGGCCCCTATTACCAGAGCGAGTGCGCCGCCATCTACACCGAGAGCTATAACAAACTGGAAGCACAGGGCCTTGTTTACCCCTGTTTCTGCTCCCGTGCCCAGCTCCATGCCGCCAGCGCACCCCACACCTCCGACGGCAATGTGATCTATCCCGGCACCTGCCGGGGGCTGACGGCGGAGCAGATCGCCGAGAAGTGCAAAAAGAAAGCCCCGGCCTATCGTCTCATGGTGCCCGATGAGGACATCACCTTCACCGATGGCTGTATGGGCCCCCACACCGAGAACCTGCTCCGCGACTGCGGGGATTTCTACCTCCGCCGCGCCGATGGCGTGTTTGCCTACCAGCTGGCTGTGGTGGTGGATGATGCCCGCATGGGCGTGACGGAGGTGGTGCGGGGCGCAGACCTGCTCTCTTCCACCGCCCGGCAGCTCTATCTTTACCGTCTGCTGGGCCTGCCCGCCCCAAAGTTTGCCCACTGTCCGCTCCTGCTGGCCCCGGATGGCCGCCGCCTTTCCAAACGGGACGGGGACCAGAGCCTGGAAAATCTGCGGGCAAAATATACGGCGCAGGAGATCGTGGGCAGGCTTGCCTTTGCCTATGGTCTCCAACCTGAACCGGCCCCCCGCACCCCGGAAAGCCTCATTGCAGACTTTTCCTGGGACAAGGTGCCAAAGCAGGATATCTGCCTGCCGGAAGGTCTGTTTTAAGCAAACCCGCGATCTTTGCCATGCCCGTGCAAAGATCGTGGGTTTTTCTTTACAAAAAAACAACTTATGGTAAAATATAACTAGAGACTTTGCTGAAACAGAAAGGAGCCTGTTATGCGTAAAATGTTAAAAGCGTCGAGTTTGTTGATCTGTGCAATGCTTTTGCTCAGCGCATGTGCAAGCTCTTTGAATCTGAGACCGGGGCCTTTCCGTTCGGAAATGCAGGATGTTTTTGTTCAGCAGACGACACTTGCGGTTCCGGCCAGCCACGCCGAGCATGGGGAGGATTATGTTATTGAGTGGCAGGACCCTGTGATGGAAAAGCACGTCCGGAAATGGCTTGACCGCCCGAAGGGGGATATCTATCACAGCGATGTCTGGGATTATCAGCGGGTCACGATAAATTCCGGAACCGGCGTGAAAGATCTCCTCGTCAAAGATGCACCGGATGGGGTGGACATTGGGGGAAACGTCAGCAGCAATGAGCAGCTGGCAGCCTGCGCAGTCAGCGTAAAGGGAACGTATGATCCGGTGACCTCTCTGGCAGATCTGCGGCATTTTGACAGCTTGCAGGTATTGTCGGTCAATAATAGAAGGGGAGCCCCACCCATTACAGATCTGACAGGTCTGGAAGAATGCAAAAATCTGATGCTTTTGAGTGTGCCCAGTGTGGAGAGCAGCGCATTCCCGACCTTTGCAAAGCTGGATTCTGTGGTAGAGCTGAAGTATGGCAGTGACGGGATCCGGGCGGATTCCAATGTCTCCGACCTTTCGGCGCTGGCGCAGATGAAGTCGCTGAAGATGCTGTGGATCACCGGCAGTGAGGTCGATCTGACCCAGCTGGCCGGAGCTGACTTGCGGGTCCTGAGACTGGACGTGACCCGGATCGGTTCGCTGGAACCGCTGAAGCAGATGGAAAATCTGAGCTTTCTGCAGCTGTGCCAAGGGCCGGAGATCGACAGCTTTGCCCCGCTGGCGGAGAGCAGTGTGCAGTATCTGAGTATGTCCCTCTCTCAGGGTGCACGGGAAAGATATAAGAACATGGATTATACCCCCCTGACCCGGATGCCGCAGCTGATCTGGCTGGATCTGACCAACAACATCACGTTTGATACGGAAACCTGCAAAAAACTGCTGGCAAACGATACGGCCCTGAAATATCTGAAAATTTCCTATACATCAGCGGCCAAAGATGCCGAAGAGCTGGATACAGCGCACCTGAAAGAGTTCACTGCTCCGGCTCCGTAATGACCCAAAATGCAAAAACACCCATGCCAGCACCGGCATGGGTGTTTTTCCGTACAGATTCAGAGCCGCTGCAAGGCTCTTGCGTCGCTGTGTTCCAGTGCGGTCATGGCCGTATCCAGAACCATGGCCAGCAGGATGCCCAGCAATACATCAATGCAGCTGTGCTGCTTGAGCAGGACCGTGGACGCAATGATGGAAACGCAGAGCACGGCGGAAGCGGGCCGCATCCAGCGGCGGCCCGGCGTTTCAAAGATGCGGCTGCGGTAGTAGGCCATCATCAGGGTGACGGAGTTGAACACATGGATGGAGGGGCAGACATTGAGGGGCGTGTCGGTGGCATAGAGCATCCGCACGGCCTGAGCAAAGAGGTCGCTGCCGTACACCCGGTAGGGACGCAGGTCAAGCCCGGTGGGCAGGATGACATAGCAGGCCAGCGCAATGGTCATGCCCGCAAACAGGGGCAGGCAGAGCCGCCAGAAGTCGGCCCGGGGCGCTTTCCACAGCAGGTAGAACAGGGTGAACGGGATCCACAAAAACCACGCAAAGTAGGGCACGATGGCATATTTGCAAAAGGGGATCAGGTCGTCCAGATGGCAGTGCACCAGAACATCGGGCACGGCAATATGGACTTCGAGCCAATGGAACGCCGAAAGGTAAAACAGGAGATAAAACGCCATGAACGAAACGGGATGGCGGGAAAACAAGTTGCGCATGGAACACACTTCCTTTTCTGGAATGGGGGCCGCAGCCCAGCCTAAAGTTCTTTGCAGCGTATGATTATACCGCGCAAAGACGAAGAAAACAAGACAAAAAGCTGACAAAATCGTGAACACATCCGCGCGGAATTTGGTATGCTTTGGGGAAGCGGATGCAGGGGAGAGAAGCTTCTGCCTATTGATACGAGACAGGATGCGGGTTTCCTGCACAAAAAAGGCCCTCCCCGCCAAAACTGCAATGGCGGAGAGGGCCGGATATACGGAAACTCAGATCACCTTTTGTTCCATCCACCTGCCGCGGACAAAGCGGACGCAGAAGAACAGCGAGCGCATGGCCCAATCCAGGAACATGCCCATCCAGATGAACAGCAGGCCGCAGTGGAACTTGAGCACCATCAGGTAGCAGAAGGCCACCCGGAACACCCACATGGAGATGACGCTGACCGTCATGGTAAAGGCGGCGTCTCCGGCGGCGCGCAGGATGTTGGGCAGGGTGAAGCTGGAGGGCCACAGGATCAGCGATACAGCGTTGAACCAGACCATCAGCTCCAGTGCCATGCCGTAGGCCTCCGGCGAGAGGTTGAACCAGGAGAGCGCCAGCTTGTTCAGGAAGAACAGGCCGGAAAGATTCATCGCCCAGTCCCCGGCGTAGGCGGTCAGGAGCAGCAGGCGGGAATAGCGCTTGGCCTGTGCCTTTTCCCCGGCACCCAGACACTGGCCCACAACGGTCAGCGCGCCGATGCCCACGGCGGAGGCGGGCACGTTCAGGAAGCTGGAGATGTTGCCTGCCACGGCGTTTGCGGCAATGGCGGCGGTGCCCAGCGTGCTGGTCAGGCTGGAGACCGACAGCTTGCCGATCTGGAACATGCCGTTCTCGATGCCGGCGGGAATGCCGACTTTCAGGATGCGCCTGATGAGGTCGAGGTCAGGCTTCAGGTCGGTGAGGTGGTCGATGCGCAGCGCACATTCCGGCTTCTGCAGCAGGAACATCACGGTGAAACAGGCGATCATCCGGCTCACGAGGCTGGCGGTGGCCGCACCCATCACGCCCATGCCAAACCTGTAGATCAGGATGGCGTTGCCGCCAATGTTCACCACGTTCATCACCAGGCTGGAAAGCATACTGATCTTACTGTTGCCCTGGGCGCGGAACAGAGCCGCACCGGCATTGTACACGCCAATAAAGGGGTAGCTCAGGGCCGAGAGCAGGAAATAGGTCTCAGCGTAGCGCATCACATCCGCGTCAATGGAGCCGAAGATGCCCCGCAGGATGGCGTGCCGCCCCACCGCCACGATGACGGCGGTGACCACGCTGAGCGAGATCATAATGAACATGATCTGGGCGGCGCTGGCCTTGGCCCGTTTGGGCTCCCGGTGGCCGATGTACTGGCTGGCGACCACCGCGCCGCCGGTGGCCAGTGCGCTGAGCAGCTGGATCATCAGCACGTTGAAGGAGTCCACCAGGCTCACGCCCGAAACGGCGGCTTCGCCCACCGAGGAGACCATCAGGGTGTCCGCCAGACCGATGGAGATGCTGAGGGCCTGCTCTGCCACCAGCGGCAGGAAAAGTGAGATGAGCTGTTGACGGTTGAACAGCGGTCTTGATGTGGTCGATGCGTCTGTCATGGTGTCCTCCCTTGGCGCGTGGATTCAAACACACCCATGATAGCGCGGAATGACGTGAAAATCAAGATGTTGTATCCAACAAACCTGAAAATCAGGCAAACTCTTTGCTGGGGGTCAGGCTGGTGCCGTAATAAACGATGTAGTCGTAGGGAATCTGGGGGTTGTATGCGGCCAGATCGCCGTACTTGGCCAGAATGTCGTTCCGCAGGTTCTCCGGGGTGTAGGGCTGCCCGGCGGAAAGGGTGTCGGCGCAGACCGCGTTCCACATGCTCTCGGTAAAGGCGGCGCAGTTGAAGTAGGCCGACCAGTGGTCAGATTTGGCAAGGTTGCGGTTGACCACGTCCAGCTGGCCCTGATCCAGCGAGGTCTGGACAGCATAGATGTTCTGGTAGTAGGAATCGGCCAGATAGCGCTTGTAGTAGCCCTCCAGATTGTACCAGATGCCGGTGTGCTCCCAGCGGTTGCCGCGGGGGCTGAAGGTCATCTCGGTGTCGGGCGCGATCCGCAGGCCGCCCACCTCGATGTCGTGGTCAGAGACGTTCCGCACCGAGAGGAAGGAGTGGCCGCTGGAATTGATGGAGGCATCGCCCCGGTCCTCGGCCCGGGCGTAGATGCGCAGCAGGGCCACGGCACCCTCGGCGGGTTCTGCACCGTAGGCCTGCACGGCAGATCTATGGTCGGCCTGTTCAAAATCGTAGGGGCCGCCGGTGCTGGTGGTAAAGCCGACGATGTTGCGGATCTGATCCTCAAGGGGGCTTACATCGGTGATGACACGTTCGTCCTGGGGGGCGGGCGTGGCGGCGGGTGCCTCGGCCAGTGCGGCGGTGCTGCCGAACACGCACAGGGCCAGCGTCAGGCAGAGGGAAAGGGCGCGGAACAGCTTTTTCATGGGGAAACCTCCAAAGAGAAAAAATTCAGGTCAAGGATAGACGATTTTTGGGGCGCTGTCAAGAAAAAGATATCTGCCGCCTTTACCCCCGGTGCCGGATGTGTTAAAATGTAGCTGGCAGCCGTGCCCGGTGGTTTGGGGTATGGGGCCGATCGGAAGGTAAATGAATCTGACCCAGAGAGGGGAACAACCTATGCCAAAAGAAGCACACAAGGTCGTGGTCATCGGGCACCGCAACCCCGATACCGATTCCATCTGCTCCGCCATTGCCTATGCGGAGCTCAAAAACCGCACCAGCACGCTGGTCTGTGAGCCGCGCCGTGCCGGTAAAATGAATCAGGAGACCGAGTTCGTCCTGAAAAAGTTCGGTGTCACGCCGCCCCGGATGTGCACCGACGTGAACCCCAAGATCCGGGACGTGGATTACCGCGAGATGCCGGGCATCCCGGGCTCCACCAGCCTGCGCCGCGCGTGGAAGATCATGCGCGACCAGCAGATCGACACCCTGTCCATCACCAGCGCGGACAACGAGCTGGAGGGCATCATCACGGTGAAGGATCTTGCCACCGCCAACATGGACGTGTTCGATACCGCAGTGCTGGCCAAGAGCCGTACCTCTTATAAGAACATCCTTGAAACGCTGAACGGCACCATGGTGGTGGGCGATGCAGACGCGGTCTGCACTACCGGCCACATCAAGATCGGCACCGCCACCCCCGAGATGCTGGAAAGCAGCGTGGAAAAGGGGGATATCGTCATTCTGAGCAACCGGTACGAAAGCCAGCTCTGCGCCATTGAAAAGGAAGCCTCCCTGCTCATCATCTGCAATGGGGCCAAGGTGGGCCGCACCATCCAGCGCATTGCCGATGAGACCGGCGTTGCCATTATGACCACCCCCGAGGATACCTACGCGGCGGGCAAGCTCATCAGCCAGTGCGCCCCCATCTCCTATTATATGACCCGGGACAACATCCTCAAATTCACCCTCGTCACCCCCGTGGCCGATGTGCTGCGGGTGATGGCAAAGGTGCGCCACCGCTATTTCCCCATCCTCGATGAGGACGGCAAATACTGCGGCATGGTCAGCCGCCGCAACGTCATTGCCCTGCGCAAGCGGCGCATCATTCTGGTGGACCACAACGAGGCCACCCAGGCCGTGGAGGGCTTTGATCAGGCCGAGATCCTGGAGATTATCGACCACCACCGCATCGGCAGTCTGGAGACCAGCGGGCCGGTCTACTTCCGCAACCAGCCCGTGGGCTGCACCGCCACCATCATCACCCAGATGTACGATGAAAACGGTGTGGACATCCCGCCCCAGATCGCGGGCCTGCTGCTGGCGGCTATCCTCTCGGATACGCTGGCCTTCCGCAGCCCCACCTGCACCCCCGTGGATGAAAACGCCGCCAAGCGTCTGGCCAAGATCGCAGGCGTGGACATTGAAGAGTTTTCCACCGAAATGTTCGAGGCCGGTGAAAAACTGGATGGCAAGACCCCCGAAGAGGTCTTTTTGCAGGACTTCAAGGTGTTCATGTGCGGCGATATCCGCTTTGGCGTGGCACAGGGCAGCTACATGACCCGCAAGAACCTGCAGGCCGCCCAGGCGCTGCTCCAGCCCTATCTGGAGGAGGCCCGCAACAAGCAGAACGTGGAGGACCTCTACATGCTGCTGACCGATGTGCCCAAGGAGGAGAGCGTGGTCATCTGCACCGGCCGCTACGCCGCCGAGGTGTTGAGCAACGGCTTTGAGAGCCGGCCCGCCGCCGACGGCAGCTGGACGCTGCCCGGCGTGGTCAGCCGCAAAAAGCAGTTCATCCCCGCCATGATGAGCGCCTATCAGGAGCTGTAACCCCCGATATAAAACACGAAGCCCCCGGAACCCTGCATGTTCCGGGGGCTGTTGTGTTTTGTAAGGGAGCGTCAGGCTGCGACTTTTAAGGGAGAGTTATCAGTCCAGATGGTGCCATCCAAAAGCTTTGTTACGGCCAGTGTGCCGTTCACGCTGACCCGCGCGGGGTCCAGCGCATAGAAATCGCTCTCCCGCAGGTTTTCGGGGTCTGCCGTGGGGGAGATGCCCACCACGCACACCCAGTGTCCGTAGGTGCTGCTGGTGGCGATGTGGGGGTAGTTGACCTCTTTCCAGCCGGAGCCGGAGAGGTGGTATTCATAGCTTGTCACGCGGTTGGTGTGCTTGGACACGCCGCTGACGGCGGTGTTTTTCAGATGTACGATGACAGGCCGCCCGGCCTGCAGCTCTTCATACAGGCGGGAAAGGCAGTCGGAAAGGGAGCCGCTATAAGCGTAGTACCCGGCGGCAGACCATACCGCGCCGTTCGACCACATCCCGCTGCCCGAGCAGGGCTTGCCATCCAGAATGGTGCGGGCGTAGCGCAGGGCGTACCAGCTGCACCGGCCCGAGGTCTGGTTGCCGATGGAGACGATCTGCTGGCTGTCGAAGGACAGCAGCGTGATGCCGTTCACATTCTGCAATTGTGCCGCCGCAGCCTTTGGCGCGGCCAGAAAGCTCAGGCACAGCAGAACTGCTGCCATGAAAACGCGCACCGGAGCGCGCAGGGAACCATGCTGCATGGGGCAAACTCCTTTTCCTTGTTCAGGAACGGCACCCGGCGGTTCCCATTGCCTTAAGTTTAGCACCAAATCGTGGTAGAATTGTGTAAACGCCGGAAATATTTTCCGGTTTTTGCCCCGGGCACGGCAAAGGATCTTTGCGAAGATTCGTTCTGGAAAAAACAACAAAAGTAGGAGAAAATGTTTGGTGAAGCTGGCAATTGACAAAAGCGACGGTCGTTGGATAAAATAAAGCTGGAAGGGGCCCTGTTTCAAAATGGAAAGGCACCCTGCATATTATGATAACAACACAACAAAACGACTGGAGGTCCCGACATGAAAATGCTGAAAAAACTGGCCGCTTTGATTCTGGCGGCGACCATGGTACTTGTTCTGTTCACCGCCTGCGGTGATGGCGGCGGCACCGGCACCAGAGAGCCGGAAAAAGAAGCAAAGGCATTTGCAACTTTCTCCAAAAATGATCGGGTTGCAGCTGATGCAAGAGTCAACGATCCCCAGCTGCAGGCTGTGGCTGAGAAGCACTTGGACGAGGATCTGCAGGCAAAGGTCGATTTCTTTGGTGCAAAGCTCTTTGGCAAGGTTCACGTGGAAGGCAAGGAGGAAGAGTATCTGACCATTACCGTGACGGCAAAATACGATTACGGGCCTTTTGTGAGTGCATTCATGGAGGCACTTCAGAGGGAAATCAATAGCGAGATTGGTACCAACGTCAACGTGGATGGCAAGGGCAGCTGGACTAAGCTGGGTGTCGTGGTCAAGAGCGACAGTAGCCATAGCTACATGGCAGTGGCATTCCGAATCCATAACCCCAAATACAACAAGTAAATTAAATCAGTTTTCCCCGGAGCGTGGCTGAAAGGCCGCCCTCCGGGGCTTTTTTGCGTCTGGAGCACTTGACTTATAATTATAATATAATTATAATATAGATATGGAAAGCATACAGTTTGAGTGGGATGAAAATAAAAACCGCATCAATCAGCACAAACATGGCATTTCATTCCTGGAAGCAAAGACAGTTTTCTATGACGAGGAAGCACTGGTAATTGATGACCCGGAGCATTCAGAACAGGAGGACAGATTTATCATTCTCGGCCTGAGCAGTAGGGCAAATCTGCTTGTCGTGTGTCACTGCTACCGTGCGTCAGATACTGTCATCCGTATTATCTCGGCCAGAAAGGCCACAAAAACTGAATCGAAATATTATGGAAAGTGAGGTCTGTGTTATGCTCAAAGAGTACGATTTCAGCAATGCAAGAAAGAATCCCTATGCCAAGGCGCTGAAAAAACAGATCACCATTAACATTGACAGCAATACCATTGATTACTTCAAGGAGCAGGCCGAAGTGGTGGGCATCCCTTACCAGACCCTGATCAATTTGTACTTGAAAGACTGCGTTGCCAATAACCGTCATTTGTCTCTGTCGTGGCAGTGAGAAGAAAAACGGGCTCGTCCGGTTTTGCTCCGGGCGGGCTTTTTGCTTGCAACTTTCCCATAAAAGATGCAAAAAAGGCTGTGATGTGGTACAATAAAAGATAGATTTTGTCGAAAGAAAGGAACCTTTGGATGCAGCTGTTTGAACTGGTCAGCCCGCGGCTGTTCCGCCCGCTGGCGGGGCCCAACCGGGCGTTTTATGCGGAGCTGCTGCTCCTGCTGTGGGAGGAGTGCCGCCACACGGCGGATTACTCCATCTCCCGGGCAGAAGCGGTGAGCCGGGCCGAGGATTACTTTGCGGCGCTGGCAAAGCCGCTGGCGCTGGATGCCGATGACGCGGGCGACGAAGCAGAACAGCCCACCCGGGACCCCCATACCCTTGCGCTGGGCTTTCTGCTCCGTCTGCGCCGCACCGGCTGGCTGGAAGAGCAGCCCGGCAGCTATGAGGAAGAGCCTGCCCTTGCCTTTGTGCCCGAGGTGGCCCCTCTGCTGGAAGCGCTGGAAGAGATCCTGAACCCGCGTGTTGTCACCTACACCGGCAAGCTGTACAAGGCCTGGCAGCTGCTGCAGAACATCGGGGAGGAAAAGAGCCCCTATGAGAATGTTCTGCGGGAGGTGGCATCCGATCTGGAAGCGCTGAACAAGTCCCTGCGGGCGCTGAATGCGTCCATCGGGCATTATATCGACCGGCTCACCCGCAACCGCACCCCGCAGGAGGTGCTGGAGCTCTTCGACCAGTACGAGGAAAAGGTGGTGGCCGCTGCTTACCACCGCTTCAAGACCAGCGATAATCTGTTCAACTACCGCGCTTATCTGGAGGAGGAGCTGGACGACTGCGAGGCAAACCATCTGCCCCGGCTGGCGCTGGATTACGCCCGGGTGGAGCACTGCGCCCCCGGCGAGGCCGCCCCTGCCGTGCGTGCCCTCATCCAGAAACTGCGGGATTCGCTGGAAGAGATGAGCACCCTGATGCGCCAGATCGACCAGAGCCACATCCGCTACCGCAAGCGGGCCGTGCAGCGGGCACAGTTCCTGCTGCTGAGCGACCGCTCCTCACAGGGCAGTGTCACCGCCCTGCTCCGCCGCTATGCCGAGGAGATCAAAACGCCCGACCAGCTGTTCGCGCCGGATGACGGCCCGGTGGCAAAGCGCCTGCACCTCTACCCGGCGGCGGTGTTCGGGGCAAAGCCTCTCTACCCGCCCGCCGCGCCCCGCAGCGAAACGCCGCTGGCCCCGGTGCGGCAGGCCGGGCTGGATGCGGAGCAGCTGCGCAAAGAACAGCAGCTGCTGCTGGATTATGCCCGGATGGCCGTGACTGAGGAAAACGTGGGCCTGCTGGCAAAACAGGCCCTTGCCGCCCGCGGTGCGGTGGCCGCCTCCACGCTGGCGGAGGAATACCCCCGCGATTTTGCCCGCATCATCGGCCTGCACACCTATTCGCAGTCGCCGCGCCGGGCTTACGATATCACCCTTACCGGAAACTGGGTCGAACGGGGCGGCTTCCGGTTTGAAGAGTTTATTCTGACACCCCGCAGGGAGGACGCTGACCATGGCCGAACCGAATAAAATGCTGGAAGAGACCGCAAACTATCTGCTCAATCACTGCTTTGTGCTGGGCGGCGTGGAGGATCAGCGGGCAAAATACCTCTATGTGCAGGATCATCTGCCCGAGGTGCGGGCCGTGTTCGCGCCGCTGGGCTATGCGGTAACGCTTTACCCGGCTCCGCTGCAGGCGGCGGCGCTGGTCAACGAGCATGAGGGCAGCCAGGCCCGGCTGCTGAAATACGAGAGCATTCTGCTGCTGGTGCTCCGCCTGCTCTACCTGCAAAAGCGGGAGAGCCTTGCCGCCAGCGCCGATCAGGTGCTGGTCACGGTGGAAGAGGTGCAGACAGAGCTGCAGAAGATGAACCTGCCCCGGCGGCTGGACCAGCGCACGCTGGAGGAGCTGATGCGCACCCTGCGCAGGTATAATCTGGCCCGGCCGGTGGGGCGGCTGACCGGTCTGGACAGCCGCATCGAGGTGTTCCCCACCGTGCTGCTGGCCCTGCCGGACGCAGACCTTGCCGATGCCGCCGCCGAGAGCAGCCGCACCCGGGAAGAACTGGCCCTCTACGAGCGGCCTGACGGAGATGCCAGCGGGGAGGAAGAAGAATGATCGAATTAAAGCGCCTGAAGCTCATCAACTGGCACAACTTTGAAAATGTCACCTTCGATTGTGCCCGTCTGACTTATATGATCGGTGTCAACGCGGTGGGCAAGACCACCATTCTGGATGCCATCCGCTACTGCCTGACCACCAACCGCAATTTCAATGCCCTGGGCAATAAAAAGAGCGGCCGCACCCTGCAGGGCTCTGTCCACGCCAAGCAGCGCGGCGAGAACGCCTACCGCCGCCCGGGCCGCACGGTGGCATACATCGGTGCAGAGTTCTGGGATACCGTCAAGCGGACCAGCTTCGTCATCGCTGTCCGGGTGGAATCCGAGGGCCCCATGCAGGAGCTCCACCCCGGCGACCAGACCTGGTACATCTCCGAGGACGGCATCACGCTGGAAAAGCTGCCCTTCCTTGATCCGCGCACCGGTGCCCCCAGCGCCAAGGAGGACTTCAAGCCCGCCGTGGGCCGCCTGTCCTACACCCGCAGCCCCAGCGAGGCCCGGGACCGCATCTGCCGTGCCCTGGGCATTGGCCGCGCGTCCAGCCCGCTGGGCAAAAAGTTCAATGAAGTGTTCCAGATGGGTACCAGCATGGACGAGATCCCCAACTTCCGGGAGTTCCTGTACCAGTACATCCTGCCCCAGCCGGAGCTGGATCTGGAAGCGCTGCAGGGCGACCGGGTGGAGCTGGAAAACCTCCACGCCGTTCTGGCCGAGGCCCAGACCCGTGCCGCCGCGCTGGAACAGATCGTGGCGTATGGCCGGGAAGCTGCTGACAAAGAGACGGATGCCCTTGTCAACCGGGGCGCGGCCCTGCTGGCCCGCGCCGAAGCGGATGCCGGTGAGGATGCCTCCTGGCAGAGCCATCTGGATGCAGGCCGCCGCCAGCTGGCCGACCTGAACGCAAAATACGAGGCCGCCAAGAACGCCGAAACCGAAGCCCGCCGGGCCTATCTGGCGGCCCACGGAGCGGCCGGTGACAGCGGCGCGGGCCGGGCGCTGGATGCCCTGACCGAGGAGCTGGCCCGGAAAAAGAGCGCACTGGATGCAGCGGCCCGGACAAGGAACGGTCTGGAAGCGACTGCAGATACCATCACCGGCCTGCTGACCCAGCTGAACCGCAGCGGCTTTGCGGTGGAGAAGGAGCTCTGGCCCCAGCGCCTGACAGCGGAACATCTCCCCGCCCTGACCGAGGCGCTGGCCCGCATCGAAAAGCCGCTGGAGGAGCAATATTTTGCTGCCCGGCAGGCTTCGGCGGATCTGGCAAAAGAGCAGGAGGGCCTGCGGGCCGAGCTGAACGCCGTGTCCGGCGGCAAGTGGGTCTACCCCCACGGCGATGCCGCCACCAAAGTGCGGGATGCCGTGAACGCCGAGCTGAAAAGCCGCGGCATGACAGCGGATGCAAAGATCTTCTGTGAGCTGCTGACCGTGGCCGACGAGAGCTGGCAGGACTGTGTGGAAGCCTGCCTGGGCGACCGCCGGTTCGATATCCTTGTGCCGCCTGCCCACTACGCCGCCGCCAAGAGCGCCTTTGTGGCGCTGGGCGACCGGGTGGGGCCCATCAGCCTGCTGGATACCCCGGGCATCCGCAAGGCGGACCGCCATGCGGAGACAGCCCCCGCCGACAGCCTTGCCGCCCAGGTCACCAGCGAGAACCCGCTGGCCGCACAGTATGCGGACACCATCCTGCGCCGCATCGTCTGCTGCGACACCCCCGATACGCTGGAGCATTTCCCCGACAGCGCCACCCGGGACCTGCTGCGCCACCATCCCTTCCGGCTGGAACGCCTGCGCAGGCCCCAGCGCTATATCGGCCTGGATGCCCGCAGGGAGCGTGCCGACGCGCTGGAAGCACAGCTTGCCGCTCAGGCCGACCGCTGCTGCGAAGCCGCCCAGACCGAAAAGACCCTGAAATCTGCCTACGACCAGTATCAGAACGTCCTGCGGGGCCATGCGCTGGAACAGCTGGCCGAACTCTGGGCCAGCCGGGCCGCACTGGATGCCGCCCGTGCCGACTACGCCGCGCAGGAGCAGAAGCTGGCGGACTGCCGTGAGAACCCCATGCTGCAGCAGCTCTACCGCGAGGAAGAAGCCCGGGAAGCTGCGTGGGAGACCGCCCGCAAGGCCGTGGAGCAGGTGGGCGGCGATATCCGCGTCTGCGAAAAGCAGATCGCATCCTGTGAGGCGGAGCAGGGCAAGGCGGTGGAGACCGCTGCACAGAGCAGGGAAGCGGCAGAGGCATTCTTTGCACAGCACCCGCTGCTGGAGCCTCTGGCACAGGAACGCAAAAAGGGCCTGATGACGGGTGGGCGCACGGCCCGTGCCGCCGCACAGACTGCCGAAAAGGCACAGACCAGGCTGGACGATACCCTGCGATCTTATCTCACTTCCACGCTGGAACCCGCCCAGAGGGATTACAACGAGCACTATGTCTGCGATTATCCGTTGGGTCTGGCCGGGGTGGAGCAGTACCGCGCCCAGCACGAAAGCCTTGTGCGCATCGACTTGGAGCGCTACGCCGCCCGTCTGGAACAGGCACAGCGGGACTGCAAGGACCGCTTCCGCAAGGACATTTTGTTCCGCATGAAGGATGATATTTTCAACGCCCGCCGCCAGTTCCGGGAGCTGAACAAGGTGATGGAGCAGCTGACCTACGGCGAGGAAGTCTACCGCTTTGAGCTGGAACCCAGCCGTGACCCCCAGCTGGCCGCCTTCTATCAGGTCATTGTGGACAAGGGCAACCAGCAGATGACCGATGGCGACTCGCTGGACAACCTTGCCGCTACCGCCGACCCCGTCTACGAGCGGCAGGTGGACGCGCTGATGGAAAAGATCATGGCTGATGTGGACGAGAACACCCGCGCCCGGCAGGAGGGCCGCACCGCCTCCGGTGCCACCCTCTCGGATTATGTGGACTACCGCACCTATCTGGACTATGACATCAAGGTGACCAACACCGTCTCGGGCCAGCAGGCTTATCTTTCCCGCGTCAGCCGCGATTCCTCCGGCGGCGAAAACCAGGCTCCCTTCTATGTGGCCATCTGCGCCAGCCTGCTGCAGATCTACCAGAAGAGCGAGAACAGCATCCGCCTTGTCCTGCTGGACGAGGCCTTCAGCAAGATGACCAGTGACCGCATCCGCCCCATGATGGAGCTGTTCCGCCGCCTGCAGCTGCAGGTGCTGCTTATCTCCACCGTGGAAAAGAGCACCGCTATCCAGCCCTACTGCGACATTACCTATTCCATCGTGCGCCACGGCGATGCCAACGCCATTGCGCCGTTCTACCGGGCCGGCACCCTTGCCGATGCCCCGGAAAAGGAGACTGAATATGAATAACACCCTTGCAAACATCTGGCTCTTTGCCACCCACTGGACCAAGCTGGATGCCTTTGATACCGAGGAAGAGCTCAACGATGAACTGGAGCTGCTCCAGCGCCAGAGCCTGCCCACCAAAGTCCGTCAGGTCACGGACAAGGAAGGCAGGGAACAGTTCCTCCTTTACGTCAAACAGGCCGACCGCGATTATGCCCGCTACTGCACCGGCTGGCGGCCCGGCGGGATGATGTGATCCACCCCTGCAAAAAGGAGAATCCATGTCAAAAAAGAAAATCCAACTTTCGGATCACTTTGATTATTCACGGCTGATCCGTTTTGTGCTGCCCTGCATCGGCACTATGCTGTTTACTTCCATTTACGGCATCGTGGACGGCCTGTGTGTCTCGAACTTTGTGGGCAAAACGGCCTTTGCGGCAGTCAACCTCATCATGCCCGTGCCCATGCTGGTGGGTACCGTGGGCTTCATGCTGGGCACCGGCGGCAGCGCCATTGTGGGCATCACGCTGGGCGAGGGCGACAATGCAAAAGCTGACCGCTACTTCAGCCTGTTCATGTCAACGGCGCTGATCGCTGGCATCGTGCTGTCCGTGCTGGGGATGCTGCTGCTCCGGCCGGTGGCCCTGATGCTGGGTGCAGAAGGCGAGATGCTGGACTACGCCCTGCGCTATGGCCGGGTGCTGATGCTCAGCCTGCCCACCTTTATCCTGCAGAATATGTTCCAGAGCTTTTTTGTTACCGCCGAAAAGCCGCATCTGGGCTTTTACTTCACGGTGGGCGCGGGCTGCACCAACATGGTGCTGGATGTGCTGCTGGTGGGCATCCTGCACTGGAGCGTGGAGGGTGCCGCCATTGCCACCATGCTCAGCCAGGTGGTGGGCGGCCTGCTGCCGGTGTTCTACTTCCTCAACCGGAAAAACACCAGCCTGCTCCACCTCTGCCGCACGCAGTTTGAGGGCAAAGTTCTGCTGAATGCCTGCATCAACGGCTCCTCCGAGCTGATGACCAACCTTTCCATGTCGCTGGTGAACATCCTGTACAACTATCAGCTGCTCCGCTTTGCGGGCGAGGATGGCGTGGCCGCTTACGGTGTGATCATGTATGCGTCCTTCCTGTTCGTGGCGGTGTTTGTGGGCTACGCCGTGGGCAGTGCGCCCATCGTCAGCTACCACTATGGTGCCAATAACCGCAAAGAGGTCAACAACCTCTACCGCAAGAGCCTGAAGCTCATCGGCGTGGTTGCAGTGGGAATGACCATCGGCTCCATGTTCATCATCCCCCATGTGGCCCGCTTCTTTGTGGGCTATGATGAAAACCTGCTCATTCTGACCACCCGGGCCTTCCGGCTCTATGGCCTGAGCTTCCTTATTATGGGGTTCAACGTCTATGCGTCCTCCTTCTTCACGGCCCTGGGCGACGGTGTGACCAGTGCGCTCATCTCGTTCCTGCGCACCCTGCTGTTTCAGGTGGCGGCGGTTCTGCTGCTGCCGCTCCTGCTGGGCATCGACGGCATCTGGCTGGCCGTGACAGCCGCCGAGCTGGCCGCTTTGCTGGTCAGCATCGGCCTGTTCATCACCAGAGACCAGCAGTTCCATTACCGCAAGGCGAAATAAGGATAGTGAAGAACAAAGCAGCTTTCCGCACAGATACGGGAGGCCGCTTTGTTTTTGTCGAAACATGTGTTATACTGTTTGCGCTGCCCCTTTCCATTCTGGCAACAGATGGGAGGTGACATTATGTATAATCTCGTAACCGATTTGGTTGTAGCCGTCGCAGCAGGTGTAATTGTCCGCTACATCTGCAAGTGGCTTGACGACTGGATCTAAGGGTCAGCAAGCACAAAAGAACCCCTTCAGAGTGTCCACCTCTGAAGGGGTTCGCTTTTGGTGACATTATGAATCTCGTAACCAATCCATTGTCCACTTTCAGTATATGCGAATTTGAAAAAAAGTCAATAGCTGCATAAAAAATTTACTATTTTCTGAGCGTTGAGATGAAAGTGCTTTATTTATTAAAAGTAAATTCCACGAACTCGCAGTTTTTGATGCCTGCCGCCGCGTACTCCTCGTTGGTCATATCGTAAAAATAGGACTGCACCACCCGGGCAATGCCGTTGTGGGCCACCAGCAGGAAAGTCTTGTCGGTGTTGGCCCGGAGCTCGTCCAGCAGGTTGTAGATGCGCTGGGCCAGCTGCATCATGCTCTCGCCGCCGGAGTAGCGGTCGGCAAAGTGGGTCTTGGAAATGCGGAATTCCTCGCCGTCCCGGGGCGTGCCCTCGTAGCGGCCAAAGCACTGCTCCCGGAGCCGGGGCTCACACCGGGCAGGAATGCCGGTGGCCTCCGCAATGGCCCGGGCGGTGTCGGCGGCGCGGGACAGGGGAGAGTACAGGATCTCATCGATCCGGAGACCGCTGGCCCGGAGCTTTTCGCCCAGCTCCCGGGCCTGGGCACGGCCTTTTTCGGTCAGGGGGCTGTCGGTCATGCCGCAGATCTTGTTTTCCACGTTCCACACGGTCTCGCCGTGGCGGGTGAAATAGACCTTGTGCGCCGCCTTGGTCAGCCTGTGATCCCGCAGGGTGACGGTGCTGCCCTCGTTGATGTCCAGCCGGGTCAGCTCGGCATCCGGGTAGGGGAGAACCCGCTGCGTGCCGTCGGCAGCCTCCAGCAGGACATCACAGAGCACGGGCTGGCCTTCGGGCAGCTCCTCGCAGCCATAAAGCTGCTCCTCAATGCGCAGAACGCGGTAGTTTTTTTCTTCCATCCTCTTCGACCTCTTTCGGGCAGATTGTTTCTTACATTATAAAACGGCAGCGGGGCCCCGTCAACGCTTGACAGCCCCGTGTGCCGCCTGATAAACTAGGCGCAAGGGATAAAAACGCCAAAAGGAGAGAAAAAGTTGAACATTACAGAACTGCGGTATCTCGTCGCCATCATGGAATGCGGATCTGTGAGTGCGGCGGCAAAGCGGCTGTATGCCGCTCAGCCCAATGTGAGCAAGGCGCTGAAAAATCTGGAAGAAGAATATCATCTCCGCATTTTTGAGCGGTCATCCACCGGCATGATCCCCACGGAGCAGGGGCGGCACTTCATCGAGCAGGCCGAACGGGTGCTGCGGGAGGTGGATCGGCTGGACCAGAGCGTGCAGGAGGCGCAGGAGCGCTGCGCCGAGCTGCGGGTAATGATCCCCCACGCCACCTATGCCTCCTATGCGGCGGTGGATTATCTGGAGAAGGTGTCCTCCATAGAACGGCTCCACATCCACATCCGGGAGGGCGGCTCCATGGAGGCACTGGATCATGTCCTGCGGCAGGGGTATCATCTGGCTCTGCTGCGGTATGCCGTGGAGGATGACGAGCACTATACCCATTACTGCGCCCGGCGGGGCCTGAAAATGGAACCCATTATGGATTTTGAATACAGCCTGCTGACCAACCGGGACGGCCCGCTGGCCCGGAAGGAGATCCGCGACCTGTCTGAGCTGGACAAGTATATGGAGATCCTCCACGATGATTTCCAGCTGCCCGGCGAGGAGGGCGGCGACGGTGTGCGCTGGCATGTCAACCCGGAGCGCCGTATCCATGTGTATGAGCGGTGCAGCCAGTTCTCGATCCTGCAGCGGCTGCCCACGGCCTACATGTGGGCATCGCCCATGCCCCGCAGGGCACTGGAGCAGTACCATCTGGTGCTGAAAAAGTGCCCGGCCCAGCGCCAGCAGATGCGGGATGTGCTGGTCTACCCGGACAAGGGCCGCCTGCGTCCCGAGGAGCAGGCCTTTGTGGATCTGCTCCACAAGGAAGCGGCTTCCACCGTAAAATAAAGGGGCTTTCCGGCTAAGGCACGGCAAAGGTTGCTTCTTTTGAAATTGACAAAAAAACCAATAAATGGATGCAAAACCGGGCGAAAATGAGCGCCCGGTTTTATTTTTGCTGATAAATGGTCAAAAAATAAACGGAAAAGCGGCAAAAATTCTTTGCAGCTATATCGGAAACCATATGGCCCCATGCCGGAAAGATATTTCTCCGCTGGAAAAAAGTGTGCTACCATGAGGCCAGAAAAGAGCCCCGGGTATGCGGCAGAATGGGGCCGCGGCCGGCAGGGGCAAAAAGGAGGTTTCTGGTATGATTAGTTTCCTGCTCTGTCTTGCGATCCTGGTGGGCGGATACTTCGTCTATGGCAAGATCGTGGACAATACCTTCGGCCCGGATGACCGTGAAACGCCTGCTGTGCGCATCAATGACGGCGTGGACTATGTCGTGATGCCCCAGTGGAAGCTGTTCCTCGTCCAGCTGCTGAACATTGCGGGCCTTGGCCCCATCTTTGGTGCCATGCAGGGCGCTCTGTGGGGCCCCGTGGTGTTCCTGTGGATCACCTTCGGCACCATCTTTGCCGGTGGTGTGCATGACTACTTCTCCGGCATGATGAGTGAGCGCAACGACGGTGCTTCCATCGCGGAGATCACCGGCAAATACTTAGGCCCCGTGATGCAGAACGTGATGCGTGTGTTCTCTGTTGTGCTGCTGATCATGGTGGGCACCGTGTTCGCCGTCGGCCCCGCCGGTCTGATCGTTGAGCTGTGCAGCCAGAGCGGCGCATCCGGCGTGATGACTTCGCTGCTGTTCTGGCTGGTCATCATTCTGACCTACTACTTCATCGCGACCTTTATCTCTATTGATGCGGTCATCGGCAAGATCTACCCCGTGTTCGGCATCTGCCTGATTATCATGGCCATCGGTGTCATCTTTGGCATCTTCACCAACCCCGCCTATACCATCCCCGAGATCTGGGATCACTTCGGCAGCATGCACCCGTCGGGCACGCCCATCTGGAGCTTTATGTTCATCACGGTTGCCTGCGGCGCGATCTCCGGCTTCCACTCCACCCAGTCGCCTCTGATGGCCCGCTGCATGAAGAGTGAGAAGCAGGGCCACTTCGTGTTCTATGGTGCCATGGTCTGCGAGGGTGTCATTGCCCTGATCTGGGCCGCTGCAGGCTGCTCTCTGTACGAGGTCACCGATGGCCTGAACACCGGTCTGGCACAGGCACTGGCAATGGGTCAGTCCAAGGCCATCTATGATGTCTGCTCCAAGACCATGGGCGGCGTGGGCATCGCACTGGCCATGATCGGCGTGGTCGTCTGCCCCATCACCTCCGGCGATACCGCCTTCCGTTCTGCCCGCCTGACTCTGGCCGACTGGTTCAAGATCGATCAGGACAGCTACGGCAACCGCCTGAAGCTCTGCATCCCCGTGCTGGGCGTGGGCGCTTTCCTGGGCATCGGCAACGCACTGGGCTTCATCAACTACACGGTCATCTGGCGCTACTTCAGCTGGACCAACCAGACGCTGGCCATGATCGTTCTGTGGGCTGCATCCATGTACCTGTTCAAGGAGAAGAAGAACTACTGGATCACCGCTGTGCCCGCTACCTTCATGAGCGCGGTCTCTTCCACCTACTTCATTCTGGCTCCCGAATGTCTGGGCGGCCTGCTGAACGCCAAGACCGCAGAAGGCGCAACCATCTACAACACCGCCGTTGCATACCCCATCGGCATCATCTTTGCCATTGCAATGCTGGCAGTCTTCCTCCACGCAACGAAGAAGGCAGCCCAGAAGGCATGACACGATATATACAAAGATATATACAAATAATCTGTTGAATAAGGCATCCTCCGCTGAAATGACCTGGCGGAGGATGCCTTGTATTTTGCGGCGTTTCAGGCAGAGAAATCACGATTTGCGGAGAAAATTGAAAACGATTGAGCAATTTGCACAAAAGCGGGCCAGAAAGTTTGGCAGCAGCGGCTTTGACTGGTCCCGGAAAAGGTCTTTACCGGAGAATTAAGAAAATTTGCCGTAAATTCGATAAAAACTCTTTTTCGGTATTCTGCAGGAGGATCTTGTCATATACTTTTTGATATGGGAACTATACCAGAAAAATATTAACCGTTT
>OGGZ01000614.1_pt1 | contig 37928 bp, 36 predicted proteins | sample 1571371 | NCBI WGS metagenome assembly OGGZ01 (sample SAMEA2582025, study PRJEB24529) | metagenome | biome: Human gut stool | place: China | collected 2011
CCTACACGACGCTCTTCCGATCTCAGACGAGCCGGACGGCACCAACATCAACGACAACTGCGGCTCCACGCATATCGGTCAGCTCTGCGAGTACGTTAAGAACGGCGGCATGGCGGCTGGATTCGCGTTCGACGGCGACGCCGACAGGTGCCTTGCGGTCGATGAAAACGGCAGGGTCATTGATGGCGACCGCATAATCGCAGTGCTTGCCAAGCGCATGAAAGAAAAGAAGATACTCAAGGGCGACGCCGCTGTCGTTACCGTTATGAGCAACCTCGGGTTCCACGATTTCATGAAGCAGAACGGCATGAAAACCGTCTGCGCCAAGGTCGGCGACAGATATGTCCTTGAGGAAATGCAGCGCAGCGGGTACAATATCGGCGGCGAGCAGTCCGGACATATAATCATGCTCGACCGTGCGACCACCGGCGACGGTCAGCTCACGGCGGCTATGCTCATAAAGGTCATGACCGAGACCGGGAAGTCCCTGGCGCAGCTCTGCGAGGGCATCGAGGACTACCCGCAGCTTCTCGTGAACGTGAAGATAACCGAGAGCGGCAAGGGCAAGTGGAACAAGGTTCCTGCTATAATGGACTGCATTTCCGCGGCTGAGAAGGAACTCGGCGGCAGCGGCAGAGTACTCGTCCGCGAGAGCGGCACGGAGCCTCTGGTGCGGGTTATGGTCGAGGGCAAGGACATGGATATGGTGAAGCGGCTGGCGGACTCCATCGCGGAGGAAGTCAAGCGCAGCCTTACCTGACGGAGGAAACATGCTGGTTTGTGCAAATAACGGGAACTTTCCCGCAAATGATAAAGATGAACTCAAAACCGCGCTGAATGCGGCGTGCGGCGAAATCTGGCTCGGCGAGGGCACGGATTCCTACCCCTGCATGGCGATACTCTGCTGCGAGGACGGCGCTTCCATCAATTATTTCGAGAGCGAGGGCGGCACGGCGTATGTTTCCATCGGCGACAAGACCCGCCACGGAACCATTGACGTCAACATCGACGGCGAGGCGTATCAGCTCAACCGCGGGCAGATAGTTCCGGAGGAGAAGATACTCGAGATAGCCGAGGCGTTCATGAATGAAATGAAGCTGCCGGAGTGCGTTGAGTGGGAGAAGATTTAAAATATGCCGTTTGATTTCAAAAAGGAATATAAAGAGTTCTATATGCCCCCCAGAAAGCCGGGTATTGTCAACATTCCCAAGATGAACTATATTGCAGTTCGCGGGACGGGCGACCCCAACAGCGAAAACGGCGAGTACAAGGAATCCATCGGGCTGCTGTATGCGGTTGCATTCACTATAAAGATGAGCAAATTGGGCAGCCACAGAATGGCGGGCTATTTTGATTATGTGGTTCCTCCGCTTGAGGGATTCTGGCGGCAGGACGGTTCGGATTCCATCGACTATTCCCATAAAGAGAAATTTCACTTCATTTCGGCAATCAGGCTTCCAGATTTTGTTACTGCTGATGAATTTAACTGGGCGGTCGGGGAAGCTGCCAGAAAAAAGAAGCTTGACCTTTCCAAAGTGGAGTTCTTTACTTATGATGAAGGGCTGTGTGTGCAGTGTATGCATATCGGTCCATATGACGACGAGCCGAAAACAATAGAAGCGATGCACGAGCATGCGGCACAGAATGGATATGTTCCGGATATACGCGCTGAACGCATGCACCATGAGATATATCTTTCAGACCCGCGAAAATGTGCTCCGGAGAGGTTAAGGACTGTTGTTCGCCACCCCGTCAAGCTGGGTGAGCGTTAAGAATAAGCAGGAACAGAGGACAAAAGAATGAGACTTTCAGACAAGTGGCAGGACTACTGCCTTATCGACACATCAGACGGCGAGCGGCTGGAGCGCTGGGGCGATGTCACCCTTATCCGCCCCGACCCGCAGATAATCTGGAAATGCTCCGGCGAGGCTCCTGAGTGGCGCACCGCCCACGCAAAGTACAACCGCTCGTCCTCCGGCGGAGGCTCCTGGGATTACCGCAGGAAGCTCCCGGAGAGCTGGCAGATAAAGTACGGGGAACTCACATTTATGGTGAAGCCCACCGGATTCAAGCACACCGGGCTGTTCCCGGAGCAGGCGGTCAACTGGGACTACTGCATGAACGCAATCCGCGGCGCAGACCGCCCGATAAACGTGCTGAACCTGTTCGCCTACACCGGCGGAGCTACGCTCGCATGCGCGGCGGCGGGAGCCTCCGTATGCCATGTGGACGCGGTAAAGGGTATGGTTGACTGGGCGCGCACCAACGCGAAGCTCTCCGGGCTTTCGGATAAGCCGATACGCTGGATCGTCGACGACGCGCAGAAGTTCATCAGCCGCGAGATACGCCGCGGGAACCACTACGACGGCATTATTCTCGACCCTCCCAGCTATGGCAGGGGAACCAACGGCGAAATGTGGAAGCTGGAGGACTGCATTTACGACCTGATGGAGAGCTGCACGCAGCTCCTTTCGGACAAGCCGCTGTTCGTGCTTCTGAACAGCTACACGACCGGGCTTTCCGCCAGCGTTATGAGCTACCTCCTGCAAATGACCGTCGGAAAGCGGTTCGATATCACGGTGGATTCCCAGGAGATAGGGCTGCCGGTAAAGCAGACCGGTATGCCGCTCCCCGCAGGAAGCACCGCAATAGTACATTTTTGAGATAACGGGTGAATCACTTGAACATTATAGAAGTCGAAAACCTTTGCTTTGATTACATCAGCTACGACGAGGACGGCAAGGAAGTAGGCCGCAATCCGGTGCTGAAGGACGTTTCCCTGTCCGTTCCGGAGGGGCAGTTCCTTGCGGTGTTGGGTCACAACGGCTGCGGAAAATCCACGCTTGCGAAGCACTTCAACGCGATACTCACGCCGACCTCCGGCAAGGTCACGGTCGCGGGCATAGATACCTCCGATGAGGACAAGCTGTTTGATATCCGCCAGACGGTGGGCATGGTGTTCCAGAATCCGGATAACCAGCTCGTTGCTACCATTGTCGAGGAGGACGTTGCGTTCGCGCCGGAGAACATGGGAATTCCGCAGCCGGAAATCCGCCAGCGCGTCGACGACGCACTGAAACAGGTCGATATGTACGAGTACCGCGAGCATGCTCCGCACCAGCTTTCGGGCGGTCAGAAGCAGCGCGTCGCCATCGCGGGAGTTATCGCGATGCAGCCGCGCTGTATCGTCATGGACGAGCCTACCGCAATGCTCGACCCCAAGGGCAGGCGGGAGGTCATGGAGACTATCCACACGCTCAACCGCGAAAAGGGCATAACTGTAGTCCTAATCACGCACTACATGGACGAAGCCGCGCAGGCTGACCGCGTGGTCGTGATGGACGGCGGCAATATCATCATGGACGACGTTCCGAAGAAGATTTTCTCACAGGTTAAGAAGCTGCGCTCCGTAGGGCTGGACGTCCCGCAGGTGACTGAGCTGTGCGAGGAGCTTCGCGAGAAGGGCGTGGACATTTCCACGGAAATAATCGGCGAACAGGAGTGCGCAGAGGCTCTGTTCAGCCTCACAAAGGGCAGGAGCGCGGAGATACCTCCGGCGAAGGAAGCCGCAGAGGACGACAAGCGCCCGGTAGTGCTGGAATGCGACAAGGTGACTTACAAGTACAGTATCGGCACCCCGTTTGAAAAGACCGCGGTGAACAGCGTCGACCTGAAGATACGCCAGGGCGAGTTCGTCGGGATAATCGGACACACCGGAAGCGGCAAGTCCACGCTGATACAGCATTTCGACGGACTTGTGAAGCCGACCTCCGGGCGCGTGCTGGTTGACGGCGCGGACATCTGGAGCAAGGACGTGAATATACGCGGCATACGCTTCAAGGTGGGGCTTGTGTTCCAGTATTCGGAGCACCAGCTCTTTGAGGAGACCGTTGCGAAGGACATCGCCTACGGCCCGAAGAACATGGGACTTTCCGAAGAGGAGATAAAGAAGCGCGTCAGGAGCGCGGCGGAAAGCATGGATATAGTCCACCTGCTTGACAGGTCGCCGTTTGAGCTTTCCGGAGGCCAGCAGAGAAGAGCCGCCCTCGCGGGAGTCCTCGCGATGGATCCCGAGGTGCTTATCCTCGACGAGCCGGCGGCGGGTCTCGACCCCAAGGGGCGCGACAAGATTCTCGCGCAGATAAAGAAATATCACGACGAATACGGAAAGACGATACTGCTTGTATCTCACTCGATGGAGGATATTGTGAAGTACGCCGGAAAGGTGCTTGTAATGAACAAGAGCCGCCTGTTCTGCTACGACACGGTGGACAGAGTTTTCGCCCGGACGGACGAGCTTGCGAAGATAGGTCTCGACGTTCCGCAGATAACCAGAATGAGCCATATTCTGAAATCCTTAGGCACGGATATCGGGAATGACATCTACACCACACAGAGAGCGGCTGAGCGTCTGCTTCCGCTGATAAGATAAGTAAGGACTAGAACAAAAGATGATAAAGGATATTACGATAGGGCAGTACTTCCCGGGTAATTCGGTCATACACAGGCTCGACAGCCGCGTAAAGCTCGTTCTGGATATACTGTACCTTGTTATTCTGTTTACCGCACAGAGCTACACCGGTCTGCTGTTGGGAATGCTTTTCATGGTGATGTGCTATATGCTGGCGAGGATAAAGCTCGTCATGATTCTGAAAAGCGTGAAGCCTATCCTTCCGCTGATGATTTTCACCGGCATTCTCAACCTGTTTTTCGTCAAGGGTGAAACTCCGCTGTTCAAGTGGGAGGTCATTGAGATATCCCCGGAGGGCGTGAATACGGCGCTGTTCATGCTGATACGCGTTATCACGCTTATCGTCGGCATGTCCCTGCTGACCTACACGACCTCTCCGATAATGCTTACCGACGCTATCGAGCGGCTCCTTTCGCCGCTGAAGAAGATACACGTCCCGGTGCACGAGCTTTCAATGATGATGACTATTGCGCTGCGTTTCATTCCGACTCTGGTGGAGGAAACGGACAAGATAATGTCCGCGCAGAAGGCCCGCGGCGCGGAGATGGACACCGGCGGACTTGTCAAGAAGGCAAAGTCGCTGATACCGGTGCTGATACCGCTGTTCGTTTCAGCGTTCAAGCGCGCCAACGAGCTTGCGACCGCGATGGAATGCCGCTGCTACCACGGCGGCGAGGGCCGTACGAGGCTCCGCGTAATGCACACGGCTCCGAGGGATTACGTTGCCATCGGCTGCATGCTGCTGCTTCTGGCGGCGGTCATCGTTATAAACTGCTTCCCGGTTCTGCCGTAACTGCCCAGCGAGGTGAGGATTTGCGAAATTTAAAGGTTTTCATAGCCTACAACGGCGCTGCCTACCACGGATTCCAGCGGCAGGACAACGCCCTGACCGTCCAGGAGGCAGTCGAGAACAGCATAGGAAAGCTGCTCAAGATACCCGCGCCGGTGATCTACGGCTGCTCCCGGACGGATACCGGAGTGCATGCGCGGCAGTTCTGCTTCAACGTCCACGTTGACAGCAGGATACCCTGCGAAGGTTTCGTGAAAGGAATGAACACGCTGCTTCCGCCGGATATCGCGGTGCTTTCCTGCGAGGACGCCCCGGAGGACTTCCACGCGAGATACTGCACAAAAAGCAAGGAATATGTATACCTCATCGCGAATACCGTTCAGAGGGACGTTTTTTTGCAGAACCTTGCGTACCACTACCCCTATCCGCTCGACCTTGATAAGATGAACGAAGCGGCACGGCTTCTGGTCGGGGAGCACAATTTCGCGGCGTTCTGCCGGGCGGAGGGAAAGGCGCGCATGAAGTCCACCGTGAGGGAGATATACAGCTTCACGGCTTCAATGAAGGAGGACGACGTGTGCGAGCTGAGGATAAGCGGCAGCGGATTCCTGTACAATATGGTGAGGATATGCGCGGGAACGCTCATCTATATAAACGAAGGTAAGCTAACCACCGACGACATAAGGCGGGCGCTCCAGACCGGAGACCGCAGCCTTGCAGGCAAGACGCTACCGCCGGAGGGTCTGTACCTCAACCGTGTAATATATTGACCGATGTATAATAGCTTGGGGAAGGCTGGTGCAGAAGTACAGAATGGATAAAAGAAACGACATAAACGAGTTCAGAAAAAAGCGGAGGCTCAGAAGGGTAAGACTCAACATAGCCATACTTGTGCTGTTCGGGCTTATCGCCCTGTTCATCGCGCTCAACTGGGGAAAGATAATTGCTCCGCTGAAGGACGCCGCGCTTGACGTCGGCAAAGGCGGCTTTCCGGTCGACCTGCCGGGAAGCACCGATTATGTCCTTGACGAGCTGGGCGACAATTTCTGCCTGCTGACAGATACCTACTTCTATACCTACAACTCAGATGGCGCGATGATAACCAGCGCCCAGCACGGACTGCAGTCCCCGGCGCTGTCGAGCAACTCCCGGCGCGCGCTCATCTACGACCGCAACGGCAGGGAGCTTCAGCTCTATAACCGCTCCGGCGAGATATTCAGCACCGCCACCGAAGATACGATAGACTTCGCGCAGGTAAGCAACGGCGAGCGCAGCGCGGTGGTCACGAAGTCCTCGAAATATTCCAACTGTCTGTTCGTTTTCAACGGGGAGGGTCAGCAGATATTCCGCTGGGCTTCGCCGCTGTACCTCATCGACCGGGTGGTGTTCTCGCAGGACGACAGCAGCATTTTCGCGGCGGTCTGCGGCGCGGACAACGGCGAGCTGGAGTACAGGCTGCTGCGCTTCGACCTTGACAACGCGGAGGGCAGCGTCTGGGAGACCTACCTCGGGAATCACATGGTGTTTTCGCTGGAGCAGTCCGGTAAGGAGCTGTTCGCAGTTACCGCCGGCGGAGCGTACATTCTCGACGCGGATACCGGCGGCATCTCGGCTCAGACGGAGTTCATCAAGAACGTTTCTCAGATACCCGGCGGGGAGCTACATGCGGTGATGTTCAGCGACAGCGCCGGAGGAAAAGTCCTGACGGTCTACAACGATACGCTGGAAGCGACCGCCGCTGCCGGACTTCAGAACGTCACCCGGGTGCGCGCTGAAGGAAAGAATGTGTATTCCCTCAGCAAGCGCACTTTAACAGTGTTCGACGATGGACTGAACGTAGTCTCCGAAAAGGAGCTGCAGGACGATTACTCAGACATGCTTGTTATTGGAAGCAGCGCCTATCTGCTTGGCTACAACACCGTTCAGAAGGTGGATCTTACTTGATTAAGGAGGCTGTTTATGGGATCGCAGTTTGCGATAGTTTATGATATATTGATCGCGGTAGTTCTCGTGTTCGCAATATTCAGCGGGGCAAAGCGCGGATTCGTCAGCGCGGTCGTTGGAATTGCGGCCGTGTTCGTTGGATTCTTCTGCGCGATGACGTTCAGCGCTCCGCTTACGGAGCTTGTGTATACCTCGATGGTCGAGAAGCCGCTCACCGAGGCGGTCAGCCAGACCCTCGACGACAATATGAGCAGCATAACGCTCAGCGGGCTTTCAGGAATGGATTTCGACAGCGTGAAGATCTCCGGGACGCCGGTTTCTGAGATAACTCCGGATTACTCCGGAACCGATAAGGTCGTGATCGACCTTTCAAACGTAGACCTCAGCGGTACAGGCTTTGAAAGCGCAGACCTCAGCAAGTTCGGATTCGGCAGCAGCGAGGACTACGCCCACATGAACGGCAAAACGGCTGAGTTCACCATGGCGGATATCAACGCGTACGGGCTTGGAAAACTCGCGACAGCGCAGGTCATCGCAGTGAAGCTGGCCGCAAGCCCGATGATAAGCGGCATTCAGGAGTACGTCGGCATTATCGGGGGATTATTCCCGGCTCAGTTCCAGGATATCTCCCAGGGTATCAGCGACGGTGAGATATCAATGGTAAGGTCGCTTGTGCTGACTATGATAGACTGCTCGTCGTCGGTCAAGAGCGCGGTGATCGATCATATGCTCCGTCCGGCGTTCACGCTGGTGATGAAAACCATTTTCTTCGCGGTCATCTTCATTGTGGTTAGCTGCGTTCTGGATATAGTCGCGCGGCTGCTCAAGGTGGTCAACAAGGTGCCGGTCATCGGCAGCGTCAACGGACTGCTCGGCGGAGTCTGCGGAGCTGTCAGCGGACTTATCTCGATATGCGTTATCTGCATTCTCGTGCGGTTCATCGTTACGCTCAGCGGCGGAAATGTTCTGCTGCTCAACGATACCGCGATTGATTCGACTTTCATTTTCAGGTATTTCTACAACTTTGAATTCCTGAATTTTCTGACATAAAGTGCAGCCAGGCTGCGATTTCATGCAAAGGTGGTATAAACTATGATGATGTGTTCCAGATGCAAGAAGCGTCCCGCGGTGGTGTTCATATCCTCAATGCAGGGTACCGAGCGCCGCAACGAGGGTCTGTGCCTGAGATGCGCCAAGGAAATGGGGCTTCCGCAGGTCGACGAGTACCTCAAGCAGATGGGTATTTCCGAGGAGGATTTTGAGAACGCCTACGATTCCATGTTTGACGAGAACGGCAATCCCGATCCGGAATTGCTCAAGAATATAGGCTTTGAGGACATCACGAACGGATTCAAGCCGCACGACTCCGATACGGACGATGATGACTCCGAAGATGACGTCGACGACTCCGACGACCCGGACAAGAAGGACGAACTGTTCCAGAAGGGCGGGGCAAACACCATGCCGGAGTTCTTCAAGAAGATGTTCGAGCCGTTCGAGGGCGCCCTCAGCAAGGACGATATGGATAAGCTGAACGAGGAAGCGAAAGCGAAGTCCCCGAAGAAAAAGCAGGAAAAGACCGACAAGAAGCGCAGAACTCTTGAAACATTCTGCACAAACCTCACCCGCCGTGCAAAGGACGGTAAAATCGACCGCATTATCGGCAGGGACAAGGAGATCGGCAGAGTTATCCAGATACTTTCCCGCAGGACAAAGAACAATCCCTGCCTTATCGGCGAACCCGGCGTCGGAAAGACTGCCATCGCCGAGGGTATCGCGCTGAAGCTGGCAAGCGGGGACGTTCCGTTCAGGCTCCAGGGCAAGGAGCTTTACCTGCTCGACCTCACCGCGCTTGTAGCGGGGACGCAGTTCAGAGGTCAGTTTGAGAGCCGCGTGAAGTCCCTTATCGACGAGGTAAAGAACGCCGGAAACGTTATCCTGTTCATCGACGAGGTACACAACCTGGTCGGCACCGGAGATTCCGAGGGAACCATGAACGCCGGAAACATGTTCAAGCCGGCGCTTTCCCGCGGGGAACTCCAGGTTATAGGCGCGACCACGTTCAACGAGTACCGCAAGTACATCGAGAAGGACAGCGCGCTGGAGCGCCGCTTCCAGCCGGTAACGGTCAACGAGCCGTCCATCGAGGACACCGTGAAGCTGCTTGAGGGTATCAAGGAATACTACGAGGAGCACCACAAGGTGAAGGTCTCCCCGGAGATAACGCGTATGTGCGCGGTGCTTTCGGAGCGCTATATCAACGACAGATTCCTGCCTGACAAGGCTATCGACCTGCTGGACGAATCATGCGCCTGCGCAAGTCTTGGAAGCCCCGCGATAACCGAGTACGAAAAGCTGAAATCCAAGCTGGCGGAACTTCGCGTGGACGAGAGCAAACTCGCGGAAGCAAGCGACAAGGACTACGAAAAGATGGCGGAGATCAAAATGCAGATCGCGCAGACCTCCGACAGCATTGACAAGATAAAGAAGGAAGCCGAGAACGTTCAGGTCACGATGGAGGATCTTTCCAAGGTCATCGAGCTGTGGACCGGAATTCCCGCCAACAAGATACAGGAGGCGGAGTACAAGCGTATCGGTACGCTGGAACAGCACCTCAAGGAGCACGTTATCGGTCAGGACGAGGCGTGCGAGCTGGCCGCAAAGGCTATAAAGCGCACCAGGGTTCAGCTCACGGAGCGCCGCAGACCCGCTTCGTTCATCTTCGTAGGTCCGACCGGCGTCGGCAAGACCGAGCTTGTTAAAGTTCTGGCAAGCGAGATGTTCGACACCGTAGAGCCGCTCATCAGGCTTGATATGTCGGAGTTCATGGAGAAGCACAGCGTGTCCAAGATAATCGGTTCGCCTCCCGGATACGTTGGCTACGACGAGGCTGGTCAGCTCACTGAAAAGGTACGCCGCAAGCCCTATTCCGTGATACTTTTCGATGAGATAGAGAAGGCTCACCCCGACGTAATGAATATACTGCTCCAGATACTCGACGAGGGCAAAATAAACGACGCGCACGGCCGCTCCGTAAGTTTTGAAAACACTATCATCTGCATGACCTCCAACGCGGGAAGCTCCACCGGAACAAACAGCGTTGGATTCACGAAGACCGAGGGCGATATCAGCAAGGAGCGCGCAATGAAGGGACTCCGCGACTTCCTCAGACCGGAGTTCATCGCCCGCGTGGACGAGATCATTGTTTTCCACCCGTTAACAGTTGAGAACTACGCTGAGATCGCGAAGCTTATGCTTCACGAGTTGGAGACTCCGCTCGCGGAGAAGAAGATCGCGCTCCGCATCACCGACGACGCGTACAAGGCTGTGGCTCAGAAGGCGTCCGGCGGGAAGTACGGCGGCAGAGATATCCGCCGCGTGATCCGCAGCGACATCGAGGATAAAATCGCAGAGCTGATAATCGACCACGCAGAGAAGCCGCTTTCCGAAATAAGCATAGGCTCGCAGGACGGCGAGATAACAGTGGACGGCAAGTAAGCGCATGAGTACGATACTAATTACCGGCGGAACCGGCGCCATCGGAAGCGCCATCGCTGCAGAATTCGCGGCGACGGACGACGTGGTGTTCACCTATAATTCCCGGGCGGAGGAGGCTCAGCGGCTCTGCGGAGAGCTGCGCTGCTCGGCGGTGCGCTGCGACGTCTCGGATTACGCTTCCTGCGAGGCGGCGGCGGAAAAGGTTCTGAAGGACTACGGCAGGATAGACGTGCTGGTAAATAATGCGGGGATATCGCAGATAAAGCTGTTTACCGATATTACTCCGGAGGACTGGCAGCGCGTTATGAATGTCGATTTGAACGGCGTTTACAATATGACCCACGCCGTAATACGCTCAATGATAAACCGCAAAAGCGGCGCGGTCGTGAATGTGTCCTCGGTCTGGGGAGTTTACGGCGGCGCGTGCGAGAGCGCGTATTCAGCGGCTAAGGCAGGGGTCGTCGGGCTTACGAAGGCTCTTGCCAGGGAGCTTGGAGCCTCCGGGATAACCGTGAACGCGGTCGCGCCTGGGGTTATCGACAGCCCGATGAACAGTTCGCACCTCAACGCCGAGGAACTCAGAGAGCTTGCAGACCAGACTCCTGTGTGCCGCCTCGGAAAGCCTTCGGAGGTCGCGAAGGCAGTCAGGGCGCTGGCTGAGAACCGTTTTATAACCGGTCAGGTGCTCGGCGTGGACGGCGGTTTCTGCTGAGCGATTTCCAGTGACGTTAAACTGGTTTAACATTTTGCCTAAAAATTCACAAAGATATGCTTTATGTTTTGTCAAAAAAAACACAATGTTTTCGGTTGAATTTTTTCGCAAAATATAGTATAATAAATTTGATTTGAAAATCCGAACGGCGATTTCGGCAAAAAAGGAGACTTAATATGAACATCGCTTTATCCATTCTGTCGGCTGCGGCTTCAGCGGAAGCGGCTGGCACAGCAGAAGCGTACTCCGGACCGTGGGAAAACGTCTATAATGCTGTTCACTCTACTGCTGAGGCGGTAACTGAGGAAGCTCAGGGCGTAGTTGACCGTATCCAGGGACTGGGAGACGCGCATGCACAGCTTGCTGACCCGGATTACTGGGGCTCAGTGGGCATTATCACCCTGACCGGTATACTTGTTGTATTCTTTATTCTCGCTATCCTTATCTTCCTGTTCTGGGCACTGGGCAAGACCTTCCAGACCATCGACAAGAACAGGGCTGCAAAGGCTGAGGCTGCCAAGAAGGCTGCCGCTCCTGCGCCTGCCGCTGCTCCCGCTACCGTTGAGGAGATCGTTGAGGAAGACGATAACGACGATGAGATAATGGCTGTTATCAGTGCGGCTATCGCTGCTTACGCCGAGGAAGAGGGAACCTCCTACACTATCCGCGACGTAAAGAAGCGCGACAAGAGAGCGCGCTCCGCGTGGAGCCTTGCCGGAATCGGCGAGAATACGCGCCCGTTCTGAGAACAGACAGAAAGGAAAATTGAAGCATGGAAATATTTGTTGATACCATAAAATCGCTCGCGTCGACCTCCGGCTTTGCAGGCTTCGGAGTAGAAAACGGCTGGCAGAGCATAATTATGATTCTGCTTTCCTTCGTCCTGTTCTATCTGGCGATCAAAAAGCAGTACGAGCCGCTGCTGATGCTTCCTATCGCATTCGGTATGCTGCTCACGAATCTTCCGTTCAGCGGACTTTATCACGCTGAGCTGTGGAATCCTTCCACCAACCCCTATTTTGCTCCTGAATACGTTCAGGAGGGCGCGAACCTTCTGATAACCTACACTAAGGAAGTCAGCCTTGACTATGGCAAGGTGCTTCACGAGGGCGGTCTGCTGGATATGCTCTACCTCGGCGTTAAACTCGGTATCTATCCGCCTATCATCTTCCTCGGCATCGGCGCTATGACCGACTTCGGCCCGCTGATCGCAAACCCGAAGAGCTTCCTGCTCGGCGCTGCCGCACAGGGCGGTATCTTCTTCACCTTCCTCGGCGCATGCGCTATCAACGCGCTCGGTCTGGGCGACGGGTTCTCGCTGAAGCAGGCTGCCTCCATCGCCATCATCGGCGGTGCGGACGGTCCTACAGCGATCTTCCTTACTTCCAGACTTGCTCCTGAGCTGCTCGGCTCCATTGCGGTCGCTGCTTACTCGTACATGGCTCTGGTTCCGGTAATTCAGCCGCCTATCATGAAGCTCCTCACGACCAAGAAGGAGCGCGAGGTCAAGATGGGTCAGCTCCGTCAGGTTTCCAAGCTCGAGAAGATAGTATTCCCGATTGCGGTTACAGTTATCGTTTCTCTCATCGTTCCGGACTCTGCTTCCCTTGTTGGTATGCTTATGCTCGGTAACCTGATGAAGGAATCCGGCGTTTGCGAACGTCTCGTAAAGACAGCTACAAACGAACTTATGAACATTATCACGATCTTCCTCGGCGTTACTGTCGGCGCTACCGCAGTTGCCCAGAACTTCCTCAAGGTCGACACACTGCTCATCATCGCGCTTGGTCTTATCGCGTTCTGTGTAGGTACTGCATGCGGCGTACTGCTTGGCAAGCTGATGTACCTCCTCTCCGGCGGAAAGATCAACCCGCTGATCGGTTCCGCTGGCGTTTCCGCGGTTCCTATGGCAGCGCGTGTTTCCCAGAAGGTCGGTCAGGAGACCAACCCCTCCAACTTCCTTCTCATGCATGCCATGGGTCCGAACGTTGCAGGCGTTATCGGTTCCGCAGTTGCGGCGGGCGTTCTGCTGAGCGTTCTTGGCTAATTCGGATTATAAAGGCGGTCTGGTTTTCAGGCCGTCTTTTTCTGTGCGGAAAATACATGTTAGATATATGCAAAAAAGATATTGAAAAAGGACGTAAAAAGTGGTATAATAGACCCAATAAAGAACAGGAAAGGTGATCAATTTGAACCAGAGATTCAACCATCTAATCGACATGGACGACTACAGCGTTTCACAGTGGAACGCGATGGTCAAGCTTGCTGAGGACATCATGCGCCGCCCGGAGAGCTACGCGGACAAATGCCGCGGAAAAATCATGGCAACACTTTTCTATGAGCCTTCCACCCGCACGCAGATGAGCTTCCAGACCGCTATGATACGCCTGGGCGGAAGCATCATCGGATTTGATAATCCTGGGAATTCCTCGGTGTCGAAGGGCGAAAATCTGAAGGACACCATTAAAATAGTCAGCAACTATGCGGACGTGCTTGTTATGCGCCACAATCAGGAGGGTGCGGCGCGGGCTGCGGCTCTTTCGGCTGACTGCCCGGTCATCAATGCCGGCGACGGAGGTCATCTCCACCCGACCCAGACCCTCACGGATCTTCTGACCCTTAAAACTGAGCTTGGCCGTCTGGATAACCTGACCGTTGGGCTGTGCGGCGACCTGAAGTACGGCAGAACGGTGCACTCGATATTAAAGGCTCTTTCCTGCTACAAGAACAATAAGTTCATTCTTATTTCAACGCCTTCCCTGGCGCTTCCGCAGTACATCAAGGACGTGCTCCATGCACGCGGCTGCGAGTTCAAGGAGGCTGCCACCATTGAGGAAGCAATCGGCGAGTGCGACATGCTCTACATGACACGTATCCAGCAGGAGCGCTTCGCAAGCCGGGAAGAGTACGAGAAGCAGAAGGGCGTTTACATTCTGACCCGCGAGAAAATGCAGCTTGCGAAAAAGAACATGATAGTAATGCACCCGCTTCCCAGGGTCAACGAGATAGAAGTAGAGATCGACGACGACCCGCGCGCGGCGTATTTCCGCCAGGCAAAGTGCGGAATGTACGTCAGAATGGCGCTGATACTCATGACGCTGAACAACACGATCACCGCAAATCCGCTGCTGACTGGTCAGGTCCATCATGAATGCCGCTGCACGAATCCGCGCTGCATTACCCAGACCGAGCATTATCTGCCGCACAGCTTCCGCAAGTACGGCGATATAATGATCTGCGAGTACTGCGACGAGCGAATCCTGCTAAAGTAAAAAATGCGTGCCGCCCCGCAAAAAGGGCGGCTTTTGGCTATGGAGGTAAGATGGTAAAGGAAAGAACGGTTTTCGAAAAATACCGGAGTGAGAGAAGCGCCGAGCTTGTGCTGGCGTGTCTGGCTTCGCGGCACTCCGTCAGCGCGGTGGTTTATGATACGGCGCTTGAAAGACGGTTCGCCCGGGCGGTGACGTTCGGAATAACTCTCACGAATGAGAATGCGGTCGAGGTCGTTTCGGCGCTTATAGTACGGCTGCTACGGGATGGCGCGGTTCCTGGAAATGCCGTTAAACGGCTTGGGTTCGCGGCTCCCGCCGACATTACGATGGCTGTGGAAGAGCTGCTTTCTCCGTCTGATATTTTTCTGCCGCCGGACATTGAAATAACTATTCTGCCAATGCTTTCCGGCGGGGCAGGAGGGGATTTCACGGCGGTTCTGGCGGCGGCGATCCATCAGGAAGGCAGTGTTATCGCGGCGGATGTGACTGGCTCACTGAGAATGGCGGCGGTTTCCGGCGACAAGATGATGTTCGCGGAGATACCCCTGAAGGGAGGGCTTGACGGCACGGCTCTTGAAAGCGGAATGCCGCTGGAGTCCGGCGCAATCGAGCTTCTCGACCGGGAGAAGGACGGAACAATCTGCTACAGCGTCGCTGGCGACGGCGACAGCATGGGAATCTCTGCGGCAGCGGCGGCTAATGCGGTCAGAGTCATGCTGGACGCCGGGGCGCTTGACGGCGACGGCATCATGACCGACCGCGACCTGTTCTACATCGGCGAGGATTTCTACATTTCGCAGGCGGACGTCAGGGCTGTGCAGTCTGATAAGGCTTCTATTCGGGCGGGACTGGAGCTTTTCGGCGAAACCGCGTCGGAACTTGGTTCTTTCGGGCGCATGGTGGTTTCCGGAGAAGCGTTTGGCTCGGAACGCGGCGCAGCGGTTATGGCGGGTCTCGGAGCGGTTCCGAAGGGTCTTGCGGAGAAGTACGGCTGGTGCAGGCTCCCGGGCGAACAGGGCGTTATCGACTGCCTTGTTCAGCCGCAGCTCCTGGAGAGAGTACACGCGCTGTGCGATTCAGCCGAGGACGTTTCGCACCGACTCTACGCGGAATTCGACGAACTATACATAAAAAACTTGGGATTTTAGGCAATTTTGTATGAAATGTTTGCGAAAAGGTCTTGATTTTTTTCTTTAAAGATGGTATAATATTAAAGCATTTAGTATCCGTTATTCTGCGTTTTTGCGGAATAATGTGTGTTAATGCGCGGCGCTAAGCCAAACATTAAAAACGGACAGTCCGCTGTTATCGGGGTTTTCCCGGCACTTTTGTGTACGAATAAGTCGTTATCAAGAATGTCCGAAAAATCAGGAGGAAAATTATGGACGCATTAAAACTCATTGAGCAGGGCAGCATGAAGGCTGAGGCTCCCAAGATCGAGATCGGCGACCTCGTAAAGGTTCACGTTAAGATCAAGGAAGGCGAGAAGTTCCGTATCCAGGTATTCGAGGGTACTGTTATCGCTAAGAAGCACGGCGGAATCAACGAGACTTTCACCGTTAGACGTGTAGCTCACGGCTGCGGTATTGAGAGAGTATTCCCGCTGCATTCTCCGACAGTTGAGAAGGTAGAGCTCGTTAGAAACGGTAAGGTTCGCAGAGCTAAGCTGTACTACCTCCGCGACAGAGTTGGTAAGGCTGCTAAGGTTAAGTCCAAGGTTTAATTCGTTAAACCAAATTCCCCATTCATGCAACGCTCCGCTTCGGCGGGGCTTAGCGTGGATATTGAGAAAGAGTATGTGCAATGTCTGATAACGAGAATTTGGAAGAGAAGTCTGGTACTGAAGAGCTGAAGCAGAAACAGGCGGATCACCGTCCTCTAATCGAAAAGGCAGCAGAGGCGGCTTCTGATATTGAAAAGGCTTCGTACAAGCCTTTCGCGGGTGCGCTCGACTGGGCTGGAAGTCTGGTTTACGCGGTGCTTGCTATGCTTCTGCTGAATCTGTTCGTGTTCAGGTCGATAACCGTTGACGGCGAATCAATGATGAATACACTGCAGAATAATGACAGGGTGCTTTCCACCAACTTCTTCTATACTCCCAGCAGGGGAGATATCGTTGTGCTCGAGGCCGACAGGATCCCGAACCAGGCAACAATGAACTACGGAGAGCCTATCATCAAGCGCGTTATCGCACTTGAGGGCGATACAATCAAGTTTGACTTTGAGAACGGGCAGGTGTTCCTCAAGAAGGCTGGCGAGACTGAGTTCGAGCTGCTTGACGAGGACTACATCGCCGCTCCGACAGTTGCAAAGCTCGACCGGCATTCCGGCGAGGAGCATGTTGTTCCGGAGCACTGCGTGTTCGTCATGGGCGATAACAGAAACCGCTCGCTTGACAGCCGCAGCCTTATGCTTGGAGATGTTGACACTGATTTGATCATGGGCAGAGCGTTTGTACGCCTGTTCCCGATAAAGAATTTTACATGGCTATGAATGATGTAGGAAATATCCAGTGGTTCCCGGGGCATATGACCAAAACGAAGCGGCTTATTGAGGCTGACCTCAAGATGGTCGACGCGGTTGTGGAGATCACGGACGCAAGAATCCCGGAAAGCAGCAGGAATCCTATACTGGACGATCTGGTCAAGGATAAGCCCCGCATTATTCTGATGAACAAGTGCGATTACGCCGATGAAAATGCCACCAGGCTCTGGAAGCAGTACTATGAGAAGCGCGGGATACGCGTGCTTATATGCGACTGTCGAAGCGGCAAGGGGCTGAATCGGTTTTTACCGGAGGTCAAGACGCTGCTTGCCGACCTCATCGAGCGCCGTAAAAAGCGCGGAATGATTGGAAAAGCGCTCAGGCTGATGGTCGTGGGGATCCCGAATGTGGGAAAAAGCTCGTTCATCAACAGAATGGCGAAAACCAAGAAAACCAAGGTGGGCGACAAGCCCGGCGTTACCCGCGGCAAGCAGTGGGTCTCCATCGACAAAGATGTTGAACTGCTGGACATGCCGGGTATTCTATGGCCGAAGTTTGACGATCAGACTGCGGCTCAGCGGCTTGCGTTCACAGGGGCGATAAAAGATGATGTTATGGACACGGAAGCGCTTGCAAGGGCGCTGGGGGAGGTTCTGAGGGAGAAATACCCGGAGCTTCTTAACGCGCGCTACAAGCTGTCCGGCGAGCCGGATATCCTGACGGATATCGCAAAGGCGCGCGGAATGCTCGTTTCCGGAGGTGTTCCGGATACCGAGAGGGCGGCGGCAACGTTTCTTGACGAATACAGAGGTGGACGAATTGGCAGGATCACCCTCGAACTTCCGGCAAAATGAGCCGGAACAGCTTACATTGATTGACGCGGAAAACGAGCCTGACCTTTTCGGCTTTGACAGCGCGATAAGGTCGGAATGCGGCGTTGTCTGCGGGATTGACGAAGCTGGTCGGGGCCCGCTTGCCGGCGATGTTTTCGCGGCTGCGGTGATTTTTGACGAGGGAGTTTTCATCGAGGGAATAAACGACAGCAAGAAGCTGACGGAGAAAAAGCGCGAGGCACTTTTCGATGAGATAATCTCGAAAGCGCGTGCGTACTGCATAGCAAGCGCCAGCGTTGAGGAGATAGAACGGCTGAACATACTTCAGGCGGATTTCCTTGCGATGGAGCGGGCTTACAGCGGTCTCGGGGTGAAAGCCGGGATCGTGCTTGTCGACGGAAACCAGCTTCCGGCGCTGGACGCGCAGATGCGTTACGTTATAAAGGGCGACGCAAAGTCTGCGAGTATCGCGGCGGCTTCCATTCTGGCGAAGGTGTCCAGGGACAGATACATGAAGCAGATGGCGGAGAAATATCCGCAGTATGGCTTTGAAAAGCACAAGGGCTACGGAACCAAGGCGCACTACGCTGCGGTCGACGAGTTCGGATTGTGCGAAATACACAGGAAGTCCTTCTTTAAGAAGTACTTCGAAAAGCGTGAGAAACATGGATAAGCGCGGTAATCAGGCGAAGGGCAGGCTGGGCGAGGACGCTGTGTGCGCTCTGCTTGAGAAGCGCGGTCATGAGATACTTGCGCGGAACTATCACAGGCGCTGCGGCGAGGTCGACGTGATCTCGAAATGCGGCGGATTCGTGGTTTTTACTGAGGTCAAGGCACGGAAGCGCGGGAGCATGGTCTCCGGGCTTGAAGCGGTGGATCGCCGCAAGCAGGTCAGAATCATACTGACGGCGGATCTGTGGCTTACTGATAATGATACCGGACTTCAGCCGAGGTACGATATCGCCGAGGTCACGCTTGCGGGGGAACCTCCCCGGGTGGTGGATATCCGCGTCTACGAGGACGCGTTCACTACCGATGGCGTTTACACGGTCAACTAAGCAGAAAACAGTCTATGAAAGGACGATAACAATGAATTACAGAAGCACGAGAAACTCTGCCCTGAATGTGACTAGCGCGCACGCTATCACCAAAGGTCTCTCAGACGAGGGAGGTCTGTATGTTCCCGAGAGCATTCCTCAGCTCAGCAAGGACGAGATCCTTGCAATGTGCGACATGAGCTATGCCGACAGGGCTTTCGAGGTTTTCAGCCGTCTGCTGACAGACTTCACCGCTGACGAGATCCGTCACTGCGTGGATTCTGCGTACAACGACAAGAACTTCGATTCCAACAACATCGCTGAGCTTGCAAAGCTCATTCCCGGCACATATGTGCTTGAGCTCTGGCATGGCCCGACCTGCGCATTCAAGGATATGGCGCTCCAGATCCTGCCTTATCTGCTGACTACTTCTGCAAAGAAGACCGTTGACGGAAAGCAGATCGCTATTCTCGTTGCGACCTCCGGCGATACCGGCAAGGCTGCTCTCGAGGGCTTCAAGGACGTTGACGGCACGAGCATTTCCGTGTTCTACCCTGAGGACGGCGTGAGCAAGATGCAGAAGCGCCAGATGACCACTCAGGAAGGCAAGAATGTCAATGTTTGCGCTGTAAAGGGTAACTTCGACGACTGCCAGAACGGCGTTAAGGCTATCTTCACTGATAAGGCCATTGCCGACAGACTTGCAAAGAACAATATCCTGCTGTCCAGCGCTAACTCCATCAACTGGGGCAGACTGGCTCCGCAGATCGTTTACTACGTTTCTACATACGCAGAGCTGCTCAAGAACAAGGAGATTGAATACGGCGAGAAGATCAACGTAGTCGTTCCTACCGGAAACTTCGGTAATATCCTTGCGGCTTACTATGCAAAGCTGATGGGTATTCCGGTAAACAAGCTCATCTGCGCTTCTAACAGCAACAACGTACTGACTGATTTTATCAACACAGGCGTTTACGACAGAAAGAGAAAATTCTACACAACTGTTTCCCCGTCTATGGATATCCTGATCTCCTCCAACCTGGAGCGTCTGCTGTATCACCTTTCCGGCGACAACGACGCTGTTATCAACGACTGGTTCGGCAGGCTCAAGACCGATGGAAGATACGAGATATCCGCTGATGTAAAGGCGAAGATCGGCGAGCTGTTCTGGGCTGGCTGCTGCACCGACGCTGAGACCAAGGCAGAGATCAAGTCCACATTTGAGAATTACAACTACCTGCTCGACACGCATACCGCTGTCGCTGTCAAGGTTTATGAGGACTATAAGAAGGCTACCGGCGATGATACCAAGACCGTTATCGCTTCCACCGCTAACCCCTATAAGTTCAGCGGCGCAGTTTACGAAGCAATCGGCGGCACTCCCGTTGAGGACGAGTGGAAGAACATCGCTGAGCTTGAGGCAAAGACCGGCACAAAGATGCCTGCGCCTCTTGCAGCCACCAAGAACAAGGAGATCCGCTTCACAGGCTCCGTTGAAAAGCAGGAGATGCCTGAAGTGGTTTGCAGCTTCCTGAAGTCCTGACGGTTCAGAACGGAGGCTGACATTGCTTTACACAATAGGCGACCTTCACTTATCGCTCGGCACTGACAAGCCGATGGATATTTTTCCCGGGTGGGGAAATCATGTTGAAAAGATCGAAGCCAACTGGAACAGCAAGATCACCGATGAAGATACGGTCGTCCTGCTGGGCGACCACTCCTGGGCGCTGAAGCTGGAAGAGAGCTACAAGGATCTAGAGTTTATCCACTCGAAGCTGCGGGGTCAGAAGATTTTCGTCAAGGGCAACCACGATTTGTGGTGGTCCACGATGAACAAGATCACAAAGTTTGTGAGCGACAACGGATTCAGCTCGATAAAGTTTCTTTTTAACAATGCATATCTGGTCGAGGGAGCGTCCATCTGCGGCACCAGAGGCTGGATAAGCGAAAACGGCGAGAAGCCGGATATGAAGGTGCTGCTTCGTGAGGCGGGTCGGCTGGAGGCTTCCTTGAAGGAAGGCGTCAAGCTCGGCGGCGAGCTTATTGCTTTCATACATTATCCGCCGATTTACCGCGCGGAAGAAAACGTTTATCTGACCGATGTCCTTCAGCGCTACGGCGTGAAGAGGTGCTACTACGCTCATCTCCACGGTTCGAGCATTAAAGGCTCCATCAACGGCGTCAGGAACGGAATAGATTACCGTCTGGTTTCCGCCGACGGTGTGGGTTTCGACCCGGTTTTAATTGAACGCAGATAATACTGCGGATCTGAAAATACGTCCACTTGGACAAGGAAGGAATACAATACCATGGAAATCATTTCCCAGAACAACACAGCGACTAATACTACAGCTATCGAGTTCTCTTTCACCGCAGAGGAGTTTGAGAACGCGATCTCCGCAGCTTACAACAAGAGAAAGAAGAGCATCACTGTCCCCGGCTTCCGCAAGGGCAAGGCTCCCCGCAAGGTTATCGAGGCTCAGTACGGCGAGAGCGTTTTCTATGATGACGCAGTAAACAGCCTGTACAACCAGAATATCGTTGCAGTTATCGACAAGACCGGTCTCGACGTTGTTGACGTTGAGAACACCGAGGTAGTCGAGGTAAGCAAGGAGAACGGCGTTAAGTTCAAGGCTGACATCATCACTAAGCCGGTAGTAGAAATTTCTGACTACAAGGGATTAGAAGTTAAGAAAACAACCAAGAATGTAGATGACGCTGCTGTTGACGCTGAGATCGAGAAGGTTCGCAACAGAAATGCAAGAAGCATCTCCGTTGAGGACAGAGCAGCTCAGATCGGCGATACCGCTGTTATCGACTTCGAGGGCTTCCTCGATGGCGTAGCTTTTGAGGGCGGCAAGGGTGAGAAGTTCCCGCTGGAGCTTGGTTCCGGTTCCTTTATCCCCGGCTTCGAGGAGCAGGTTGCTGGTAAGAACATCGGCGAGGACTTCGATGTTAACGTAACATTCCCTGAGCACTATCAGGCTGAGAACCTCGCTGGCAAGCCCGCCGTATTCAAGTGCAAGCTGCACGAGATCAAGGGTAAGGAGCTTCCGAACGTTGACGACGAGTTCGTTAAGGATGTAAGCGAGTTCGATACCCTCGACGAGTACAAGGCTGACATCAAGTCCAAGCTTGAGAAGGCAGCTGCTGACGAGGCTTCCACAAACCTCGACAACGCGCTTGTTGACGCAGTTATCGGCAAGATGAAGGCTGAGGTTCCGCAGGTTATGTATCAGCGCCGTATCGACGAGATCGTCCGCGAGTGGAGCGCAAGAAACCGCATCAGCGTTGAGGATTACCTCAAGTACACAGGCGTTACCATGGATCAGTTCAGAGCTAACTTCACCGAGGTTGCTAAGCGCCAGGTTGACCTCCGCCTTGCACTCGAGAAGATCGCTGAGCTTGAGAACATCACCGTTTCCGACGAGGATGTTGAGAAGGAATACGCTGATATGGCTGAGCAGTACAAGATGGATGTTGACAAGATCAAGGCAGCAGTTCCCACTGACGCTATCAAGAACGACCTCAAGATTGAGAAGGCTCTCGACCTCGTTCGCGATTCCGCTAAGATCGAGGAAGTTACCGAGTAATCACAGCAGCATTACTACGGCTGTCTGGGCGGCTTCGCACAGACAGCCTGCGTATCTTTATGGAAACCGGCACAGGCAGCCGCGCAAGCGGGGAAAGGAGCTTTATGGCTTATATTCCTTATGTAGTAGAGCAGAGCAACCACGGAGAACGTTCCTACGATATTTTCTCCAGGCTTCTTAACGACCGTATCATTCTTCTGCATGATCAGGTCAATTCGGCGACAGCAAGCGTTGTAGTCGCACAGCTCCTCTATCTTGAGGGGCAGGATCCTGACAAGGATATCTACCTGTATATCAACAGCCCCGGAGGGTCTGTTTCTGACGGTATGGCGATCTACGACACCATGCAGTACATCAAGTGCGACGTTTCGACCATCTGCACTGGTATGGCTGCTTCAATGGGTGCTTTCCTGCTTTCTTCCGGCGCTAAGGGTAAGCGTATCGCACTTCCCAACAGTGAAATTATGATCCACCAGCCGCTTATTTCCGGCAGCGGTCTTTCCGGTCAGGTAACTGACATCATGATCCACTCCAACTACCTTCAGAGGACTAAGGAACGTCTGAACCGCATTCTCAGCGAGAACACCGGCAAGGACTACGAGACCATCTGCCGCGACACCGAGCGTGACAACTTCATGTCCGCGGACGAGGCTCTGGAATACGGTCTGATCGACAAGGTTTACAGAAACAGAGCGGATATCAAGTAATTTAACACAGAACGCCCCGGAGGGCTGCCGCTTTCCGGGCGCTTCGCTATTTGAGAGGAATACAGATATTATGATGGTTTGCTCCTTTTGCGGAAAGAGCGAGGATAAAGTACGCCGTATCCTCTACGGAGGTCTTGGCGAAAAATCCGTGATCTGCAACGAGTGCGTGCTCGCTTCCTACAATATGCTTGTGGAAAGCGGCGACATCAAGCCCGGTCGTGCTCCCTCGGCTGTGTCCGACAGCAAGTCCGAGTTCATCTCCAACGGCAGCGAGCTTATGAAGCCCGAGGAGATCAAGGCTTATCTCGATCAGTACATCATCGGACAGGACGAGGCAAAGAAGATCCTCAGCGTGTCCGTTTACAACCACTACAAGAGAACCTTCCTCAACGACGAGGAAGCCGACGACGAAGTAGAGCTTCAGAAGTCCAACGTGCTGCTGCTCGGCCCTACCGGCGTCGGAAAGACAATGCTGGCGCAGTCCCTGGCGAAGCTGCTGAATGTTCCGTTCGCAATCGCGGACGCAACAACGCTGACCCAGGCGGGATATGTCGGCGAGGACGTTGAGAACGTTCTGCTGAGACTCATTCAGGCTGCCGATTACGATATCGAAGCGGCTGAGCGCGGCATAATCTACATCGACGAGATCGACAAGATCTCCAGACGCAGCGAGAATACCTCCATCACACGCGACGTAAGCGGCGAGGGCGTTCAGCAGGCACTTTTGAAGATCGTCGAGGGTACCATCTCCAACGTACCTCCCCAGGGCGGCAGAAAGCACCCCCACCAGGAGTTCATTCAGATCAACACCAAGAACATACTGTTCATTTGCGGCGGTGCGTTCGAGGGTCTTGAGAAGATGATCGCTTCCAGGGTTTCAAGCTCTGCGATGGGCTTCGGAGCCGAGGTCGCTTCCAAGAAGGAGAAGGAGAGCTACAAGATACTCCACCAGGTAAGCCAGGAGGATCTTGTGAAGTTCGGAATTATTCCCGAGCTTATCGGTCGTCTGCCGGTCGTTACCGTGCTTGACGCCCTGGACGAGGACGCCCTGGTGCGTATACTTGACGAGCCGAAGAACGCGCTCATCAAGCAGTACAAGTACCTGTTCAACGCTGACAACATCGACCTTGAGTTCGATCAGGACGCGCTCCGCGCCATCGCGAAGAAGTCCATCGAGCGCAACACTGGTGCGAGAGGTCTGCGCTCCATCGTTGAAGCTACTCTGCGCGACATCATGTTCACTGCGCCCAGCGACGAGACGATAAGCAAGATCACGATAACCGCCGACTGTGTAAACGGCACCGGCGAGCCTGTCATCGAGCATGACAGAAAGAAAAAGCCTGCAAAGAAAGCGGCAAAGAACTGATCGGTAACGGCAGGCAGTGATGTCTGCCGTTTTGTTTTCGGGAGGGAACATGTCGGAAAAAACGGTTTTTGAGCGTATTTATGACGTTGTGCGTAGGATCCCCAGCGGTAAGGTGGCGACTTACGGTCAGATAGCCATGCTCGCCGGGAATCCGCGCTGGGCGAGGGCGGTCGGCTATGCTCTTCATGCGAATCCGGAGCCGGGTGTGATCCCATGTCACCGCGTGCTGAATCGTTTCGGAAAGACGGCTCCGGCGTTCGCTTTCGGCGGCGCCGATAAGCAGGCTGAGCTTCTCAGGGCGGAGGGCGTCGAGGTTTCAGTGGACGGATTCGTTGATCTGGATAGGTTCCTCTGGAATGGTTTGTGAGGTATTATGAAAAAATTATATTGTGAAAAGTGCGGCTGTCAGCTTAAAAGATCGGCGGCGTGCGGGAAGTGCGGAAACATTAATTACCAGCTTTCCGGCGAGCTGAAGAAGCAGAATTCGGTCAGGATATGGGTGAAAGTTGGCGTGCTTGCGGCAGGCGCTGTCGTCGTAACGGCGGCGGTTGTGTTTCCGTCAATGCTCGGGCAGGTTGGTTCAAAGCGGGACATAAAAGCCGCTCAGGCTTACGTTGACGCGAATTATTCCGGCGCGGTGCTGTCGGAAGAGCTGTATTCTCCGGGTTTCCTCAGCGTGAACGGCGATAATGGCGCTGTTTTTTCGCTGGACGGCGTGGAGTTCACCGTGATGGCTTCCGGCGGTGAGGTCGTTTCTGACGACCACGATATCGCCTGCGCGTTGTCAGAAGCAAGGGAAAATCTGGTGGAGCCGTTTTTCGCGGATTCCTCGGCGAAAATCGAGATGAAGCACACCTGCCAGCACCTCGAGACGGGATACATACATGACGTGCGGCTGCCGGTGGAGCAGGTCCGCTGTGTGCTGACTTTTCCGGAGGAGGAAGGCGAGCAGGAGCCATGGAAGGACTATCCGATGTATGGGTTCTACATGGCTTGGGCGGATTCGGGGCTGGAGTATTACCGCGTGGATATTCATTTCACGGATATCAGCGATAACAAGGATTACTGGTGGGCGCAGTTTTCCGACCATTATCCGGTGGACAGCGCAGATGAAATGTCAGAACGATTTGAGTATATGGGAGGCAACTCATGGTAAAGGAAGTATTCAGGCTGATTTCAAGCGCCGCTATCCTTGCGGCGGTGATCATCGGCGTCAGAGCTGCAGATAAGCTCGTCAAGCAGTTCAAAAATGAAAGCGACGAGGATATAATAGATATCTAAGCTAATTTATTCTTTACAAATAAGTGCAGATATGCTATAATCAAAGAAATCACAGGTGTAATTTCCGGAGGTGTCTATGGCAGTATCTGATCCACATGTTATCGCTGAGTTCATGAACAGCCTTGAAAAAAAGCTGGATATCCTGCGGAAATGTTACGTGCAGGACGGCGGGTTCGGGAAACTCGCGGCGGAGTCCGCGGAAGCCATGAACGGCGGAAAGTACGCCGCGTTCATATCCGTATGCGATATCAATACACGCGCCTCCGTGTTACGCGGAGCCGGGGATTCACCGGAGGAGGCATGGGAAAGCGCCTGCCGTGCGGCCCGGGAGTACGTCAGGAAAAGCGGGCTTATGCCTGCATGGGTGAAGTCGGATGTCACGGTGAAAAGCGAAAGGGTTTCGTTCGCGGAGCTTGAGGAGCTTATCGCAAAGAGCCGCAACGAGTTCTTCCGGCGCGGTATTTCATTTGACGAGGGCATGCATACTGCGCTCATCGAAGGCGAGATAAACGGCTCGAGGGTGATAACCTATAAAGAGCACAAAATCGAACTTGTCAGGGTCAACAAGCGGCTTTCGGAATGCGGTCTGAAAACGCTCGGCGGCTTTCCGGAGGAAGTCCGGCTGTTTGACTGCCGCAGCTTCTTCACAGCGGGAGACGCCGTATATCCGCTCTACGAAAGCGGGAACAACTGCGGCAGGCGTATCATCTCGAAATTCGACGACAAGACCGCGCTCGAGGTCATCAGAACGGCGTCGCAGTACCTTGAAAATATGGTGGGGCTTGACGGAAAGTTTGAATACGGATACTACCCGATATTCCACAAGGAGATTCCCGGGTACAATATCCTGCGGCATTCTTCGTCTATCTGGAGCCTTATCTGCTCCTACAGGCTCACGAAGGATAAATTCACGCTGAACCAGATTCAGAAGGCGATAGGGTACATGGTCGCGAACACGTTCAAGAAGTACCCCGACCGCCCCGGCGTTACAAACACGGTCTACCTTGCGGAGAAGTCAAAGGGCGAGGTAAAGGTGGGCGGAAACGCCATCGCGGTGATAATGCTGACGGAATTCATGGACGCGGCAGGGACCGACAAATACAGAACGCTCTGCGAGGAGCTTGGAAACGGCATTATGGAGCTGTTCGACAAGCGCGACGGAAGCTTTTTCCACGTGCTGAATTTCCCCACGCTGTCGCCGAAGGATAAGTTCCGCACCGTGTACTACGACGGCGAGGCTACATTCGCGCTTGCCCGGCTGTACGGGCTTACCGGCGACAAAAAGTGGCTGGACGCCGCGGCGCTCTCCGCTGACCGTTTTATCCGCGAGGGCTACGAAAAGTACCGCGACCATTGGGTCGCATATGCGATGAACGAGCTTACGAAGCACCTTCCCGATGACAAGTACCTGAGCTTCGGGCTGAAGAACGCAAACGTGAATCTCGACCGTATCTACAATCAGGACACCACCTACCATACTTACTTGGAGCTGCTGTGCGTAACGTTCGAGATGTATTCCCGCATTCTTGAACAGGGGCTGGAGTGCAGCTACCTTGAAAAGTTCAGGGCTGAGAAGTTCGTGGAAACTATATACCACCGCGCTGATTACATGCTCAACGGCTACGGCTATCCGGAGTTCGTCATGTATCTGAAGTTCCCGGCGTGTGATATGGGCGGGTTCTTTGTGCGGCACGACGGCTTCCGAATGAGAATAGACGATATCCAGCATTTCTGCGGGGCGTACTATTCGTTCTACCGCAATTATGGCAGGCTTGAGGAGCTTAGGAATTCATTCAACAAAGCGGAACACGAGGGTTGACAAATGGCACAGGTTTTAAAGGCACCGCAGAATTTCAGGATAACCGGCAGGGACAGGTCTGCCCAGCTCACGTGGGACGAGGTCAGTGGCGCAGCCGGCTACCGCATGTTCTTCTACGACGGCAGTGAGCCGGATAAGGTGTTCAAGACGCGCTACGCGCAGGGCTGCTCCAGGGTGATACTCGGCTTCACCAACGGCAGGGAGTACTTTGCGGAGGTCTGCGCTTATTCGGTAAAGGACGGCAGGGAGATGCTCGGCGAGCGCTCGCAGAAAGTCAGATTCGTTCCGATATCGCTTAAGCTTACCGCGCAGAAGGTGGTATGTCTTGACCTCGGCGAGACCGCTCAGCTTTTCTGGGAGGAGGCTAACCGCGTCCCGCAGGCTTCGTTTTCGTCGGACGCTCCGGAGATAGCTCCGGTGGATACGCTCGGGCAGATCACCGGAAAGGCAGAGGGCACGGCGCACATTACGATAACCTCCGAGAACCGCCAGACCTTCGTTACCCGCGTGGAGGTCGGGCGCGACCTTTCCGTGCGCCGCGAGAAGGCTGTCATGATGTTTACCGGGGATATCATGTGCGCGGTCAAGCACCAGCGGCTTGCCTCCGGGCACCAGCACGACTACTTCGATTCGTTCAGGCGGGTCAGGGATATTCTCTCCGGGGCGGACTTCACCGCCGGAGTGCTTGAGACCACCAGTATCGACCGCGCTCCGTTCGAGTTTGAGCAGCTCCGGCTGCTGACCGGCGCGCCTAACTGCAATTCGCCGTCTACTTTTATTTCCGCGGTCGCTGCCGCAGGATTCAACGCGGTCGTCACCGCGAACAACCACAATTCCGACTGCGGCGTTGAGGGGCTGAAGGCGGCCGATTCCGAGATAAGGCGCTGCGGTATGCTCAATATCGGCAGCATGGGGCATTCCCTTGTTATGACCAACGTAAAGGGGATAAAAGTCGCGGTCATCGCTACGACCATGATAACCAACAACACCGGCTGGAACCTCTCAAAGAGCGGTCTGGTCAACCCCGCCGGAATTTACAGCCGCGACTACTTCACCGAGCTTGTGAACAGCGCACGCAGCATGGGCGCTGAATTCATCGCTGCGTATCAGCACTGGGGGAGTATGAACTCCCCGCGGATAAGGAAAGATCAGGCCGAGGAGGCTCAGTTCATGGCGGACGCCGGGGCAGACCTCATCGTAGGCTCCCACCCGCATATGGTCCAGCGATTCAGCTATATCGGCGCGGCGGACGGCAGGCTGGTTCCCTGCGCGTATTCGCTCGGGAATTTCCTCACCACAATGTCGGAGCTAAGCGGAAACCGCGACAGCGTAATACTCCGCGTGGAACTCACCCGCGGTGCTGACGTGATCTCTGCAAAATACTCCTGCATTCCGTGCATGACGGAGGACAGGGACTGGGGCGCTGAGATAGTTCCGGTCAGCCCGCCGCACAGCGCGGAGAGCCGTGCTTCCCTACAGCGCACCAAAGAGGTCATCGGCAAGCGGATCAACTGCTATGCATACCGCCCGAAGGTGTTTCTGAGCGGATCTCCTATGCTCGGAAGGATCTTCACGCAGGGTACGGAATTCCGGCTGGACAAATCCGGGCTGCGGCTCTCGCAGATCTCGCTCGGCTGCGCAAAGGCTGCGCCGGGTGGAGCGCTTCCGGATAACGCCGACGAGCGGCTCCGGCTGGATATGAACAAGGATATTGCGGCGGCTGTCAGGGAATCCGCGCCGGATTTCTGCGCGGTGGACTTCTTCGCGGCGGCTTCTGTCGCCGTATGGAAAACTAACGGCGCGCCCGGTGAGGAGTTCTGCTGCTTCACTGATAGCAAAGCGTTCAGGCAGCTTGCGTACTTCACTGTGAACCGCGAGAAATTCACGAAGGTCAACCCGCCGTTCGGCGAAAACATCTGGAAGCCGCTCGTCAAGCGCTATGCGGAGCAGCTTCTTTCGGCTATCCCGAAGGACAGGATAATTCTGTTCCGGCACAGACTCAGCAGCCGCGCTGCGGAACACTCGGAGCTGCGCAACGTTACGCTCCGCAGCAACATCAACAGAACAATGCGCGCTATGGAGGACTACTTCATCACCCTGACCGCCCCGATGACGGTCGACCTTCCCGGCGGCTATTTCATGGAGGGCGGCGACGGCAAGGATTTCGAGCGCGATTACTATCTCGACTGCTACCGCGCTGCAGGTAAGCTCTGCGCCGGCGATGGCAGGACAAGCGTTTACATTCCCGATGAGCAGATATGGTTCGAGCGCGTTATGAAGTACTACCGGAATATGACCGCGCGCTCCTACCAGAACTGGCTGCTGGATATGAACTGTGCCGCCGATCTCCTGATAGCGTACACCTCCGTGGAGTTCGCTGCGAGGAACGGAAGCCGCATTATGCAGCTAAAGCGCGCGGGGAGTACCGAACTTTCCTCCGTCAGGGAGTTCTTTGCGAGCGACCCCGGCGCCGATGAGGTAGTCAGGGCGGCGGAGATAATCAACGCTCTGCTTGGCGGGCACCTTGACAGGTCCTACGAGTTTTTCGAGCCTGCGTTCCGCGGGAAGTTCAACATCATCAAGAAGATGGTGCGGCTGCTTTCGGCGGAGATCGGCGCTTCGGTCAACGAGGAGAGCGCGGAGCTTGCGTTCCTGCTGCGCGGAAAGCCGCAGATAAAGCGCTACGTTGCTTCGCTCAACCGCATGACCCTGGACATCTGGGGAAGCTGCGTTTCAAGGGAATCCGCGAACCGCAGCAAGGACGCGCACATCGGCACGTACATTTTCAAGCAGGCTCCTATTCTGGCGTTTGAGCCGCCGGTAAAGGCGGAGCTTCCCGACGGCGCGGAGGCGTTCTGCGGAAACAAATGGCGCAGGCGCACATTGCAGGATTCCTTCCTGAGAAGCGGCGACGCAGATATCAAGGGAAGCGAATCACGGTGGATACTCGTGGATATGTACGATCTTATCTGCCGCATGGCAGACTACAAGGGAGGTCTGTTCGAGATTGACGATTTCATCTGCCGGACGGATTTCTTCATGTCGCGCTTCGCAAAGATGATACTTGAAAAGTACGGCGAGAACATAATCCTCCTCAAGACTGAGCCGAAGGACAGCTACATCGACCTCGACAACAGGCTCAGGCGCCTGGAGGACGACGGCATGTACGAGATAAAGAAGAAGTTCATCTCGCTGTGCGAGGAGCGCTTCGCGAGCGTTACAGGGTGCTATGTCATCGACATTTCGAAGCATTTCTATGCTTCCGACAGCTTCCCGCTGGGCGGAGCCCACATCGTTCACTACGAGGAGGAGTTCTACCGCCAGGCAGGGGAGTATATCAATGAAATAATCAGCGGCAGCAGCCGCCACGTGTTCGGCACGGTGGACGACAACTACCTGCTGCTCAGAAATCTCAGGCTCAACAGATAAATTTTTTTCGCTGAAAGGAGGTGGGGTCTGTGGATAAAAAGTTAAGATTTACCGCCGCGCTGCTTGCGCTGACATTACTAAGCGGCTGCGCCGCTGACAACAAGCCCGAGCAGTCCGAGCCGCAAACTTCCGCTTCCTCGGCGTGCGTTTCTGCGGTTTCGCAGGGGACTGAGCCGGAAGTTGCTGTGCTGGAGAACTCCGGCACCATCGGAACTTCTGATACGTCGGAGGCGGGCTCTTTCGAGAGCGGCTCCGTGCAGGCTTCGGCGGAAATCGAGCATGTAACGGCGCAGGTAAGCGCTGAATCGGCTGAAACTGTTTCTGACGTTAGCTCGGTTCCGGCGGTCACGACCTCGCAGACTCCGGCTCAGACCGCTCCGTCGGTGGCTGTTACCACTACGGCTGCGGCTACGGAGCCTCCCAAGCCGGTAAAGGTAGTAATACCCGAGGTGAGGGTGCCGCTTTCGCCGGGTAAGGACACCGCTTCCAACGAAAAGGTGCTGGTGGATTACAGCAACTGCTCCGAGGGCTACATCTCGGTATGCTGGAAGGAATCCGGAAAGCGGGTCAAGCTGCGAATGATATGCGGCGACAAGACCTACGATCACGACGTCGCAGGCGGCGGAGCTGCGGAGTACTTCCCTATAAGCTGCGGCAGCGGGACTTACAAGGTACAGATTTACGAGCAGACCGAGGGCGACAAGTACGCAAAATCGCTCGAGACCGAGTTTTCGGTGAAGCTGCGCAGCGAAACTTCGCCGTTTTTGTATCCGAATAAGTATGTGAATTTCTCGCAGAGCTCCTCGGCGGTGAAAAAAGCTGCGGAGGTCTGCGCGGGGAAATCCGATGAGATAGAGAAGCTGGCGGCTATTTTCGTGTGGGTTACTGACAACGTGACCTACGACACGCAGCTCGCAGCGACTGTAAAGAGCGGCTACGTTCCGAACCCGGACAGCGTTCTTGCCAAGAAATCGGGGATATGCTACGATTACGCTTCGCTGATGGCAGCTATGGTCAGGTCGCAGGGAATTCCCGCGCGGCTGGCAGTAGGCTATGCGGCGGATAACATCTACCACGCGTGGAACGAGGTCTGGACGGACGAAACCGGCTGGATAACCCCGGAGCTGCTGCTTTCTCAAAAGGGCTACAACATCGTTGACGCGACATTCTACGCGGGTTCTTCTAACAAGGAGAAGATCGCCGATTACATACAGAACAGCGGGAACTACGCCGCGCTGTACTACTATTGAGACCGGAGGAAATTTGAATGAGGGCGAAAAGACTTACATACTCACAGGTGGAATTCCTGTGCGAGCAGCTTGCGATGATACTCGGCTCGGGAATGAGCGTTTCCGAGGGTCTGGGGCTGCTGTGCGCCGATTCTGACGACAGGGTGCTCGTCAGCGCATGTAATGAGATCTCCTCCGAGGTCGACAGGGGGAAGCCGCTCTCGCAGGCTATGCGAAGCAGCGGGCGATTTCCGGAATACGCGGTGGATATGGTCGCGCTGGGCGAGATGAGCGGCAAGCTTGAGGACGTCCTCAGGGGGCTTGCAGAATACTATGAGGAGCGCGACGAGATCCGCAGAATGCTGCGCTCCGCGGTGCTTCACCCGATGGTGCTTCTGCTGATGATGACGGTGGTCATCATCGTGCTCGTTGTGATGGTAATTCCCATGTTCGGGGATATTTTCTCGCAGTTTGACAGCTCCGTCAGCGCTACGGTTCAGCATACGGTGGATATGGCTTACCAGGCAGGCCTTATCATCATGATAGTTCTGCTTGCCATCATCGCGGCTTCTGCGGTCACTGCCGTGCTTTCGGCGGTGAGAAAGTCCGGCGGAGGTATCCGCAGGCTGTTCAGCATTCTGCCGTTCACCCGTGGTATTTCTGAAAAGCTCGCGCTTGCAGACCTCACAAAGGCGGTCTGCGTGACTGTTTCGGCGGGCGTTTCACCGGCGGAGATGATGCTGCATTCCGATATCAAGAGCTTCATCACCGATGGCAGGATAAAGAAAAAATACGAGGACTGCGAAAAGCGTGTAATCGAGGGCGAGAGCTTCCCGGACGCGATAATCAGCAGCGGATTTCTTCCGCCGCTCTATGCGCGTTCGCTGAAGCTGGGATACAGCTCCGGCAGCTTTGAGAGCGTATGGAGGCGTATCAGCGGCGCTTACAGCGAGGCGGCTTCCCGCAGCCTTATGAATATCACAGCGGTCATCGAGCCGGCTATTATAATCATTCTGGGGCTTATCATCGGCGCGATACTGCTCATGCTGATGATACCGCTGATGAACATTATGTCAGTGCTTGGCTGAGCGAACGGAGGAACTTCTATGAAACGTTTTGCCGGACTGCGTTCGGCTCTGCCCTGGATACTGGGGCTGGTGCTGTTCGCCGGAATGATCGTCTGGCTGGTGATGGGGCTTTCCAACGCTTCCAGCGCCTCCGAGGAGGAGCGGCTGGCTCAGGTGAGGCAGTCGGTGGAAAACGGCGTGACGTTATGCTACGCCGTCGAAGGAGCGTACCCCGAGAGCCTGGAATACCTCACGGAAAGCTACGGCGTGGTATTCGACGAGGACAAATACCTGGTGCATTACGAGTGCTTCGCGGCGAATGTCCGCCCGACTGTCACGGTTATCCGGAGGGAGAATTGATATGAAGGATCACAGGGCAAGGAGCATGGGAGATACCGCTTCTGCGGTCGGGAGCATGCTGCTGTTCGTGCTGTTCGCGGTTTGTATGCTGATGGCGGTCGCCGTCGCTGCGGATACCTACGGCCGGATAAAGACCGGATATCAGCAGTCCTTCGGAACGGCAGCTTCCATAAAATACATATCAAATAAGCTGAGGGCAGCTGAAAACGTCACCCTGCTTGAGGATGGCAGCGCGGCTGCGATCGAGAGCGCCGGAACGGTCAGCGTGATCTACTGCGGCGACGGCGGTATTTATGAGAAAAACACGGTCCCCGGCGGGGAACTTACAGCCGATGGCGGGGAGCTTATTTCGGCGGCTTCCTCGCTGGAGTTCAGCGAGCACGACGGGCTTTATGAAATTACAGTAGGCAGCGGCTCCAGCAGCTCTGTGATACTGGTTCGGAAAGGGTGATAAGACTGAAGGTCAACAGAAGATCCAATGTTCTGCTTTATGCGGAGATGATCATTGCGCTGCTGTTCTTCGTCATCTCCTTTGCGGTAATTATCCGCGTTTTCGCTTCGGCGGACAGCCTTGAGCGCAGGAGCCGTCAGCGGCAGAGCGCGGCGCTGTGCGCGCAGTCCATTGCGGAAGCTTACTCGGTCGGCGGGGACATTCAGAAGGCGGTAAGCCTGGCTCTGGGCGCAGATCTGCGCGATTTCACCGGAAGCGCTGAGATAGGTCTGGACAGCGGGTTTTACCCGTCGGATTCCTCAGACGTGATCCTGCGGCTGGACGAACAGAAGCAGGATACCGCCGCAGGTGTTTACTCCGAGCTGGCGGTGGAGTTCTTCGATAATTCCGGCGATGACGAGGAACTGATCTATTCGCTGAAATGCGGCGCGTATGTTCCGGGAGGTGGCGCGGTTGGATAATACGGAGAAAAAGGGGAGATCCGGCGGAACGGTCGGCGTGGGGTATATCTCGATAATGCTGATATTCACTGTGATCTGTCTTACGATTTTTGCGGTGCTGAGCTTCCAGGCGGTGTATTCCAGCGACAAGATGACAAACCGCAGCGACGGATTCAATCAGCAGTACTACACGGCTGACATGGAGGCTAAGAAAACGCTCTCAAGGCTCGACGGGCTGGCAGCGGATGCGCTTGACGGATTCTCGTTTGAGGAAGGGTTCATCGAGGCTGTATCCGGCGTTGAGGGAGTTTTCGCGGCGAGGACCGCCGGGGGAGTTAGGGTGGAGTACTCGCAGGCGATAAACGAGCGGCAGACCCTGGCGGTCAGCGTTGTGTTTTTCAGCGCGCCTTCCGGAGAGCGGTTCAGAATTGAAAAGTGGAACAGTACGGAGAAGGAGATCTCCGGTGAAAGTCACCCGTCGGTGTGGGACGGCGGGGATCTGGTATAGGTAAACAGGTTTGAAAAGGAGCGTTGTATGGATATTCTGGATATACTGAAAAAGGCCGCCGAGAGTCAGGCTGCGGATATTTTTATCGTCTGCGGCGCGGTTCTGAGCTTCAAGGCGAACGGCAGAATGTACGAGCTGGACGGTAACGCGCTGTCCCCGGAGGACACCAAGAATCTGGTGCTTCAGATATTCCACCTTGCAAAGAGGGATATCACCGAGGAGCAGCTTCCTGAGCGCGAGAAGGATTTTTCGCTTTCAGTTGCCGGGGTGGGTCGATTCCGCGTTAACATCTACAAGCAGAGAGGGTCGTTTTCGGCTGTGCTGAGGTATGTTCCGTTCGATCTTCCCGACCCGGCGAAGCTCGGTATCCCGGAGCAGGTCATGCAGCTCAGCGAATGCAAGAGCGGCATAGTCCTGATAACAGGTGTGGCGAGCAGCGGCAAGTCCACTACGCTTTCGTGCATTCTCGACCGTATCAACCAAAGCCGCAGCGGGCATATAATAACAATAGAGGATCCTATCGAGTTTCTTCACAAGCACAATCGGTGCATTGTCAGCCAGCGCGAGATAAATATTGATACGGACAGCTACATTGACGCGCTCCGTGCGGCTCTCAGGCAGTCACCGGACGTTATCCTGCTCGGAGAAATGCGCGACTATGAGACCATCAGCGTTGCTATGACCGCCGCAGAGACCGGTCAGCTCGTGCTTTCAACTCTGCATACGCTCGGCGCCGCGAATACGATTGACCGTATCATTGATGTGTTCCCGATAAACCAGCAGCACCAGATACGCGTGCAGCTCTCGATGGTGCTTAACGCCGTTGTTTGTCAGCAGCTCCTGCCATCTGTGGACGGCGGCCTCATTCCGGCGTTTGAGATAATGACCACAAACAGCGCGGTCCGCACCCTCATCAGAGATGAAAAGACGCACCAGATCGACACGATACTCCAGTCCGCAGGAGGCATGCAGACTATGGATAGCTGCATTATCAATCTTTTCCGCGAGGGCAGGATCAGCGCTAAGACCGCTGTCAACTACGCTTACAACCCGGATATCATGGCAAAACGTATTATGTAATTTACAGATATAGCAATGTAAATCAGGAATGATTATGTAAATTCGTGTAACTCCACTCGCCGCGCGGTCTCGGCAATTAGCTCAAATGCGGCTTTTCCCTTTGCCGAACTTGACATTCCGCTTGAAATCGTGTATAATTATCATATATTAATAGGGATAGTTATGCCCATTTATTGTCAGAAGACATACGGTGCGCTTCCCATGAGACCAGCTTAAGGAGGTTGATCTTATAATGAGCGAAAACAAACGCAAAACCGGAAAAAAGACTACGGCTTTCCTTGCGCTTGCAGCAGCACTGCTTGCGTCCAACGCTGTTTCTGTCATGGCGGCGGCTGAGGAGACTTCCGGCAGCGATTTCGTTCAAAACCCGGATCTTACCGATGTAAAGTACACCGGAGGTACCCCGGCTTATACCAAAATCAACGATAACGTCTTTGTGGCAACACGCCAGGCAAAGGCGCTCAAGGAGTACTATGACGCACTCAACGAAGTCAAGGACTTCGGTCTGTACGCCAGAACCGCTTCTATCAACCACATCGAGGGCAACGCATGCTTCGGCTCTACCGGCGCGGTCAACCAGGACTACAATCGCGTACATAGCATGCAGACGATAAAAAGCGGAAGGTACGTAGTTTATCTCGACAGTGCCGAGGATCTTGGCGACGCTGTGCTCAAGATGTCCAACCTCCCGTCAGGCACTAAGTATGAGCTGGTGCTCGGTTTTGACTATACTCCGATTACGGTTAACAACAACGTCGGATTCGAGGTAGGCGGAAAGAGATACTACATTGAGGGCTCCGAGCATAAAAAGGCTGATTTCACACTGCGCCGCGCGCAGGCTGATGAAAGTTCTTTTGATATCTCGGCTAATCTTGATAAGCTTGGAACTACCGGCGTAAAGCTGATGGATTCCGTGGGAAAGGTTGAGAACGGGGACGTTGTTTCTACATTCAGGGACGCTTCTGAGGCTATCAGAACCGGTAAGGTCAGCGCAGGCGAGACGATGATCCTCAATATCGACGCCAGTGAATTCGACCACAATCAGAATGAGCTTCCACGGGCGGTGACCGAGCTGCTGAGCCTTAATTCCGGTGTTGATGTTGTAATTAACGTTGATACAAGCAACTACAGCGGGTCAAAACTCCAGATCAGGAACATAAATAACGAGCAGTTCAAGACCGGCTCTAATGTCGTTTGGAATTTCGGCGATTATGCAGGTGAGCTTTCGGCTCCTTCCGGAGGAATTGTTGTGGCTCCGTTTGCTCACGTTTCCACTGATACCGGTAACGCTAATGGCGCGGTTATCTGCGATAATTTTACTCAGCAGGGTGAGATTCACCAGTCTACTCGCGGTGAGTATAAGTTTGATGTAGATGATGAAGACGACGATGATCAGAATCCTGTAACTCCTCCTGATGAAGGCGATGATGATCAGGAGTCTGATACGGATACAGACACGGATACTGACACTGATACCGATACAGACACAGATACTGATACCGACACCGACACTGATACAGACACGGATACGGATACCGATACCGCTACAGACACAGA
>OGGZ01000617.1_pt1 | contig 37788 bp, 33 predicted proteins | sample 1571371 | NCBI WGS metagenome assembly OGGZ01 (sample SAMEA2582025, study PRJEB24529) | metagenome | biome: Human gut stool | place: China | collected 2011
TATTTATATATAGCAGGGCATTTCTAGCAATGGGAATGTCCTGCTGTTTTTATATAGTAAATGCAAGTGTTTGTGGTTGCGTCAAATGGTAACAGTAAGTGTCGAGTTTCGTAGGTGAAAATTTTCACCTACCGTTTCACCTGCAAAGAGCCATTTTAGACACTAAAAAACACCAAAAGTTACGTCAAAGTACACAAAGGCACTTTCATGGAATTATCAGATAGTCACAAGATTCCACAAGAAAAATGGGATTTCAAAATTAGCGACGTTCTCATAACCGCTTGGTCGCGGCAGAAACAGGGAGGAGCTGTTGGGGCAGCGTTCTGATTTTTCAAAGCCCTGCCTAGGGGCTGCGGAAAAATCAGCAAACGCAACCCGCAAGGCAACAACGCAGTTGGCAGAGTAAGCAATCAGCCTAGCAGGCTGTTGCTTAGCCCGCGGGTCCCAACCACTAGGAATGTCTACCAAGAAAGAGTTCTCCCCATTCGGGTGTCTTTTATTCCCCATCCTCTGCGGGCAGCTGGTTCCACAGGCGGTAGTAGACGCCCTGCTTTTCCAGCAGCTGGGCGTGGGTACCCTCTTCCACGATGCCCTCCTCGCCCAGCACAAGGATGCGGTCGTAGTCCTTGATGGTGGTCAGGCGGTGGGCGATGGTCAGGGTGGTGCGGCCGTGCGCCAGCTTTTCAAGGCTCTGTCCCACAAGGATCTCGCTCTCGTTGTCCAGTGCGCTGGTGGCTTCGTCCAGAATCAGGATGGGCGGGTTCTTCAAAAACACCCGGGCAATGGCGATGCGCTGCTTCTGTCCGCCGGACAGCTTGACGCCGCGCTCGCCCACATAGGTGTCGTAGCCGTCCTTCAGCGCAAGGATGAACTTTTCCGCGCCCGCCAGACGGGCGGCGGCTTCGATCTCCTGCCGGGTGGCACCGGGCTTGCCGTAGGCGATATTCTGCGCCACCGTGCCGCTGAACAGGTACACGTCCTGCTGCACGATGCCGATATCCTGCCGCAGGCTCTTTAAGGTGACGCAGCGGATATCCTGCCCGTCAATGAGGATGCGGCCGCTGGTCACCTCGTAAAAGCGGGGAATCAGGTTGCACAGGGTGGTCTTGCCGCCGCCGGAGGCACCCACCAGCGCCAGACGCTCTCCGGCGCGGATGTCCAGACTGACGTCGTGCAGCACCTTGTTGTGGTCGTCCGGGTACTCAAAGCACACCTTCTCGAACCGGATCTCGCCGGGGCCGGGCCGCAAGGGCACAGCGTCCGGGGCGTCCTTGATAGCCACCGGGGTGTCCATGATCTCGGCAAAGCGCTCGATGCCGGTCATGCCGCGCTGGAACTGCTCGGCAAACTCCACGATGCGCCGGATGGTGGCGATGAGGGTGGTGACGTAGAGCATATAGGCCACCAGATCACCGGCGGTAATTTTACCGTATACCAGCGACAGGCCGCCCGCCAGAATGACCACCAGATACATCAACCCGTCAAACAGGCGGGTGGAGGTGTTGAAGGCGCCCATGGCGTAGTAGCCAAGGGTCTTGATCTGCTCAAAGGCGCGGTTGCCCTTGGCGAACTTTTCCCGCTCCTCGTCCTCGGCGGCAAAGGCCTTGACCACGCCCTGTCCCAGCAGACTGTCCTCGATGGTGGAGTTCAGCTCACCGATCTGGACGCGCTGCTGACGGAACCGCGCCCGCAGACGGCCGTTCAGGTACACCGATACCACGCCCATCAGCGGCACACAGGCAAACACTGCCAAGGTCAGCGGGATGCTGGCGCGGCACAGGATGACAAAGGACGCCACGATCTTGATGCCTGCGATGAAAAACTCCTCCGGGCAGTGGTGGGCGAACTCGGTCACATCAAACAAATCGTTGGTGATGCGCCCCATGATGGTGCCCACCTTGGTGTTGTTGTAGTAGGTATGATCCAGCTGCAGCAGATGGTCAAAGGCATCCCGGCGCATATCCGTCTCGATATGCACGCCCATGATGTGGCCGATGCTGGACATATAGTAGCTTGCTGCGCCATCGATGATGCGCAGCACAAAGTAGAGCGCCGCCAGCTTCAGCACGATGCCCGCTGTCAGGGTGATGCCCACCCCCATGGCGGAGTTTGTAATGGTGCTCATGATCTTGGGCAGCACGATATCACACAGGGTGGTCAGTGCTGCGCAGAACAGATCAAGGCACAGCACCATCTTATAGCTTGCCAGATACGGCAGAAAACGCCGGATCAGCGCACCGCTGCTTGCGTGGTGCGCCCCGGGGTCGTTGGTCTTAGTTTTCGGCATGGTTCCTCCGTTTTCGATTTTCTTCAGGTCTTTACGATTCAGGACGTTGCAGATATTTTCAGCGGGCTCACCCTCTCCGTCACGGCTTCGCCGTGCCACCTCTCCCAAAGGGAGAGGCCTTGGCAAAGAGATGAAGTTTGCGTGGACTGCCAAGGGCTCCCACTTTGGGGGAGCTGGCGCGAGAGCGCCCGAGAGGGCGAGGACGCTGCCCTGAAACCGTTTTTATTTCCGCGTTTCTCTTACTTTTTACTGTAATCCCGCTCGCCGTAGATGGCGGTGCCAATGCGCACAAGGGTAGCGCCCTCGCGGATGGCGTTTTCAAAATCGCCGCTCATGCCCATGGAAAGGGTCTGCATCTCCACGTTGCGGTAGCCGCGCTCCCCTGCCTTGACGAACAGCTGATACACCTGCGCCAGATACCGGCGGTTCTGGGTATCATCGTCATTTACGGGCGGGATGGCCATCAGGCCCTTGACCCGGATATGCTCCTGTGCGGCGGCGGTGTCCAGCAGCGGCCAGAGCAGTTCCGGTGCGGCACCGGTCTTGCTCTCCTCCTCGCCGATGTTCACTTCCAGCAAAATGTCCTGCACGATGCCGGCCTTGGCGGCTTCCTTCTCGATGGCCAGCAGCAGGTGCTCGCTGTCCACGCTCTGGATCAGGCTTGTCCGCCCCAGCACCTTTTTGATCTTATTGGTCTGCAAATGGCCGATAAAATGGCTGGGCTTACCGCAGTAAGCTCCGGCATCGTAGTTTGCGCACAGCTCCTGCACATGGTTCTCGCCGAACACATCAATAGGCAGGGCTGCACTGGCTGCAATGGTCTGCGCCGTGCGGGTCTTGCAGGCGGCGCACAGCTGCACCGCCGCCGGGTCGCGCCCGGCCTCCCGGGCGGCTGCTGCCATCTTTTCCCGGATCTCGGCCACAGCCTGCCGCATCTCTTCCAAATTCTTTTCTGCCATCTGACTCAGTCCTCCTCGGTATAGCGGGCACGCTCGCCGCCGATCAGCTTCGGGCGGGTGTAGGCGCACAGAATGTTTGCTTCGCCGATCTTAGCAAGGCTCAGCCGTACCGGCACTGCCACCCGCTTCAGATGCATCCCGATCAGGGTGCCGCCGATATCCATGCCCGCGTTGGCGCGGATCTCTTCCACCGCTACCGGGTCTTTGAAGTTCTTCCAGCAGGTGGTCGCCCAGCTGCCGCCCGCATGGGGACGGGGCACAACGCACACTTCCTCCCAGCCGTACTTCTCTGCGGCTTCCCGCTCAAGGATGATGGCGCGGTTCAGGTGCTCGCAGCACTGGGCTGCCAGCCAGATGCCTTTTTCCGCCAGCACCGGCGCAGCGCCCGCGTACAGCGCCCGGGCGGCTTCCAAGCTGGAATCCTTGCCGATGTGGCCGCCCACCATCTCACTGGAAGAGCAGCCCACCACAAGCACATCTCCCTTTTTCAGCTTTGCCGCAGCCACCAGCTCGGTCATTGCCTGCCGCGCTTCGGTCTCGATCTGTTTTGCAAATGCTTCGGTCATACAAAAACACCTCGCTTATCGGTTTGCAGTCAGCAGGCTGTCTGCCCCTGCTGCACCGAAATATACTTTACTTTCCACCGGGCACACCGCCGCGCAGCTGTCCTGCGCAAGGCCGGTAAAGGTCTGTTCCCAAGCCCCGGTGGCAAGGCTCACTGCTTCGGCGCAGGGGGCGTCTGCGGTGCGTCGGAACAGCCGCTCCTGCGTATTCTGCCCCGCTCGCAGGGCGATGCCCCGCAGCAGAGTGCTGTCCGCGTTCTTTTCCAGCCAGCCGCTGCGCGCCCAGCGGTAGCTGATGTACAGCGTGCCGTCCGTGTCCGCAGCCAGCGCACCGGGATAGCCCGGCAGACCGGCAAAGGCGGCGGTGCAGCCCCGTCCCCCGGCGGTCAGCTCCCGGGCGTCGGCATCCACCGCCCAGATGCAGCGGCTGCCAAGGTCGGAGACATACAGGGTGCTGCCGTCCGGGCTGAGCGCCAGCCCGGCAGCGCCTGCTACCTCGCCCAGCACCTTTTCCACCGTGCGGGCGGCGGGGTCGTACACATACACGCAGCCGGTGGCGGTGTGCGCCAGCAGCTCGGTGCGCAGGGCGCTTTCCAGCCCGTTCTCCGCGCCTGCCGCCGCAGCCACCGCAAAGTATACCTTACCCGCCGGGCTTACCTCCACGGCAGATACCGCCCCCAGCGGCGCACCGTCCAGCTGGGTGACCACCTGCTCCACCGCTGCGCCCCAGCTGTCGTGCTTGGCGCGGCACAAGGTACCCCCGGCGGTGGTCAGCTGGGTCAGCCACACATCCCCGGCGGCGTCAAAGGCAAAGCCGGTCAGTTCGCCCTCCACGCTCAGGATGGCGGCAGCGTGCCCGCCATCGGTGCGCACAAGGTCGCTGGTGCGCTTTTTCAGGGCGGCACCGTTCCATGCAGCGGCATACAAAAGGCCGTCCTTTGCGCGGATGCAGTCCACCCCCTGATACTCCCCCAGCTCCAGCCGGGTCTTGCGGTCGGTGGACACTGCCGTCTGCATCGCGCCCGTCTCCTGCCGGAGGTCGGGTGCTTTATAAGCCTGCGGCGGGGTTGCGATGGGGCGGAAACCCAGCGCATACACCAGCACCAGTAGGATGCCCACCCCGAACACCGTGCTGGCGGTGCGGAACCGCTTGAGCATGGCGTCCCGCTCAGCAGCCATCTGGGCGGCATACTCTGCCCGGCGGCGCGCCGCCATGGCGTTGGCGCGGTTGGCGCGCCGCATCCACCGGTCCACGAACAACGCCACCCGCGGCCCCACCGTGAGGGACGCAATGGCAAGTATGAGCAAAAATTCGATCAGTCCGATTCGCATAAGTGCTTTTCCTTATCTCTGAAAAACCTGCGGACAGCGCACTGTCCTTTATCGCTAAAGTATAGCATTCCTGCGCAAAAAGGGCAAGCGGGACAAAAAAGAACTGCCGCACAGCATTATGCAGCAGTTCTTCATACCTTATCTTGTCTTGATCGGGCGGGTGGTCTGTTCCCCGCTGCGGGTCACGAGAGAACCAGCGGGCACTTTGCCACGGATGATGCAGCCCGCGCCGATAACGCAGTTGTCCCCGATATCCGCGCCCTTGAGCAGCACCACGTCCGAGGCGATCCAGCAGCTGCGTCCCACGGTGATGCAGCCTGCAGCGCATTCCCGGCTGACCCCTTCCTCACGGCTGAAGCGGTGGTTGTTATCAAAGATCTTCACCCCGGGGCCGAAAAGGGTGTTCTCTCCGATGGTTATCTTTCCAAGACAGCTGATGACCGCGCCGTCGTTGAAGTAGACCCCGCTGCCGATGTTCAGCCGGCTGGAATAGCCGGTGGTGATGGACACCCGCCCGTCGCTCTCCACCCGGTCGCCCAGCGTCACCTGGGAGCCGCTGTTCAGCCGCAGCCGGAGTTCCCTGTCCAGCAGGATGCCGCGGCCAAATTGCAGCCCGCGGCAGCCGAACCATTTTTTCCATTGCAGGCGGCAGCGGTTATGCAGGCTGCGCCGTTTTTCCCGCAGCCAGCGGGGCGAACACTGCCGCAGCCACATACACCAGCGCCCGACTTTGGTGCATTTGAAGCGCTTGCGCCAGCGGTTTGCCTTATCGCCGCTTTGCCAGCTGCCGCTGTAATAGTGGATGCCGAAGGTGCGCGGTGTCCGGTGCATCCGCTCGGTCACATAATCAAAGGGGGAAAAGCAGTCGGTGGGCAGCACCAGAAAGCCGTCCAGCTCCTGCTGCTCGTTTTTCTGCTGCAAACCGGCCTTGGCAAACAGCGGGGTGTCCCGCTGGGTGCAGGTGCGCAGGTCCGGCTCGCCGGTTTCCTGAATAAAGGCGGCATTCCGGTAAGCCGCCAGCATTTTGCCGATCATCTCACAGCCCGGCTCTGCGCCCACGCCGGAGCCGGTGTTTACCAGCAGCGTGCGGCCATAAGGCGAAGGCGCACTGTGCTCCATGCCGATAAAGCCCTTATACTGCAACAGCTCGTCCAGCGGGCGCACCAGTTTCACGTCCGTATCCAGATAGATGCCGCCGTACTCGTACAGCACCGCCAGCCGCACATAGTCCGATACAAAGGCATATTTCTTTGCCGCATACGCCTGCTGTGCGTAGCGGTTTGTGCTGATATCAAAGTTCTGCTCGTTCCACGCCATGATCTTGTAATCCGGGCAGTATTTCTTCCAGCTTTCCATACATTTGCGGCTCTCCGGGCTGATGGGCCCGCCGCCGAACCAGCAGTAGTGGATGATCTTGGGGATGCTCATGATCACTTCTCCTTTTTCATCGCAAATACCCCGATCTCTACGACCTTATTTTACAAAAGTTCGCATTTTCTTGTCAAGTTCCCCAGTGCCTTTTTCTGCGCTTTCCCGCAAAAAGATTGCCGCCCTGCCGCCCTGTGTGGTATACTGGGTGCAGACGGTTTTGTTTTTCCAAACCATTCACTTAAAATTCACAGCTTTTTCCAATTCTTGCATTAAAATAGAGCTGTATACTGATAAATGATAGGAGGAGTCCTGTTTTATGGCAAAGATCCTGATCGTTGACGATGAGCCCCGCATCCGGGAGCTGATCCACGAGCATCTGCAATATTCCGGGTATATCTGCGAGGAAGCCGGGGACGGCTCTGCGGCGCTGGCACAGCTGTCCGGCGGCGGGTTTGATCTGGTGATCTTAGACCTGATGATGCCCTTTATGGACGGCATGACCTGCCTGCGGGAGATGCGTGCCCGCCACATCAACACCCCGGTCATCATCCTGACCGCCCGGGGCGAGGAATACGACAAGCTTGCCGGACTGGAAAGCGGCGCAGACGACTATGTGGTAAAGCCTTTCTCCCCCCGGGAGCTGGTGGCGCGGGTGCGCGCGGTGCTGAACCGCACCATGCCCCGCACCCCCGAGACTGCCGACACCATGACCTTTGGCGAGCTGACCATCGACACTGCCAGCCATACCGTGCGGGTATCCGGCGAGGAAGTGGCCCTGACCCCCAAGGAGTTTGACCTGCTGGTATTTCTGGCGTCCAACAAGGGCATTGCCCTGAGCCGGGAAAAGATCCTGCAGAAGGTGTGGAACTACGACTACTTTGGCGAGGACCGCACCGTGGACACCCATGTAAAGATGCTGCGCGGCCATCTGGGCAAATGCCGCAGCTACATTGCTACGGTATGGGGCATCGGCTATAAGTTCGACCCCGATGCCGCCCGTTGACTGAAGGAGCGTGCGGTCCATGCGGCAAACCACCAAAGCACGGCATACCCTTGGCATCCGCGGGCAGCTGATGTGGTTTTTGTGCTTCATCTGCCTGTTTCTGCTGGGGCTGTTCTGGCTGCTGTCCACCCAGCTGCTGGAGCCTTTGTACACCAAACACATCGAGACCCAGCTTACCAATCAGGCCGACAGCATCGTAGAGCGGCTGGACGATGCCATTGCCGAGGGCAAAGTGCTGTCCAGCTGGTCCTTCGGGCAGCTTGCGGTCAACAGCGATTTTTTTGATAAGCTCACGCTGGAACTGTACACCAAGGGCACTTTGAACAGCTTCTGCGTGGACATCTCGGACACCACCCTGCACACCATTTATAAGATCGAGAACCAGTCCTTCTGCAACCTGCACGGCACCTATCTTTCGGACTCTGCCAACAACGATAAGATCATTGCCACCGCCCTTGCCATGCGGCGCAAGTGCCGCAGCATGGGCAGCTTTGTGCAGACGCTCAACCCGCCCCGGCTCTCCGGCTCGGCGCAGCTATTGGTAGGGCGCACCACGGCAGACGGCAGCTACACCGTGCTGGTGACCACCAGCCTTGTGCACGTTGCCGAGGCCGGAAAGGTGCTCAGCACCCTGCTGCCGCTGGCGGCGGCGCTCATCTTCGGCTTTGCCATGTCGGCGGCGTGGCTGTTCAGCGAGTGGTTCACAAAGCCGCTGCGCCAGCTTTCCAGCGCGGCGCGGCAGATGGCGCTGGGCAACTACGCCGTGCAGGTGGACAACCGCCGCAACGACGAGCTTGGCGACCTTGCCCGGGACTTTAACCACATGGCCGAGGAGGTGCAGCACGCGGTGCAGATGCAGCGCGATCTGCTGGCCAACGTCTCCCACGACCTGCGCACCCCGCTGACCCTTATCAAAGGCTATGCCGAGACAGTGCGCGACCTGACCGGTGACGACAAAGCGCACCGGGACGAGCAGATGAACATCATCGTGGACGAAGCCGACCGCCTGACCGCGCTGGTGTCCAGCGTGATGGAGCTGAGCAAGGTGACCAGCGGCACTTATAAGTGCGAGCGGGTGCACTTTGACATGGGACAGCTGTGTGATGAGGTAAGCGAGCGCTACGACGCCGTCTGCGCCCAGAACGGCTGGCAATTGCAGCTGGAACTGCCGGAGGAGGAGCTGCCGGTCTACGCCGACCCGGACATGATGCAGCGTGCGCTGCACAATCTGCTGGGCAACGCCATGCACCACATCGGCAAGGACGGCATCTTTATCCTGCGCGCCTTCCGCTGCACCGAGGGCGTGCGGGTAGAGGTAGAGGATCACGGCCCGGGCATTGCCGCCGCCGACCTGCCCTATATCTTTGACCGGTACTACCGCTCCCGCTCGGATGCAGGCAAGCAGGGCACCGGTCTGGGGCTTTCCATCACCAAGGCCATCTTCCAGCAGCACAGCTTCCGCTTTGGCGTACAAAGCACCGTAGGCAAGGGCACCACCTTCTGGTTCGTCATGAGCGATCTGCCCTATGTGGACGATTTTGAGGGCAAGTGAACGCCCCCTTTTACACAAAACAAAAAAGCATCTGCAACCAGCGCTTTCTGAATTTCAGAAAAACAGCGTTTTTGTTGCAGATGCTTTTATTTTGAGCGTGCTCGCCCTCTCAGGCGCTAACGCGCCAGCTCTCCCAAAGGGAGAGCCTTTGGCATAGCGGCAAAGTTTCCGGTTACACCGGAGCCCCCCTGTGCGGAAAGCCCTTCCTTAAAGGGAAAGGACTTGGTAAAAAGATGAAGCTTGCGGGGACTGCCAAGGGCTCCCACTTTGGGGGAGCTGTCACCGCAGGTGACTGAGAGGGCGAGGCCGCTGACCATGTGCAGCTCTTATTATGTTCCGCTTTCTGCCGTATGGTAGATGCCAAAGGTGTTGTCCGGGGCGGGCATCTCCACCCGGGAGGCGCGGTCGTTCACCGCCCACATCATAGCGCCCATAGCGCCCAGCACCACCAGAATGATGAGCCATTTTACTGCATTGGGTAATTTTTTCATTCCGTTATCCTTTCCGTAGTCTCCATGCGGCACTTCTGCCGGGCAGCGCGCAGCAGCGCAGCGGCTTCAGCAGCCGAAAGCGCCTGTACCCAGCCGGGGCGCTCCCCTGCGCCCGCGCCGGTGCTGCCTGCTTCGGCAAAGCCGGCCAGCGCCGTGTCGGTGCGGTCGTTCCAGCCGGCAAAGCCCTCCGGCGCAATATGCGCCCCAAGGCGGCAGTCCAGCACCGCCGTTTTGCCGGTAGGCCGCCACGGTCTGCCCAGATACACGCTGCCCGCCGAGCAGTCCGAGACAAAATCGCAGTCCCAGAACACAAAGCCCAGCCCATCCGCCGCGCCGGAAGGCGCGGTGACCCAGCTGTGCGCAAGGCCATTGTCCACCGTGCGCAGGGTGCAGTGCTCAAACAGGGCGTCCGCCCCGCCAAAGATAAAATCGATGTCCCCGGCGATCTCGCAGGCGTGGTAATACTGTGCGCTTGCCCGGCGGGGTGCCAGCACCCGCGGGCCAAGGAAGCCGTCCTTCTCCCGCTCTTTCTCCGGCAGAGGGGCGCAGAACAGGGTATCCTGATTGCCCAGCAGCCGCACGCGGCTGAACGCCGCCCGGGCGCTGTCCACATAGGCTGCGATGGCCTGTCCCGCCTTTGCGCCGGGGCCTGCGTCGTTTTCAATGGTCATATCCTCCACCCGCAGCTTTTCGCCGCTGAAAAAGGCGGTGTAGCTGCGGAAGGTGTGGGTGGGACGCCCGTCCGGGTGCGACAGCTTGCCGCCATCGTTCCATACCAGCCGGGTGGCATCCATGCCCGCGCCCGCAAGGGTGATATCCTTTTTCTCACAAACCAGCTTTTCCCGGTAAATACCCGGCGCGATGCGGATGACCGCAGGGCAGTCGTAGGGCACCGCCAGCACCGCCTCGGAAATGGTGGTAAACTGTCCACTGCCATCGGGTGCAACGTTGATGGTAAGCATAAGCCGCCTCCTGCGCCCGGCACTGCCGGGCTGAAAAATATGCTTCCAGTATACCCCTCCTTCACGCAAATTGCAACGGAAACTCTGCCGCCGTTACCCGCTCTTTTCCAGCCGGAGCACGGCGGCGGTGATATCATCCGGGCGGCCGGTCTTTTGTGCGCGGATGCGGGCAGTCTCCACCAGCGTTTCGGCCAGCTTTTCCGGCGCATCTCCCGCCGCCGCCGAAAGCTCCACCTGCTTTGCCACCCAGCCCGCGCCATCCACCAGTAAGCCGTCCGATACCAGCACCGCGTAGTCTCCGGCGGTCAGGTGCACCACCCGACTCTGTCCGTTCACCCCGCCCAGCACCCCCATGGGCAGGGTGGCTTCGCCCACGGCCCGCACCCGCCCGCCGTGCACCAGAAACCCCGGGGCGGCTCCGGCCTTGAACAGCCGCGCCGTGCCGGTGTATAAGTCCACGCTGATGAGGTCCAGCGTTGCGCCGCTCTCGTCCTCGCTTTTCAGGGCCAGCGCCACGTTCACCAGCCGCGCCGCCAGCTCGGCGGTAAAGCCCGCCTTGAGCAGCCGGGCGGTCAGCTCTGCCGCCAGATTGCCGTCCACCGCCGCCGGGCGTCCGGTGCCCATGCCGTCACATAAGATCATCTGCGCCGCCGTAGGGCTGCAAAATTGCTGCACCGCATCCCCGGATACCTCACCCCGGGCGGCAGCGCTTGCCGCGCCGAACACCGCCCGCAGCGCCGGTCTTTCGCTGAACAGCAGGGTGGTCATACCCTTGCAGGAGAGCACCTGCGGCACTTCCAGCGTGCGGCGGCAGATATGCCCCACCTCCCCCGCCAGCGCCGCCAGCTCCTGCGGGGTGAACCGGGTGCGCGGCAGCGTGACGGCGGCATGGGTGCGCCCAAGGTCGTCCAGCGTGACGGCGCACTCCTGCGGCGGCGCACCCAGCCCGGTAAAGAACTCCGCCACCCGGCTGGATTTATAGGGTTCCGGGTCGCCGGGACGCCCCAGCTGCTCGCTGAGCACCCCAAGCGCTTCGGCTACGGCGCTGTACTGCTCGGTCAGGGCGGTGCGCATGGCTTCGGAATGGATGCGCGCTTCCTTGCGGCTGCGGTACAGCGCAAAGCTGCGCCCCGCCGCCGCGCACAGCGCTGCCGGGTGGATGCAGCGGGACAATTGCCCAGGCAATTGCGCTGTTTCCACGCTGCCATTCTGTTCCAGCAGCGGGCGCAGCGCTTCCATGCCCGCCATGGTGGCAGTGTATTCCTGCTTCCAGCAGGTCTCCCGCCGCCCGCAGTTAAAACAAAGGGTATCATGTACATTATCTATGACCCAGCGGAAACCTTCCCGCCGCCGGGGCAAGCCCTCGTAGACCGCGTTCACCGTCTCCGCCAGTGAGGAAAGGCTCTGCGCCACGGCTTCCAGCCGGGTAGATGCCGCCGCACTGCGGGCGGGCGCGGGGGCGCTCTCTCCGCTCTGTGAGGGTTCCGCTACCGGAGCAAGCCAACCGCCGGGCAGCAGGCAGACCACCGCCATGCCGCCGCAGGCGCTGAACAGCATCCCAAAGGCATTTCCGGGCGGCTGCACGCAGAGCACCCCGGACACGCACCCGCCCGCGTAGGCGGCAAGGGTCTCCACCCGCCGTCCGGGTGCCAGCACCGCCGCCGCTGCTGTGGCACAGCCAAGCCCCGCTGCCGCCGGGGCAAGGGCAGGGTCTGCGGCGCAAAGGGCTGCGCCCAGCACCGCACTTCCGCTCAGGGCGGCAAACCTCTGCGCCCGGCAGCACAGTGCCAGCTCTGCGGCGGCACACGCCAATACCCCGGGCGAAAACCATCCCCACCGCACACTGCCCAGCGCCGCCGCCACGGCTGCGCCCACCAGCAGCGTGCCCATGCCCGGGCGCTCCGGGGCAAATTTGCGCAGCCCAAAGCCGATGCTCACCGCAAGCAATGCGTCCGCCGCGCTGTACAGCAAAAGGTCTGCCCCGCCGCTGCTGCCCAGCGCAAAGCACAGTGCCATGCCGGTCAGGGTGCCGCAGCCCGCCAGCGCGGTGGGCACAAACCTTTGCGGCAGCAGCCAGCGTGCTGCCACGGCTGCGCCCAGCGCACACAGCTGACACAGGCTGCGCAGCGAGAGTGCTCCCAGCCCGTGGAGCAGCAGCCCCAGCGCTGCCCCTGCCGCGCAGGGGGCAAAGCAATCCTCTGCCAGACCAAGGGTCAGCCCCAGCCCAAAGGGCATCAGCGCCCCGTACAGCACCGCCCAGCCGCCGGCAAAGCCGATGCCCACCGCTGCCAGCCGCCGCGCCGCCGGGCGCAGCATCGCCCGTGCCGCCAAGGGCGAAGGCTGCAAACACCGCCCGTCCGAAGATAAAACACCCATCCGCTCTGTCATAATAAACCCCCGCTTTCCGGCGGGGAGTTTTGTTCTGTTCCCCGCACCCTTTGCATATACTGTAACGCGGGGCAGCGGCAGTTTTTGACGCGGTGCATAGAACCGCCCCAAACCCGCCCAAAGACGCAAAAAAGCCCTGCGGCCGTCATTTTGCCGCAGGGCTTTGGGGGTATTTTGTAAAACTTAACCGTTCAGCTTTGCAATGGCATCCTGCACGCGCTGCAGGGTCTTTTCGCGGCCCATCATGCAGGCAAGGTCGGTGCCGCCGCCGGGGGTGCGCTGCTTGCCGGAAAGGGCAATGCCCAGCGGGTAGAGCAGCCAGCCGTTCTTTTTGCCCAGTTCTTCGGCCTTGGCCTTGCAGGCATCGAACACGGCATCGCGATTTGCAAAATCCAGTGCCTCATCGCTCAGCACCGGCAGCAGGGCTTCCAGTGCTTCTTTTGCAGTCTCCGGGGTGGTCTTTTGCTTTTTGTTGGCGTACAGGCTCACGTCGTACTCCGGCATGGCGTCAAAGAAATCCAGCTGCTCGGGGATCTCGCCCAGCACCTCGCACCGGGGCTGCAGGTTTGCGCACAGCAGCTTTTTGTCGATGGCGCTGTGCACGGCGCTGTCGATCCACGGCTCGGCCTTTTTCTGGAACTCCTCGGGGCTCAGGCGGCGGATATACTCCGCATTGATGGCGCGCAGCTTGAGGGGGTCGAAGATGGCGGGGGACTTGGAGATACCCTCCGGGGACCAGATCTTGACCAGCTCCGGCAGGGAGAAGATCTCCTGCTCGGCGTACTCGCCGCGGGGGCTCCAGCCCAGCAGGCAGATATAGTTCAGCACAGCTTCGGTCAGGTAGCCCTTAGCCACCAGATCCTGATAGCTTGCATCGCCGTTGCGCTTGGACAGCTTGTTCTGCGCGTCCTTCATCACCGGCGGGCAGTGGATATAGGTGGGGATGTCCCAGCCAAAGGCCTGATACAGCAGGTTATACTTGGGGGTGGAGGACAGATATTCGCTGCCGCGGATGACGTGGGTAATGCCCATCAGGTGGTCATCCACAACGTTAGCAAAGTTATAGGTGGGCATTCCATCGGTCTTGATGAGGATCTGGTCGTCCATCTCGCTGTTGTTCACCTCGATGTGGCCGTACACCACATCGTCAAAGCCGGTCACGCCCTCGCGGGGGATCTTCTGGCGGATGACGTAAGGCTCGCCTGCGGCAAGGCGCTTTTCCACTTCTTCCTTGGGCAGCTCGCGGCAGCAGCCGTCGTAGTGGGTCATCTCACCGGCAGCGCGCTGCTCGGCGTGCAGAGCTTCCAGCCGCTCCTCGGTGCAGAAGCAGTAATACGCCTTGCCCTCTGCCACCAGCTGCTCGGCGTACTGCTTGAACATTCCCATGCGCTCGCTCTGCACATAGGGGCCCACGGGGCCGCCGATATCCGGGCCCTCGTCCCACAGAAGGCCGGTCTCCCGCAGGGTGTTGTAGATGACATCCACAGCGCCCTCCACATAGCGGCCCTGATCGGTGTCCTCGATGCGCAGGATGAAGGTGCCATCCTCGTGCTTTGCCATCAGGTAGGTGTACAGGGCAGTACGCAGGTTGCCAACGTGCATATAACCCGTAGGCGAGGGTGCAAAACGGGTGCGGACTTTATTGCTCGGCATAGAAAACGCTCCTTTATTCTCGTGCAAAAAATTTGCGGATAGCTATGTTTTATTGTACTTATTCTGCGCAGATTTGTCAATGCGGGATACTGTCATGCACTCATACAAAAGGGGCTGCTGCATCAAATGATGTGCAGCAGCCCCTTTGTGTAATATTATTCTCCGTCCTTCGGGTCATCCAGATGCTCGCGCCGTTTGCGTGTCAGAGCGGCGCACAGCTGCAGCAATACAAAACACAGGATGCCGGTAAAAACACCGGCAAAAGCGGCACCGACCCAGTATCCATAGGAAAAACCGCAGATCAGCGTAACCGCCACCGCAGCCACCAGAGAATACACGGCATTGGCCGGGGCCTTATCTGAAAGGTGGCGATCCCACAGACCATTGCGCAGACACGCGACAACCGTATAGATACAGCCGATCATGAATACGACCCACTCTCCGGCAGCCTTGTCCGCAGCCCCGAACACCGTCTGCACGATCCACGCCGCCAGAAGGCTGCCCCACAGCAGCCAGAAGCCATGGCTTTCAATTTTGCGCATGGTCTGCTCCTGCATCTCGTCCAACCGGTTTTTCTTGCTGTACAGTGAAAATTTCATAACTCATTCCTCCCAGAACAGTTCATCCAATGTCTTATCCAGAATTTTACAGATACTGCGGCAAAGGTTGATGGTGGGGTTGTACTCTCCTTTTTCAATGGCGTTGATGGTTTGGCGCGAAACGCCTGCCGCTTCGGCAAGCGCGCCTTGCGTCATGTCCTTTTCCGCACGGGCGGCCTTTATTTTCAGGTTCTTCGGCATTGATATGCTCCCTTCCTGCCGGGTCGGCATTTGTTTTATCCTCTGGACATATAGTAGCATTTACCATTCTAAATGTCAAGTATATATTACAAAAAGTTTTTATGACCAGACAAAAAGCACCCCGGCTGTTTCCAGCCGGGGTGCTTTGCGGTTATGATTATTTCAGTACAACTTCGCCGTTTTCATCGGCATCCACCACAAGGGTGCCGCCGGATGCCAACGTGCCATCGATCAGGCGCTCGGCGGCGGGGTCCTCCACCGCCTTGCGGATGGTGCGGCGCAGGTCGCGTGCGCCGAAGCGCCCGCCCTGACTCTTTTGCACCAGTGCCTTGAGCGCTGCCGGGGTGTAGCTGTATGCAATGCCCTTGGCTTCCATGCCGGGCTTGTACTCGTCCAGCATCAGGGCGGCGATGCCCTGCAAGGTTTCCTCGGTCAGGGGCTTGAAGGCGATCACTTCATCCACGCGGCCAAGGAACTCCGGGCGCAGGAACTGCGCCAGTGCCTTGCGGGTCTTTTCCTCGCTGCGCTGGGCGTCGCTCTTGTTAAAGCCAAGGCTGCCCGCACTCTGGTCGCTGCTGCCGGCGTTGGAGGTCATGCAGATGACTGTGTTGGAAAAATCCACCGTGCGTCCCTGCGCATCGTTGATCTTGCCCTCGTCCAGAATTTGCAGCAGAATGTTCATCACGTCCGGGTGTGCCTTTTCGATCTCGTCAAACAGCACCACGCTGTACGGGCGGCGGCGCACGGCCTCGGTCAGCTGCCCGCCCTCATCGTGGCCGAGGTAGCCCGGCGGCGCGCCCAGCAGCCGGGCAGCGGTGTGCTGCTCCTGATACTCCGACATATCGAACTTGAGCAGCGCCTTCTCGCTGCCGAACCAGCTGACTGCCAGCGCCCGTGCCAGTGCGGTCTTTCCCACGCCGGTAGGGCCTAAAAACAGCATGGCACCAATGGGACGCCCCGGCTCGCCCAGACCGGTGCGGCTGCGCCGGATGGCTCCCGCCACGGCTGCCACCGCCCGCTGCTGGCCGACGATCTCCGCGTTCAGGCGGCTTTCCAGCTTGTCCAGCCGCTCCCGCTCCTGCTCGCCCACCCGCTGGGCAGGCACGCCGCTGGCGGCTGCCACCACCCGGGCGATATCCTCCGGGGCAAGCACCGGCTGGGTGCGCTGCTCCTTTTCGGCAAGGATGCGCGCCGCCGCACAGGCTTCGTCCACAAGGTCGATAGCCTTATCCGGCAGGCAGCGCCCGGGCAGGTACCGCACCGAAAGCTCCACCGCCGCCTGCAAGGTCTGGGGCGGCAGGCGCACATTGTGGTACCGCTCGTAGCGGGGCGCAAGACCGTTGAGGATCTCCACTGCCTGTGCGGGGGTAGGTTCCTCCACCTGCACCCTGCCAAAGCGGCGTTCCAGCGCGGCGTCCTTCTGGATGTGGGTGCGGAATTCCTGATTGGTAGTTGCGCCGATAAGCTGCAATTCGCCCCGGGCAAGCACCGGTTTCAGGATGCTGGCGGCGTCGATAGCTCCCTCGGCGGCACCGGCACCCACGATGGTGTGGAACTCGTCGATAAACAGGATGGCAGTGCCATCCCGCACCAGCTCTTCCAACAGGTTTTTCAGCCGCTCCTCAAAATCGCCCCGGTACTTGGTGCCCGCCACCAGACTTGCCATATCCAGCGCCAGCAGCCGCCGCCCCTGCAGCGCTCTGGGCACCTGTCCGGCAGCAATGCGCAGCGCCAGACCCTCGGCCAGCGCCGTTTTGCCCACGCCCGGCTCGCCGATCAGGCAGGGGTCGTTTTTCTGGCGGCGGCACAGGATCTCCACCATGCGGTCAAGCTCGGCTTCCCGGCAGAACACCGGGTCCAGCTCCCCTTCGGCGGCGCGGCGGGTCAGGTCGCGGCAATATTTATCGCTGGCACGGCTGCCCCGGGGGATGCTGGCCGACACCCGTGGCTGGGCGGGCAGCACGAACTGTCCGCTCAGCTGGCGGCACTCCCGCACCGCCTCGGTGAGCGGAAGCCCCATCTCCGCCAGCAGCAGCCCGGCGGCGCAGCCGTCATCTTCCAGCATGGCGCAAAGCAGGTGCTCCGGCTCTGCCCGGCTGACATGGGCGTTCTGCGCCCCGATGAGCGCATAGTCCATGGTGCGGCGCAGATCCGGTGCCATAGCCTGCCTGTCCAGCCGCTGTGCCGGGCCGCTGCGCCGCTGCGCCAGCTGGCGGCGCACCTCCGGCTCGGTGATGTTTTTCCGGGTGAGGAACTGCGCCGCAGCGCCCTGCTGCTGTAACATTGCCAGCAAAAGGTGGCCGGTATCCGCCTGTTCACAGCCCAGATCACCCGCCAGCTGCACCGCCTGCTGTAACAGCCGCGCCGCCGGGCGCGAAAAGCCCCGGTAGCCGCCCATGCCCAGATTTTTCCAAATGCCCATGTGTCTGCTCCTTGCTGCATATAAAATCGTCTGCACTGGAAGTATAGCCCCAAAGGCGCAGAAAAAATCAGTCGTTTGTGTCGGGCGGCAGAAAAGTGATGGCTATAGCAGCTTGCGTTTTTAATGCCCAAGCAACATCCGCAAACTGCATATCGCAAATATGCTGTTTTGATAGGCACTATTATTGAAAATTGCGATAAAAGAACAACGCCGGAAAGTCCGCAGACCTTCCGGCGTTGCATTGCTATGGGAGGGACAGTTTACAGCAGCCCTCTATATTTTTTCAGAATGAACCGCCACCGCCGCCATGGGTCGAGCCGCTGGAGGAGGTGTGGGTGGAACTGCCGCCGGAATCGCCGGAGCTGGTCTCCTTTGGCCGCTCGGTGCGGTGCACGTCCCGGTACAAGAACAGATCCCGCTGGTTGGTCAGCTTCATGCTGCCCTGCCGCACATAATCGGTTGCGTCCCGCTGCGGTGCCACGCTCTTGAGCTGGCCCTTCATCACGCCGGTCACGATCAGCGCCGTCACCAGACCAATGACCAGCGCCACGCCCAGATACACGATAGAGAACGGCTCCTTGGGCATATTGTCTACGTCATAGGGTTGACCTTCGCGGGCGGCGGTGACATACGAATCCGTCCACTGGATAAAGGTGCGGAAGGCGGCGGCGTAATCGCCGTCTGCCATATCGGGGGTCATCTGCTCGCCAAGGTACTGGATGCCGGCATCCGTAAATGCGGTGATGCCGTAGCCGCAGGTGGAGATGTGCCACTTGCGGTCGCCTGTGCTTACCAGCAGCAGCACGCCGTCACGGTCTGCACCGTAACCGAACTGACAGTAGTCATAGAGGTCATCGGCATATTCCTCCATGCTGGTGTAGCCCTCGCTTTCCAGCGAGTCGATGGTGGCAATGGTCACATCAAAGCTCTGGCGGACGCTCAGCTCCTCCAGTGAAGCTTCCAGTTCGCTGTCCTCGTCCTCGGTCAGGACTTCTGCGCTGTCGTTCAGGCGGTAGTATAGGTCAGCAAAGCCATTTTCGGCAGCAAAAGCCGGTACGGCCAGCGCCAGCAAGAGCACCAGTGCTGCCAGCGCAGCACAGAGGGAGCGCAGCGGGGTAACAGTCTTTTTCATCTTCCGTTCCCTCCTTTACAGAATCCCTGCCAGCCACAGCAGCCACATGACCGCATAGGACGCGGCGCCAACGGCTGCCGTAAGCCCCAGCGTCCACTTGCGGGCAGCGGCCTTATCCACCGGCAAATTGCCTACAAACTTACCGGTCTGGCCGTTCATGGCAAAGATGTAATTCTCGCCGCGCCAGCTGGTGCTCAGCACCCAGACTGGGAACAGGGCATACTTTGCCTTGCCGCCGTGCAGCTGGATACTGCTGTTCTCCACCTTGACCGAGTCGTAACCGGTGACGGTCTGGGTAAAGGCATCCTCGGTGGACTGGCGGATACGCTCGTTGGCGCGCTCGATGCTCTTTTTGGCGTCCACATCGTACTTATCTGCCACATAGCCTGCCAGATACGCAGTGTTGAAGGCCACTGCATCCTGCATGGCAAAGGGCTCGATGGATTCCATCAGGTCATCTGCCATCTTGGAAGAGCCATCTACCGGCACTGCGTCAAAACCCAGCACGCCGTCCCGGCGCACGGAGTAGTAGCTGGTCTCGGTATAGTCGTAGTCATCGTCCGACCAGCAGCGGGTGCGGGTGGCGGTAAAGCGCAGCTGGGCATCGGCATCGCTGTCGTACAGCCAGAAGGGCACATACACGCCCTTGATCTCGTCGATATGGTTCTGGCTGCGGAACACCTTGGGCAGTAGAGTTTTACCCTTGAGGTGCTCCTGCAGCTTTTCCTTAGCCGCCTTTTTATCCAGCTTGAAGGGGATGATAAGGTCGGGACGCAGGTCTCCGGCAAACTGTCCGGTGAGCACGATGGGGTTGCCGCAGAAGGGGCAGGCGGACGCTGCCATGGTATCGTCACCCACGATCTCGCCGCCGCAGCTCTTGCAGGCGTAGGTGTGCAGACCGGCGGTCTCGCCCTCTGCCCAGCCGCCGCCGGGAGTAGCCCAGTTCATCTTGCTGGGCTTCGCATCCTTCAGGTCCTCATCGTAGCCCTTCAGTGCGTCCACCTCAAACTCAGTGTCGCAGTAGGGACATTTCAGCTTCTGGGTGGTGCTGTCAAATTTGATCGCACCATCACAGCAGGGGCATTTATATTCCAGCATTCCTGCCATAGTGTTTCCTCCTATAGTCTGCGGGGCAAGGAGTCCTTCCCTGCCCCGCAGCGTGATCGGTCATTGTGCGCGGATTCAGCTGCGGTCGTTTTCGTCGAAAGGATCGCCGCACTCCGGGCAGAACTTGGGCGGGTGTGCGGGGTCAGCCGGTTCCCAGCCGCACTTGTCGCACTTATATTTAGGCGTACCGGCGGGACGGGGTTTGCCGCACTCGGAGCAGAACTTGCCCTTATTCACTGCGCCGCAGCTGCAAGTCCAGCCTTTTGCTGCCGCCGGGCGGGGCTTGCCGCACTCCGGGCAGAATTTGCCGGTGACGGTAGCACCGCAGCTGCAAGTCCAGCTGTCGGCAGCGGGCTTCGGCTCCGGCTTCTTGCTGCCGCATTCCGGGCAGAACTTGCCGGTAACGGTAGCGCCGCAGCTGCACTGCCAGCTGCCAGCGGCAGAAGGCTGCTGCTGGGGCGCTGCGGGCTGCTGACCCATGGCGAACAGATTCTGGGCGTTCATGCCGTTTGCACCGGCTGCCATGCCCATGCCCATAAAACCGGTCATGGCACCGGCGGTGTTTCCGGCGGCGGTCTTCATGGCGTCGATCTGACCGCCCACCAGACGGGCTGCGGCGGTGGTGGGGTCGGTGGTCATGGCGTTCTCTTCCCACTCGGTGATCTTCTTCTGCTGTTCCTCCGGGATGGACAGAGAGTTGATGTTGAAGGAGAACACCTCAATACCCCGCTTCTTGCGCCAGACGTTGGACAGCTGCTCGTTGAGGGCGTCCGAGATCTCCAGCGTGTGAGCGGGGATCTCGTAATACTGCACCTTGTTGGCAGAAAGGGTGGCAAGGGCGGGCTGCAAAGCGTTCATCAGCTCGCTCTTCAGGCGGGGAGCCAGCTCCGAGGCATCGTACTGGTTGGAGACATTGCTGCACACATTGGTGTAGAACAGCAGCGGGTCGCAGATGCGGTAGGTAAAGCTGCCGTTGCAGCGGATATTCACCGAGAGCTTATAGCCCCGCTCCTCGCTGACCACCACCCGGAACGGGATGGGGGTAGCAGTGCCGTACAAGATCTCGCCCAGCTCCTTGGTGTTGATGTAGTACACACGCTGATCCTTGCCGGTGTCGCCGCCATAGGTAAAGCGCTTGGCCACGGTCTGGAAGGTAGCCGCCAGACTGTCGCCGAAGTTGCCTGTAAACACGCTGGGCTCAGTGGAGGAATCAAAGGTATACTCGCCCGGCTCGGCGCACACCTCCACCACCTTGCCCTGCTCCACGATGATCATGCACTGGCCGTCTGCCACGGCAATGCCGCTGCCGTTGGTGATGATATTATCATCGCCGTGGTTAGAGCTACGGCGGGAGGTTCGCTTCTGACCCTTGACCATCAGCACATCCTTATCCAGAGAATCGCAATAGAAAAATTCCTTCCACTGGTCTGCAAGAGTTCCGCCCAGTGCGCCCATACCTGCTTTGATCAAACCCATAGTAATTTCCTCCTATGCTTTTTATTGTTTTTGCTTTCTTCTTACCTGATGATACGGAACGATTTTGTTTGCGGAGGGCTTTGACCCGCCCAAGGGAGAGGGCCGAAATATTGATACCATAATCATACTGCAATACAGCACTGAACGCAAGGTATTTCTAACCGTTGCCACCTGCCATTCCGGCTTTCTTTACAAAAAAGAACACCGGTGCGTTCATAGACACTCCGGTGTTCCGAAATAATATTTTGCCTGTCCCGCGCCGCAAAAGGCTCAGAACTTCCGCCATGTATCCGGCATAAACAGCACCAGCATGGGGAAGATCTCCAGACGGCCGGCCAGCATATCGAAGATCAGTACCAGCTTTGCGGGATCTGCAAAGCAGCCGAAGTTCTGCATGGGGCCTACCTTGACAAGACCCGGGCCGATGTTGTTCAGGGTAGCGGCCACGGCGGTAAAGTTCGTCACCATATCAAAGCCGTTCAGACTGATGAGGAAGAAGGAGCCCGCAAAAATAAAGATATACGCCGCCACAAACACATTGGTGGTGCGGATGGTCTCGTGGTTCAGCAGCTTGCCGTCCATGCGGGCGGGCGCTACTACCTGCGGGTGCAGGGCGGTCTTAAGCTCCTTGGCCAGGGTCTTGGCCAGAATGAGGAGGCGGCTCACCTTCATGCCGCCGCCGGTACTGCCGGCGCAGGCACCAATGAACATGAGCATGACCAAGATCTCCTTGGAGAGGGTCGGCCACAGGTCAAAATCGCAGCTGGAAAAGCCGGTGGTGGTGATGATGGAACCCACCTGAAATGCGGCCTGCCGCAGCGCCTCGCCGAAGCTGTTGTACATACTATAAATATTGGCGGTGATGATGCCCACTGCCACCGCGATGACCACAAAGTAGCCCCGCACCTCCTCGCTGGCAGCAGCGCGGCGGAACTTGCGCATGAGCAGCAGGAAGTAGGCGTTGAAGTTGACGCCGAACAGGATCATGAAGATGGTCACGACCCACTGGATGTAGGGCGAAAAGCTGCCAAAGCTGTCGTTGCGGAAGCCAAAGCCGCCGGTGCCCGCCGTACCAAAGGCGGTGAGCAGTGCCTCGAACAGGGGCATTCTGCCAATCAGCAGGAACACCAGTTCCAGCATGGTAAGGGCAAAATAGATGCCGTACAGAATTTTAGCGGTAGACTGCACCTTGGGCACCAGCTTATCCACCTGCGGGCCGGGGCTTTCCGCCTTCATCAGGTTGACGTGGGAGCCGCCGGTCAGCGGCAGCAGCGAGAGCAGGAACACCAGAACGCCCATACCGCCGATCCAGTGGGTGAAACTGCGCCAGAACAGAATGCCCTTGGGCAGATCCTCCACGCCGGGCAGAATGCTGGCACCGGTGGTGGTAAAGCCGGAGACCGTCTCAAACAGGGCGTCCACGGGGTTCGGGATGCAGCCGGTGAGCACAAAGGGCACCGCGCCCATCACCGAGATGAACACCCAGCACAGCGAGGTAGCTGCAAAGCCTTCGCGCATATAGAACACCTTGCTGCGGGGTTTGATGGTGTGCAGGGCGTAGCCGATGCCGGCGCTGACCGCAGCTGTGAGCAGAAACACGCCCAGAACCATCCACTCGCCATACACAAGGCTGGCGGCGGCGGGCAGCAGCAGCAACGCGCCCTCGATCATCAGCACATAGCCCAGCAGACGGAAAACGATCGCATAATTCATAGTCTGCCTCCGTCAGTGCTCCACGATATCGCGCAGATCGTGCAGGCCATGCTCCAGCGTGACCACGATGACATTGTCGCCCACCTGGATCTGGTCGCCGCCGCGGGGGATCAGGATCTTGCTGCCGCGGGTAATGCAGCACAGCAGCAGGTTCTTTTTCAGGTGCAGCTGGCTCAGGGGCACACCGGTAGCGGCGCTCTCCTCGTGCACCGTAAACTCCAGTGCCTCCACGCGGTCATCCAGAATGCGGTACAGCGTTTTAATGTTGCTGCCTGCCTCGTTCTGCAGGGCGCGGACATACTGCACGATGTAGTCGCAGGTCATGTACTTGGGGTAGACCACGCTGCCCAGATCCAGCCCGGCCAGAATATCGTCAAATTCCAGACGGTTGACTTTGGTCACCAGCTTGCCGTTGGAGTGCTTTTTGGCAAACAGGGTCAGCAGCACGTTCTCCTCGTCAATGTTGGTCAGCGCCACAAAAGCCTCGGTGGATTCCAGACCCTCGGAAAGCAAAAACTCGCGGTTGGAGCCGTCCTCGTTCAGGATCTGTGCGCCGGGCAGCTGCTCGGCCAGCTCTACGCAGCGGGCGGCGTCCCGCTCCACGATGCGCACCCGCACATGGTTTTCCAGCAGTTCCTGACTGAGGTAGTAGGCAATGGCACCGCCGCCCACGATGAGGGCGTTGCGCACCGGCTGCACTGGCAGATGCAGCTGCTGGAAAAAGGCGTGCGCCTTTTCCTGCGTGGCAAGGAAAGTGACCTGATCACCCTTTTGCAGCACAAAGTTACCGTTGGGGATGATGACCCCGCCGTCACGCTCCACCGCGCACACCAGAATATCGCTCTTGAGCCGGGTGGGGATCTCGCGGATGGCTACGCCGTCCAGTGCATCGGGCAGCGCAAACTTGATCAGCCGCACACGGCCGTCCGCAAAAGTATCGATCTTACTGGCACCGGGGAACCGCAGCAGATGGGAGATCTCCTTTGCCGCTGCCATTTCCGGGTTGATGATGGCGGAAATGCCGATCTGCTTTTTGATAAAGTCCAGCTCATGGCTGTAGGACGGGTTGCGCACACGGGCAATGCCGTGGCAGTGACCCGCCTTTTTGGCAAACATGCAGCAAAGCAGGTTCAGTTCGTCCGAGCCGGTGACCGCAATGAACACGTCCGCATCCTCAATGCCCGCCTCGGACAGGGTGGTGATGGACGAGCCATTGCCCACGATGCCCAGCACATCGTAGCTTTCGGTCAGGTGCTCCACGCGCGCCTTGTTGGTGTCCACCACAGTCACGTTGTGGCCTTCCTCGCTGAGCTGGCGCGCCAGAGCCGTGCCGACCTTGCCGCCGCCCACCAGAATGATCTTCATAACAAGTCCTTTCTCCTTTGGCAGCCCCTTTTTCCGGGGCTAGCAATTACAGTATAGTATAACATATCCCACCGCAAAGTTCTACCGTTTGCCCCGCAAATACATTGAATTGCTAAAAAAGCGACAGTTCTTTTGTGCAAAACAGCCTGCACGTTCTATAAAAGTCCGCTTTTTGTTTACACCTGCTGGCGTTTCTGCGCATTTTTCTTGCTGGCAGTGTTCGGCACACTGATTTTTTCATAAAAACACCCCCAGTACCGGATATCCGGCATTGGGGGTACGTATCATCGCTTCTTCGGTGTGGTTATTCTTTGGGCTGGGCGGCTTCGGCGGCCTGTGCATCATACTCGGCAAGCAGAGCGTTGAGGTCGTACTGATACTTACTGTGGCAGAAGTGGCACACCACCTCACAGGTGGGGTCCTCGTCCCGCATCCGCGCAAGCTCGGCACGGCCAAGGCTGAGCAGCATCTCTTTGGTACGCTCGGCGCTGCAATCGCACTGGTACTGCACCGTACGCTCGTCCAGCACATTGGGGGCAAAGCCTGCCAGTGCCATCTGCATCATGTCCTCGGGGGTCTTGCCCGCATGGAGCAGCTCGGTGACGGAGGGCATGGCGTTGATATTCTTTTCCAGCTGGTCGATCTCGGCATCGGTAGCGCCGGGCAGCAGCTGCACCATAAAGCCGCCGGCGCAGAGGATGGACAGATCCTTGTCCACCAGAACGCCCAGCGCCATCACGGTGGGCACCTGCTCGCTGTAGGCATAGTAGCTGGTCAGATCCTCGGCGATCTCGCCGGATACCAGCGGCACCTGCCCGACTGTGGGCTCCTTTTGCAGGCGGTTATCGCGGATGACGGTCAGCACGCCATCCTTGCCCACGGCGGTGCCCACGTCCAAGTGGCCGTTGGCTTTGGCGGGCAGCTCCACCAGCGGGTTGTCAATGCAGCCCTTCACGTTGCCGGTGCCGTCGGTGCAGGCAATAAGCACGCCCGCAGGGCCACCGCCCGCCACACGCAGGGTGATACGGTCGCGGTCGTCCTTGAGCATGGAGCCCATCAGGGTAGCGCCCGTGAGCAGACGGCCCAGTGCCGCGCTGCAGGTGGCACTTGTGGTGTGAAGCTTTTCGGCTTTACGGACGATCTCGGTGGAATCCACACCGCAGAACACGACACCGCCGTTCTCGGACAGGCCGCGGATCAGGTTTGCCATAGGTTATTCCTCCAGTTGTGTATACTGTTTTGTTGCGCAGAAGAAGTAGCGCTGGCTTTCCTCGGTCAGCGGGCCAAAGGTCTCGCCGTCGCAGACGCTTTCCAGCGCAAAGCCGTGCTTTTCCAGCGCCGCACGGATGGTATCCAGATCATAGGTATACTCGCAGAATTCCTCGTGGAAATGCTCGCCGGTCTCGTGATAATCAATATCCACCGTAATCTCCACCCTGCGGTCGGCGGCGTTATAGTGGTTGCGCCACACGCAGGAGGCATCCTCTTCCTCAAAGGTGAACGCGTTATCGCCCAGAACCTTCTGGTGCTTATAGGGGGTGTTCATATCAAACAGGAACACGCCGCCCTTTTCCATAAAAAAGCCTGCGTTGGCAATGGCGGTATCCAGATCCGGGATGTGGTTGAAGGTATCAAAGGTGGATACCGCCGCCCGGATGGTGCCGTAGAGATCCAGCTTGAGCAGATCCTGCCGGAGCAGCAGCAGGCGGCCGGAAAGCCCCAACTGCTCAGCCTTATCCCGCACCACGCAGAGCATCTCCTCCGACTGATCGATGCCGATCATATCGTAGCCTGCCTGCGTCAGCATCAGGGTCAGTTCCCCGGTGCCGCAGCCAAGGTCGGCTACAATGCCGTCATGGATGCCGTGGGCTTCCAGCTTTGCATGGATCTGGCTGTACAGGGCATCGTAGTCCGCTTCGCCGTTGAATTCATCGTAGAAATAGGCAAATTCGTTGTAAGCCATGGCGTTACTCCGCTTCCTCGTTTTCCGCAGCCACTGCGGCGTTGAGCACTGCCTGCAGTTCCGGGATGCCGTAACCGTTTTCGCCGCTGGTCAGCACCACCTTCTGACAGCCGTAGGGGCGGCAGATGTTTTCAAAGTCCTCCTGCGTTTTGGCAAGCTGGCTTTTTTTCAGCTTATCCGCCTTGGTCAGAGCCACCACATAAGGGATGCGGTGGTAGTGCAGGTAGCGCAGCATCTGCAGATCGTCTGCGCTGGGGGCGTGGCGGCAGTCCAGCAGCTGCACCAGCAGGGTGTGGTGGCGGGGCGCTTCGAAATAGCTATTGATCAGGTCGTCCCAGCGCTCGCGGTCGGCGTTGCTCACCTTGGCATAGCCGTAACCCGGCAGGTCCACAAAGTAGCAGTCGTCCACGGAATAGAAATTGATGGTAGCCGTTTTGCCCGGCGTACTGGACACGCGCGCCAGATTTTTGCGGCTGCACAGCTTGTTGATCAGGCTGGATTTGCCCACGTTGGAGCGCCCCGAAAAGCTCAGCTCCGGGCGGTCGCTTTCGGGCAGCTGGCTGGAAATGCCATAGCTGGCAATAAAATCAGCTTTATTGAAGATCATGGCGTGTTCCTTTCTATTATTTCAGCAGACAGCGCCCGGCTGGTTCTTCTCAGGCGCGGCGGGGATGCGGCTCTCCCCTGCCTTGGACTTTTTGGTGCGGGGACGGCCTGCGGTGCTCTTGGCAGCTTTCGGCTTGAGCAGGGCAGCAGCCAGCACCTGCGAGAGATTCTGCATAGGCAGGAAGGTCAGGTTCTTCTTGACCTCCTCATCCACATCGTACAGATCAGGCTCGTTGTCCTTGGGGATGAGCACGGTCTTCATGCCCTCGCGGTAAGCAGCCATGCTCTTTTCCCGCAGGCCGCCAATGGGCAGCACGTTGCCGTGCAGGGTGATCTCGCCGGTCATGGCCACATCGCCGCGCACCGGCACGCCGGACAGACAGGACACCAGTGCCGTGGTCAGGGTGACGCCTGCACTGGGGCCGTCCTTGGGCACAGCACCCTCCGGGGCGTGGATGTGCAGGTCGCACTTTTTCAGCCGCTCGGGGTCGATGCCGTATTCCTCGGCATGGACGCGCACCCAAGTAACTGCCAGCTGTGCGCTCTCCTTCATCACATCGCCCAGAGAGCCGGTAACGGTGATCTTGCCGGTGCCGTTGTCCACGACCTGCACCTCGATGGGCAGGGTCTCGCCGCCTACACTCGTCCATGCCAAACCGTTGGCGATGCCCACAGCGTTGGTACGGTTGAGGAAGTCCGGCTTGACGATACGGGGGCCCAGCAGTTCCTCCAGCATGGTAGCGGTAACGGCTACGCTCTCCACCTCGCCGGCAGCGATCTTGCGGGCACACTTGCGCAACACACTGGTGATGGTGCGCTCCAGATTACGCACACCGGCTTCGCGGGTGTACCCGTCGATGATGCCGTAGAGTGCGCTCTGGTTCATGGTGACCTTGCCGGTCAGACCGCAGGCCTTGAGCTGCTTGGGCAGCAAATGTTTGCGGGCAATGTTGTATTTTTCCACGCGGGTATAGCTGGGCAGCTCAATGACGTCCATGCGGTCGCGCAGCGGGCCGGGGATGCTGCCCAAGTCGTTGGCGGTGGTAATAAAGAGCACATGGCTCAGGTCAAACGGGATATCAATGAAATGGTCGTTGAAGGTGCTGTTCTGCTCCGGGTCCAGCGCTTCCAGCAGAGCTGCCGCCGGGTCGCCCCGGAAGTCCCCTGCCAGCTTGTCGATCTCGTCCAGCAGCATCAAAGGGTTGGAGGACTTGGCGGTGATCATGGCGCTGATGATCTTGCCGGGCATAGCACCGATGTAGGTGCGGCGGTGGCCGCGGATCTCGGCTTCGTCCCGCACGCCGCCAAGACTGATGCGCACATACTTACGGCCAAGGCTTTCGGCGATGGAGCGTGCGATGCTGGTTTTGCCGACACCCGGAGGGCCAACCAAGCAGATGATCTGCGCCTTCACGTCCGGTGCAAGCTTGCGCACAGCCAGCGTTTCCAGAATGCGATCCTTGACCTTTTTCAGGCCGTAGTGATCCCGGTCCAAGATCTGCTGGGCGCGGTGGATATCCAGATCATCCACAGTCATGGTGTTCCACGGCAGGTCCAGACAGGTGTCCAGATAGGTGCGGATGACCGTGGCTTCCTGATTGCTGCTCTGCATCCGGGAAAGGCGGTCTACCTCCTTGAGCAGCTTTTTCTCGCTGTCCTCGGCAAGGTGCAGCTCCCGGATCTTGCGGCGGTAATCATCGGCTTCGGCGTGGGTATCGTCCCCCTCGCCCAGCTCGTCGTTGATGATGTGCAGCTGCTCGTGCAGGTAATAATCGCGCTGGTTCTTGTCCATGGACTCGTTGACCTTTTCCGCGATCTCCTTTTCGATCTTCATCACCTGACACTCGCGGCGCAGCATCTCCACAAGGCGCTGCAGGCGGCCGTTGAGGGTGTTCTCGTTCATAACCGCCTGCTTGTCCTCATAGCGGAACAAGAGGTTTGCCGGCATATACTCGGTGAGGAACATAGGGTCATCGCTGGAAACGATGGTGAACACCACGTCCTTTGCAAGGCGCGGGTTCATGCCCAGATACTCGTCAAAACCGGTCTTGAGGGCGCGGAGCAGTGCTTCGGTCTCCACAGCTTCTTCGGGTTTTGCGGCACGCACCGGAGCGGAGCGCACGGCAGACAGCAGAAAATCGCCGGTGGTATCCAGCTCGGTCAGCTTGGCGCGGTACTTGCCCTCTACCAGCACCTTGACCAGCTCGTCCGACACGCGCAGCACCTGCTTGACCTCGGCTACTACGCCGTAGGTGTACAGATCCTGCTGGGTGGGCTCGCTGGTTTCCATCTCCTTCTGGGCTACCAGAAATACGTTGGAGTTATTGGCCATAGCCCACTCCACGGCAGCAATACTCTTTTCCCGCCCGACTTCAAAATGAACAAGGTTGTTGGGGAACACCACCAGCCCACGCAGTGCGATGGTGGGCAGATGGAGTTCCTTCCGCTCGACCTTGATGGTAACTTTTTCAGACATATACAAACACCTCCCGACTGCCGCTTGAATCCCTATACTGCGGCAGCGCTATCCTTTGGGGTCTTTTAAGGTGTATCTGAAAACAAAGAAAATGACGAATATTTCGCAAGCACAAGCGGGATTTAAGGCAAATAGCCGCAGGAATCCTTTGTGGATTTCAAGGCTGTTTAACGCAAAATCCAGCTGTGTTTGTAGAAATAGACTAAATTTTCGACTTTTCAGATACACCCTAGATAAAAATACAGTTGTTTCCTTATTATACAGATTTCCGGCCAAAATGCAACTGCCTTGCCGGAATGGTCGGTCATTCGGGGCGGTTTTCGTGGGTGTTGAAGCCCATTTTGCCCAGTGCGGGCAGCAGCGCCCGCAGGGTGACCGAGGTGAGCGCGCCCATGACAAGCCCCAGCACCAGCATGACCGGTGCATAGTACAGCGACAAAGACGAGGAGATTATGACCCCTGCGCCCAGCAGCTGCCCCACGTTATGCGCCAGTGCGCCGCAGACCGACAGGATGAACCATGTAGGCCGCACCGGCAGAAGATAGTACAGCGCCCACATCACCGCAAGGGACAAAAGCCCGCCGCACAGCGAGAGGAAGCCCGCCGTAAAGCCGGAAACCAGAAAGACAAACAGTGCCTTGAGCACATCCAGCACCAGCGCCTGCCGGGGACCCATGAAGAACAGCGCGTACATGACCACGATGTTGGCAAGGCCCAGCTTCATGCCCGGCAAAAGCCCCGGGATGACCAGCGTGCCCTCGATGAAGGAAAGCGCCATGGCCAGCGCAAACAGCAGGCCGGACAGGGCAATGTGCCGTGTTTTTTGATAGTTGCGGTGATTTTTAGGCATAGAGGATACGCTCCTTTATTCTTCGGACTGCTGCGTCTGCTCGTAGGCTTCCTGCTCTTCCATGGCGGCTTCCCATGCGGCAAAAAGTTCCTCCTGATGGAAGCGCAGGTCGCTCAGCTCATCGCTTTTCTGGCGCAGCAGGTCGGGGTCGTTGTACACCTCCGGGGAGTTGATCTCGTTGTCCAGCTCCACCTCGCGTGCGCCGCAGGCTTCCATCTCGTCCTCGCAGGCCTTGATCTTGGCGCGCAGCTCGGCGCGGCGGCGGCGCTGCTCCTTGCCGTAGCCAGTCTTGACGGGCTCGGCAGCCTTCTGCGCAGTCTGCACCGGGGCTGCACGTCCCATCAGGGCATCGTAGCTGGGGTAAAGCACCGCCTTGCCGTCCTCAAGATAGAGGATGGGACAGGCCAGACTGTTCATCAAATGACGGTCGTGAGTGACCAGCAGCAGCGTGCCGGTGTACGCCATCAGTGCTTCGGTCAGGTTTTCGCGGGTGTAGATGTCCAAGTGGTTGGTGGGCTCGTCCAGAAACAGCAGGTTCGGCCGTTCCAGCACGATCTCTGCAAAGCGCAGACGCGCCAGCTCGCCGCCGGACAATGCTTCGCAGGGCTTGAACACGGTATCGCCCCGGAACCCCAGCTTTGCAAGGTGGCTGCGCACCTCCAGCTCGGTCATGCGGGGGTACTTGTTCCATATTACATCAATGACCCTGCCCTGTCCCAGACGGTTCTGCTGCTGGGCAAAAATACTGGGACGCGCCCCGGTGCCCAGCCGCACCATGCCGCCGGAGGGGCGGCGCTTGCCGTCCAGCACCTGCATCAGGGTGGATTTGCCTGCGCCGTTGGGGCCGGCAATAATGAGCCGCTGCCCGCGGCAGACCGTATAGGTAAAGGGTTCCAGCAGGGTGCGCTCCCCGATCTTGATGCTGAGGTTTTTCAGCATCACCAGCTCATTCCACGGCTCTACGTCATATTCAAAGCGGAATTTCAGCTGGTTGGTCTCGTCCTTGGGTGCCTCGGTGATCTCCAGCTTTTCCAGCTGCTTGCGGCGGCTCTGCGCCATTTTGGTGGTGGAAGCGCGCACAAGGTTGCGATCCACATAGTCCTGCAGTTTTTCAGCCAGTGCCACATCGGCATCGTGCTGCTTCTGGCGCAGGGCATCGGCGGCTTCCTTCTGGGGCAGATAGGCCGAGAAGTTACCCTTGTAGGTGGTCATGGTCTGGAAGGATACCTCCCAGATCTTTGTACAGACATTATCGAGGAAATAGCGGTCGTGGCTGACCACCAGCACCGCGCCGGAGTAGCCCTTGAGGTAATTTTCCAGCCATTCCATGGTGGCAAAGTCCAAGTGGTTGGTAGGCTCGTCCAGAATAAGGACATCCGGCTTTTCCAGCAGCAGCTTCGCCAGACGCAGCCGCGTCAGCTCGCCGCCGGAGAGCACCGCAATGTTCTTTTGCCATGTATCCTGCGCAAAGCCCATGCCGGACAGCACCTTTTTGATGTTCACATCCATGTTGTAGCCGTCGGCAGCATCTACGATGTTTTGCAAAGCATCGTGCTGCGCCAGCAGATCGGCGTTATCGGGCTGGGCAGCCATGCGGCGCTCTAAGATCTGCATCTGCGCCATGGCGTCCAGCACCGGGGCAAAGGTGGCGCGCATCTCGCCGTAGATATCCAGCGTGGCATCCAGCTTTGCGTTTTGCTCCAGATAGCCCAGCGTTACCCCGTGGGTCACGCTGAACTCACCCTCGTAGTCCTGATATTCGCCGGTAAGGATCTTGAGCAGAGTAGTCTTGCCTGCGCCGTTTTGTCCCACGATGCCGATGCGGTCCTCCCGCTCGACACTGGCGGTCACATCGTGCAACACCACCTTTTCGCCAAAGGTCTTACCCAGTTTTTCCAAATGTATCAGCATAGTTTTGATCCGTTATCCGTTCTTTTTCATATTTCAGCACTGATGGCGGCGGTTCTTCAGGCCAACATTGGCCAGCTCCTCCTGCTCCATCACCAGTGGATACAGCTCTTCCAGACTGGCGATCTCGTAGGTAGGGATCACCTTGCCGGGGTTCTCGGCGTGGTTGGGGTTGTACCAGCAGGTATCCAGCCCGGCGTTGCTGCCGCCCTGAATATCGCTGGACAGGCTGTCGCCCACCATCAGAACGTGCTCCCGGTTCTCCACACCCAGCGCGCGCAGGGCTGCATCAAAGATGCGGGCATTGGGCTTTTCGCAGCCCATTTTTTCAGAGATGAACACATCTTCCATAAAGTTCATCACGCCGCTTTCCGCCAGACGGCGGGTCTGCACCTTCTGGGCACCGTTGCTGACGATGGCCAGCGTTGCCACCTCGGAAAGCTCGCGCAGCACGTCCAGCACCTCCGGGCTCATCAGGTCCGGGTGGGTGGACAGCTGCTCCAGATAGCAGCGGTTCATCTCCACGCCGTCGCCGGCGGCATTGATGGCCTTTAAAAAGCGGCTGAACCGCTCGCCGAACAACTTTTCGCGGCGGATCTGGCCTTTTTCCAGCTGCCGCCACAGTTCCTCGTTGATGGTGCGGTAGGTCTGCACGGTCTCGGCGTCCGGCTCGATGCCGTAGTTCACCAGCGTTTCGGCCAGCGCCTTGTTTTCGGCTGCGTCAAAGTTGAGCAGCGTATTGTCCGCATCGAACAGGATGCAATAGTATTTTGCCATAGTATCTCACTTTCTTTTCAGCATTTCCCACTTTGGTGTATCAACAGGGAGAAGCCAGCCCCACCCCCGGCAGAGCTGGCTTCTCGTTACTCAGAAACGATTTCATACGCAGACAGGTCTGTTTGTGCCGGGGTATTGTCCGGGCACGTCGTCTTTCCCTCACAGGGCGTCAGACCGCATTTCTGCATTTCTTCCTCCAGTGCGCTGTTATCCACGTTTTCCCAGTCGGTGTCGTAGTAGTCCACGCTGCCGTCGGTCACGTCATTTTCCCCGGGCAGGGCGGGCGTGCGCATCGCTTGCCAGTACATAGGGCTCCACCTTCCTCTCACGCCAGCCTATGCGGCGCGGGAGCGGAGTGTGCGCTCAGTTGGCAGCTTCCTTGCTGGCGCTTGCCTCCGTTTTGGAGGAAGCAGGCTTTTCTTCTTTAGAAGTAGCCGGTTGTTCTTCCTTGGAGGAAGCTGTGTGTTCCTGCTTAGAGGAAGCAGTTGTTTCTTCCTTGGAGGAAGTGCTGCTCTGTGAAGAAGAGACGGGCTTTTCTTCCTTGGAGGAAGCAGGAGACGAAGCCGGTTTTTCCGCCTTAGAGGAGCTGCCGGTGCTTTCAGAGGTGCCGTTCGAGGAGGAAGAAGCAGGTTTTTCTTCTTTAGAAGAAGCCGGTTTTTCCTCCTTGGAGGAGGCGGACGTTTCTTCCTTGGAGGAAGCAGGCTTATCCTCCTTAGAGGAAGCATCAGAGCCGCTGGAGCTGGTGGACGAGCTGGACGGTGCACCGCTGACCGTAAACTCCAGCTTATTGCTGGTCACTGTGCAGTCGTTATAGCTGGCAGTGGCGTACACCCGGAAGGTGCTGCCCAGCATGGAGGGATCCACCTCACCCTTTACGGAAGTCTTGCCGGCAGCCTGTGTCACCTCGGTGCCATTGACATACCAGCGGATGCTGGAAGCATCCAGATACTTGCCCTTGAGGGCAGCTTTGAAGGTGTAGGAGTCCCCCAGCATAGCCTTGCCGCTGCTGCTGATCTGGATGGAAGCGGCTGCAAACACAGCGGTCACATCCACATTCTGGTCAAAATTGGTATCGGTGCGGGTGCGCTTGGTCACACCATCGCTCCACTTGACGAACACATAGCCGTCCTCCGGCACAGCGGTAACGGTAACGCTCTGGGTGGCGCTGGTCACCTTGACAGTAAGGGACTTGCCGCTCTCATTGCCGCAGGTCAGGGAGCCGCCGCCGGTTTTATCTACACGGTAACCGGCCTGATACTCCGTTTTCTCCTCAACGGCCGAGGAAGAGACTTCCTCCGAGCTGCTGGGTGCTTCCACCGCAGAGCTGGGGTTTGCGGTATACTCGGCACGGGTGGGGATGTTATTGGTATCCGGGCGGCGGTCCTCGGTCTCATAGGCGTGGGTGCGCAGATACTTCAGCAGCACCTTCAGACCTGCGGGCTTGAGGTGGATATCGCCGCTCTGGTAGTAATCGACATTGCCGTAGCCGTTGGCGTCCTTGAGCGCCTCGGCAGAGTTGAGGAACTTGACGCCCAGCTGCTCGCACATGGTCAGCAGCGCCATATTGAAATCATCAATGCGGGTCTGGTCCATATTGGGGTAATTAGAGTGGTTGGACGGGACCGGCGGCACCGTGTTGACGATGATGTCGGTATAAGGATAGCTGGCCTGAATGGCCTGCACCAGTGCGGTGTAGTTGCTGATGAAATCCTCGGTATTCATGCCGTTATCGTTGGTGCCCAGCATGATGACCACACGGCGGGGCTTCATTTTTGCCACTGCCTGCGCGATGGTGTAGCGGTTATCGTCCCGCTTGAAGGTGACGATGCCTTCGTTCAGGGCGGCACCGGTGCCAATGCCCTCCTTGGCACAGAACTGCTGCAGCGAGATCAGGCCATTGGCATACAGACGCACCGTGTTGGAATCGCCGATAAAAAGGGTCTGCTCCTGATAGGCATTGCCTGCATCAGCAGTCTCGGTGAGCAGTGCGCTGGAGGTCTCGTTGATCTGGTAGTGGTCGGAGATATCCTCCTCCCCTTCCGGGGCGGGCGCGGGGGTAATAATGGAAGAATCCCCCGGCTGCTCCGTCGGGTTCTTGCCCCGCTTGAGCATGGTAAGGGTGATGCCGATGGTCAGCAGCGCCGCCAGTGCGCACACGATGCACACCAGCACCGCCTGCTTCTGCATCGGGGTCAGCGCCTGATTCTCCTTCTGGTTATTGCTTCTCATATTCTATCCATTCTCCTTCCGAAGGAATGAAACTTCCTGTCATACCCGGGCTGCCAGCAGCCGGTCGGTAAGGTCAGCGCAGCTTTCAGCCAGCAGCACTGGATGGAAGGCTTCCAGCTCTTCCCGGCTGCCGTAGCCGTACAGCACACCGGCAGCATCCAGACCACAGTCGGCAGCGCCCCGCATATCATCGTTGCGGTCGCCCACCATCAGCACCCGCTTGCCCTGCAAGGCGGGCTGGCTGAGCACATAACGCACGACCTCGGTCTTGGTATCCCGGCTCTCGTCCATGGAGGCACCACCGATAAAATCAAAATACGGTGCCAGCCCCTGCTCTTCCAGAATGGGCGTGACCACCTTGGTGGGCTTGGAGGTGGCAGTGCACAGGAGAAAACCCGCGTCCTTCAAGGTTTGCAGCATCTGCGGAACGCCCGGGAACACGGCACACTCGTGGCTGCCCTTCACCGCGTAGCTCGTGCGGTAAAGGTCGGTTGCTTTTTCGATCAGCGCCGGGTCGGTGAAGTGCTCGCCGAAGCTTTTGCGCAGCGGCGGGCCCAGATACCGGCGCAGGTTTATGCCGGATACATCCACACCCATGGTACAGAAAACCTCTTGCAATGTATGAATGATACCGGGAGCCGAATCGATCAGCGTCCCGTCCACATCAAATAGGATCGCATCATAATGCAGCAATGTTTTATTCCTCGCTTTCATGGTGATACATCCAATAGTATAGCACAGATTTGATACATCAGCAATTCTAACAAAAGATTTTTCTGTCTCTTATGCAGATTTTTCCTGAAAAGGGAGGCCGCTGTACCGTATTATGCGCAGCAGTCTCCCTTGCAATAGAACGATTTAGAATGCCCTCCGCGTGCGCTCTGGGCATTATTTAGAGGAAAAAACATTTTATTAGAACAATGCCGGGCAGCCTGCGGGCTGCCCGGCATTGCATTTTCACGGGTCAAATTGCAGCGGAGAGCGCCCCGCCCCAAAAAACATTACTGCGCAGGTGATGGGCAGCTGCTGTCCCCCGGGACATAAAGGTTGTTGGAGACGAACTCCAGCTTATCCTTGAGCACCAGTTCAAGGTTTGCGACGGCGTGCACCATATTGGTAGCGGAGTCGTTCACCTCCAGCAGCTTGCAAAGATCCAGACCATCCAGATCCATGGCCTTCTGCATCTTCCGGCTTTCGGCGCACAGAATGTGGCTGAGCGCCGTTTCCTGCAGGGCAATGCTTTCCATCAGGTCCACAACAGCCTGATCCAGGCTGACCTTGGGCATTTCCGGGCACTGAGAACGGGCGCAGGGTGTATCGATCATCATAGGGCAAAACCTTCCTTTCCGGTCGTGTGCCCTATCCTATGCTGCGGCAGGTGCGGCTGTTACTGCTTTTCCGCCTGTGCGCGCACCTTCTCGATGGTATCACGGTAGCCGCCGGAGCCGTACTGGATACAACGGTTGATACGGCTGATGGTGGCAGTGCTGATCTCCACTGCCTTAACGATCTGCTCATAGGTGGCACCGTCCAGCAGCAGCTTTGCCGCCTGCAGGCGCTGTGCCATATCCGAGATCTCCTTTACAGTGCACAGATCCTCAAAAAAGGCGTAGCACTCCTCCCGGCTCTCCAGACTGAGGATAGCATCAAACAGTGCGTCCGTTGTCTCATTTCTTCTGGAATTTTTCTCAGCCATTGTTTTTCTCCTTATTATAACAGCGGCGGCAGCGGGCAAAGCAGACAGTGCTGCCGCGCGGAATATTCTGCACGCTATTACTTTAGCACTTCAAAGTGTGAAAGTCAAGACCTGTGGGTGAATGGTTTTCAATTAATGTACTATTCAGTTTTATTCTCTTCACACATGAAAGAAAATCATCTAAAAAATATTCCCAGAAAATGGCTTGAATTGGCGTATCCTCTGAACTTGTGACAAAAATATTGACAATTGATGAAAACGGGAATAAAGTAAGACACAATCATTCAGCAAATGCAAGGAACAGGACATGATCTTCTGCATCACCCTCTTTCAGCGAGCCGCTTCTCGGGTGAAAAAGCGGCAGTCAGGAGCAGAGGACCCTCGCCTGCGAGCAGCCTGTGTGAACCGGGTTTTGTGCCCCTTAGTAGCACGGTGCCGTCCAGCCCACGTTATCGGGCAGCATGGTCAGCGTACCATGCGTGGGAGAGTGGCTGTTTTACACAGCAAGCGAAGTGGTACCGCGGAGTAATGCCCCTGCCCTGGCAGGCGGGTGCAAAAGCCTTCGTCTTCGGAGTGTGACCGGGACATCGGTCATGTGCTGAGGACGAAGGTTTTTTACGCTCCGGGGCAACGTTTTGCCGGACGGCAGCCCAGGGTGTATCTGAAAAGTCGAAAATTTAGTCTATTTCTACAAGCACAGCTGGATT
>OGGZ01000626.1_pt1 | contig 37508 bp, 38 predicted proteins | sample 1571371 | NCBI WGS metagenome assembly OGGZ01 (sample SAMEA2582025, study PRJEB24529) | metagenome | biome: Human gut stool | place: China | collected 2011
CGACAAGAGGCTCAGATAAGACACATCTTAAAGAAGGAAGCTTATAAGTAGGCTTCCTTTTTCGCATTTTAGGCATAATATAGTTGCGCATTTGCATTAATATATTAATTTTGCTGATAAGAATTCAAAACTGCAGCATCATGGAAGAGAATAAGAATTTACTTTTAAAAGGCGCTATGACTTATGGTTTGGCCATGGGTATATATTGGGTAGTGAAATACATCTTTTTCATCTTCAGCGTTTCCGTCCCCTCCTTAAGTCTTGTCTATTGGCTATTGACGCTCGCCGTCCCTTTCATCGCCTACTACATGACGAAAAGATATCGGCACGACATCGGTGGAAGGATCAGTTTCTTTCATGCATGGAGATTCGGCACGATGTTGTATTTTTTCGCCGCATTGATCGTCTCGCTTGAATACTTTGTCTTTTATCAGTTCATCGCCCCGCCTGATTTCGTGGCAAATGCGATCGGGCAATTAACGACTGTACTAAAGGATAGCCAAGTCAGCTCAGAGATGATCGACTCGCTCAGCAAGATTCGTATCTCGCCAATCCACATGGCCATACAAGGAATATTTAATAACGTATTTTACGGCATCATACTTTCTATACCGGTAGCGGCTCTCTTGTGCAGGAACAATTCGACAGGTTCCATCACTGAAAACCGCTAAAAAGTTAATTACAGACAAATAATGGACATATCAGTTGTTATCCCGTTGTATAACGAAGCCGAGTCTTTACCCGAGTTATTCTCGTGGATAGAGCGGGTGATGAAAGAACATAATTATACCTATGAAGTCATTTTCGTGAATGACGGCAGTACGGATAATTCTTGGGAAGTGATCGAGGAGTTGAAGCAACGTTCTCCACACGTCCGGGGAATCAAGTTCCGTCGCAACTACGGTAAGTCGCCGGGATTGCATTGCGGATTCCAACGGGCTAAAGGTGACGTGGTCATTACCATGGACGCCGATCTGCAGGACAGCCCGGATGAGATACCCGAACTTTACCGGATGATCACCGAAGACGGGTACGATCTGGTATCCGGTTGGAAAAAGAAAAGATATGACCCGTTGTCTAAGACGATCCCCACGAAATTATTCAACGCGACAGCTCGTAAATTCTCGGGAATAAAGAACTTACACGATTTCAATTGCGGATTGAAAGCGTATAAGAATGTTGTCATTAAAAATATAGAGGTGTATAACGATATGCACCGTTACATACCTTATTTAGCTAAGATTGCCGGATTTCACAAGATTGGCGAGAAAGTAGTGAAACATCAAGCCCGCAAGTACGGAACCACTAAATTCGGGTTGGATCGCTTCGTGAACGGTTATCTTGATTTGATCACGCTTTGGTTTACTTCCAAATTCGGAAAGAAACCGATGCACTTCTTCGGTTTATGGGGAAGCGCTATGTTCTTCATTGGTTTTATCGCTCTAGTAATCGTACTCAGCATGAAATTGATCTCGATGTACTCTGGAGATCTAAGACCTTTGGTTACAAGTTCCCCTTATTTCTATATTTCATTGACAGCGATGATTCTGGGAACCCAGATGTTCCTAGCGGGCTTTATCGGGGAGTTGATTTCCCGCAATTCTCCGAATCGCAATAACTATAAAATAGAGGATGAGATATGAGTTTCCTAGAATTAGCGAGAAAACGTTGTTCTATCCGAAAGTATGCCCCCAAAAATGTGGAGCAAGAAAAGATTGATTATATCCTAGAAGCAGCTCGTTTGGCCCCTTCGGCGGTAAATTATCAACCTTGGTATTTTGTATGGGTTCAAAGCGCGGAAGGAAAAGCTAAATTACAAGAATGCTATCCCCGGGAATGGTTCAAGCAAGCGCCTTATTACTTGATCGTTTGCGGAGATCATCAGCAATCTTGGAAACGGGGCGATCATAAGGATCATATGGATATCGATACGGCTATCGCCACGGAACACATTTGTTTAGCCGCTGCCGAACAAGGATTGGGTACTTGTTGGGTTTGCAATTTCGACACGGAGCTTTGCCGTAAACATTTTAAAATTCCGGAAACGATCGAGCCTGTTGTACTGATACCGTTCGGCTATCCTTCCGACCCGGCATTATTCGATGAGACTCCAAAGAAACGTAAGCCCATAGAAGAAATTATTAAACGGGAATCATTCTAGTATGTTATACATTGAAGTTCTGCTACTAGCGATCGGCTTATCCATGGATAGCCTAGCAGTATCAGTTACCGGCGGCGCAGTTCTTAAGAACAACTGCACCGCCGGTAATATTATTAAGATAGCGAGCGTGCTCGGTATATTCCAAGCCGGAATGACCGTGATTGGTTATACGATGGGATTAGGATTCGAAAAATACATTTGCGCCTTCGATCATTGGATCGCATTTACCCTCTTGCTTTACTTAGGTGGAAAAATGATATACGATAGCACGAAGGAAGAGGAGGAAGACGGGAAATTCGATCCTCTATGTAACCGGACATTATGCGGATTGGGAATAGCGACAAGTATCGATGCCCTCGCCGTAGGAATCTCTCTGGCGATCTTAAAATCACCGCTCTTGCTGCAAGCCTCGACTATCGGTGTTGTCACCTTCGCTATCTCTGCCTTCGGTGTCTATTTCGGTAACCGATTCGGCAAGAGAATCGACTTGAAGCTGGACCTCATCGGAGGTTTAATCTTAATCGGTATCGGTACAAAGATTTTGATAGAGCATGTATTCTTTAGCTAGGGATACCTTATTGAATAAATAACCTTATACATTAATTAATAGACATGAAAAGCCAGCAATTACGAAAATTAGCGCCGGAGCTGGATTCACTCCGGCTAGGCAGCGGTTGGAAAATCGACGAATTGAGTAAACCGCAAATCATTGTAGAAAGCAGTTACGGACATAGCCATCCGGGAAGCGCCCATCTGGATAAATTGGTGGACGAGGCCGGAATCGGTATAAAGGAAAAGGGGGGACGTGCCGCAAACTACTTCGTCACTGATATTTGTGATGGAGAGGCGCAGGGACACGATGGTATGAACTACTCATTAGTCTCCCGTGATATCATGGCCGCCATGATGGAAATTCATGTAAAAGCGACTCCTTTCGACGCTGGTGTCTTTATAGCCAGTTGCGACAAATCCGTCCCTGCGCATTTGATGGCGATAGCCCGGCTAGATATGCCTGCTATATTCATGCCCGGTGGTATAATGAAAGCCGGTCCCAACCTACTCACGTTAGAACAAATCGGTACCTATAGCGCCCAATACGAGCGAAAGGAAATAACGGAAGAACAATTCATGGTTTATAAGCGTGACGCATGTCCGGATTGTGGAGCTTGTTCTTTCATGGGCACTGCCTCTACGATGCAAGTAATGGCAGAAGCGCTAGGCATCGCTTTACCGGGTTCCGCCTTGATCCCCGCCCATTTACCCGAGTTAAAAGAAACCGCCCGTAAAGCCGGAGAACATGCGCTCGGACTGGCGAGAGAAGAGTTAAAACCCTCCGATATCATGACGATACAAGCGTTTGAAAATGCGATCATGGTACATGCCGCCATAGCGGGTTCCAGCAACAGCCTGCTTCATCTTCCAGCTATCGCCCATGAACTGGGAATCCAGTTATCACCGGATTTGTTCGACAAGATACATCGTAAGATCCCCTACCTTTTAAATATACGTCCCAGCGGTTTTTGGCCCGGCGAATACTTCTGGTATGCGGGAGGCGTACCGGCGATCATGGAAGAAATCAAGGAATTCCTCCATCTCGATGTCAAGACCGTTACCGGCAGAACATTGGGAGAAAACTTAAAAGATTTACAGCTCAACGGCTTCTATGAGAATTGCCATAAATATCTTCCTGCCCTAGGAGTAAAGGTTGGCGATATTATCAAACCTCTTCATACACCGATCAAGGCACAAGGAGCCATCGCTATATTGAAAGGAAATTTAGCGCCCGAAGGGGCAGTCGTAAAACATTCGGCGATTTCACCCCGCTTGATGCAAGTCACCCTGAAAGCGAGGGTATTCGATTGTGAGGAGAACGCTATTGAGGCGGTATTACAAAAGAAAATCCATCCGGGAGAAGCGGTATTTATCCGTTATGAAGGACCGAAAGGAAGTGGAATGCCAGAAATGTTTTATACGACAGAAGCGATCGCCTCCGATCCTGAGTTGGTAGAGACCATCGCATTGATCACCGACGGTCGTTTCTCCGGAGCGACCCGAGGCCCGGCGATCGGACATGTATCCCCGGAGGCTTCCGAGGGGGGACCGATCGCCTTGGTAGAGAACGATGACTTGATCCGTATCGATATTCCAGCGAGAAGATTGGATATAATCGGTACCGGCGGTATCGAGAGAAGCGCGGAAGAAATAGAAAAGATCCTATCCGAAAGGCGTGCACATTGGATAAAACCAGAGTCACAATATAAAAAAGGAATCCTTGATATTTATACACACAATAGCGTCTCCCCCATGAAAGGGGCATATATGGAATTTTTTATGTAAGTTCGCGACATAAAATTTCATAATGATGCGCAAGAATATTTCCATATTAGTCAGCCTGTTGATCTTATCGCTTACGGCTTGCTCGGACAAGGGCCAATATTTCGAAGAGAGTGGTTCTGTTTTTCATACAAGTTACCACATCAAATACAAGGCCAAGCAAATCCTAACCGATAAGATCGACAGCGAGCTGCAACGTTTTAACCTCTCCTTAAATCCTTTCAACCCCAACTCCACGATCGCTAAAGTCAATAATAACGAGGATGTGGAGGTAGATGAATGGTTTACCGAAGTATTCATTAAGGCGGAAGAAATCTCCAAAAAATCAGGAGGAGCTTTTGATATTACTTGCGCTCCATTAATTAATCTATGGGGATTCGGATTCAGTAAGATGGACAGCGTAACCCCGCAGATGATCGATAGCATCAAGGCTTTCGTCGGTTATCAAAAAGTAAGATTGGAAGGAAAGAAAATCATCAAAGAAGATCCCCGGATTCTATTGAATTGTTCGTCCATCGCAAAAGGTTATGCTTGCGATGTTATCGCCCGCCTGCTGGAAAAGGAAGGCGTAAAGAACTACATGGTAGAAATAGGTGGTGAGGTCACCATGAAAGGCGTAAATCAACAAGGTGACTGTTGGCGAGTCGGCATCAACAAGCCGGAAATAGGGACAAGTGGCGTAACAAATGATGTTGAAGAGATCGTACAATTATGCCAAAAAGGGGGTGTGGCTACTTCTGGTGACTACCGAAACTTCTACATCAAGGATGGTAAGAAATATGCCCATACGATCAATCCGGCGACCGGTTATCCCGCTGGACAAAATATCCTTAGTGCGACAATCGTGGCGGAAGATTGTATGACAGCAGACGCTTACGCTACGACTTTCATGGTTTTGGGAGTCGAGAAAGCGAAGCTACTGGCACAATCCATCCCCAAAATAGAGTATTTCATTATTTATGCGGACAACAACGGACAACAGAAAGTCACCTACTCAAAAGGTATGTTGGAATACCTTCCTAACAGAAAAACATTGGCTATCCTCGAAAATCCTTAAGTTCCTACATGAAGCGTTATCTAAATCAACTTGAATGCAAAATCCTGAGAGCGGGAGATTACCTGTTTAATACCACAACCCCGGATAACCTATTAATCTTCGTATTTTCGGGAAAACTTATTATTTACAGCCAAGAAGGGACACATATAGCGGAAGTGGCAAAAGATCATTTCATGCTACTTGCGCAAAACACCAATCATAAGGTTATAGCCTCAGCCCCTACCCGCCTTATCTTAATACATGCGGGCAGTCTATCCGACATGATCATAAATGACCCGGAATGGAATGTGGAGAAACCGGTCGTCTTACCGATTCCCCCAGCCTTAACGCACACATTAAATCAGATAGAATATTATATGAAGGATAAATACTTTACCTTGAATTGAGATTAAAAATGTTTCAATTCCTGATAAAGCTTTTGCACAGGTAATCCCATCACGTTATAAAAGCTACCATTGATAGCCTCTACCCCAATATAACCGATCCACTCCTGAATGCCATACCCTCCCGCCTTATCATAAGGTTTATATTTATCCAAATAATAATTAATCTCTTCATCACCCAATTTAGCGAAACAAACCGCAGATTCGACGGAAAAGCCTACATTTTTGTCCTTCGTCATGATACAAACACCGGTTATTACCTGATGTACATGATCCGACAAAGCATGAAGCATAGCATAAGCTTCCTCTCGATTCGCAGGCTTTCCCATAACCCCGTCAAACGTCCAAACGATCGTATCTGCCGTGATTAGCAATTCATCATCCGCCATAGTCGGTTTATAGGCCTCCGCTTTCGAACGGGCAATATATAAAGGGATCTCCATGGAGTCAATAGAATCCGGGTAAGACTCGTCAATATCCGAAATTACCCTCACCTCGAAGTCGATATCCAGACCAGATAACAAATTCCGTCGTCTCGGAGAATTAGAGGCTAAGACGATCTTGTACTTTTTTAAATTCTCTAACATAACCTATTCGATTAAGCGTTACACATTCACCAAAATTTTACCACCCAAAAGCCTCCTCGCCGAACCAGTGTCCTTGCGCCCGCATCGTTTGCTCGATCACGTCCCTAGCTACGCCTTCGCCACCTCGCCGGGAGGATATATATTTCGCTACCTCCTTGATCTCCGGAGCCGCATCCGCAGGTGCCACCGGCAATCCGACTCGCGTCATTACCTCATAATCAGGAATATCATCACCCGCATACATGATTTGCTCAGGAGACAAGCCCGTTTTTTCCATGAAATCCTTAAAGTCATGCACCTTTACAGCGCTACGCATATAAATATGCTGTATACCCAAACGAGAAAAGCGAATCTGTACGGCTTCCGTATATCCGCCCGTAATTATAGCGACCTCATAACCTTTCTTCACGGCCAATTGCCAGGCATAGCCATCCTTGATATTGACCGTACGCATCGGATCGCCATTCGGGTGAAGCGGAATCACATCGCAGGATAGCACCCCGTCTACATCAAAGACAAAAGCCTTTATTTTTCTCAAATCATAGTTTATACTACTCATGTCGAGCCTCCTTATGTATACTTCGGCTAATCAGCTCATATAGATTTCGCATATCCGGATCTTTAAGCATAGCCATATGTTTGTTTATCACATTCTCGTCATATCGTATAGCTGGTCCCGTTTGGGCTTGCGCCGGCGACATTACATGTACCTTAGCGGCTGTCTCGTCTATCAAAGGTAACAAGACCTCTCCCTGTATTTGCTGTTCTTCCAAGATCTTTTCAGCTAGCGCATACATATGATTCGTAAAATTACAAGCGAAAACCGCCGCTAAATGTAAGTTCTTTCGCTTCTCGGAGGAGAGGAAACGGACATCACTGGAGAGCGCCCTAGCCACCTCGCCCAGCACCTTCTCATCTTCAGACGAGTTCGCCTCTAAAAAGAACGGTATTTTCTTGAAATCCACCTCCCTACTCTTACTAAACGTTTGTAACGGATAAACCACCCCATATCTAGCCGTAAGACCTTCAAATACAGAGATTGGCATACACCCTGCCGTATGCACCCACAAACCGTTATTCGGTTTTACACGGGCGATAACATCTTGGAGCACGGCATCTTTCAAAGAGAAAACATACAAGTCGGCATCTTCCACAATCTCTTCCGGGACAACAGTCCACCCACATCCCAATTCATCGGCTAAAATCTTAGCATGCTCACTTGTGTGACTATACACTTGCCCGATACTCATTCCGGACTTACGCATTTCCAACGAAAGCCGGGTAGCTAAGTTTCCGGCACCAACAAATACGACTCTCATTCTCCCGTCTCTTTATTTTCTTCCGGAAGAGAGAACTTTCCTATATGTATCTTCTCCCATTGTAAATGGGATTCATCAAAAGGCTTACGAACCTGATCCTTATAACCGATACCAATGATAGACAAGACATCCAATTGATAAGGGATATCCAGCAACGAACGAACATAATTATTCGAATCCGCCTCGTCCTCTGTTACCCGGTTCCGGATCTGACACCAGCAACTGCCCAATCCCAAATCCTCTGCTTGCAATTGCATATAAATAGAAGCGACCGAAGCGTCCTCGATCCAAACATCGCTTTCCATCACATTCGCCAAGACAACCACGGCCAAGGCACAACCCTCCAGAAAAGCGGAACCATTTTTCTTACACCCGGCAAGTTTCTTCAACATTTCCTTATCTTCCACGACCACGAACTGCCAAGGATTACTACGTTTTGAGGCCGGAGCCATCAACGCCGCTTTCAAGATCAGTTCTACCTGCTCGGGTGAAAGTAGTTGTTCGGTAAACTTACGTGTACTTCTTCTATTTTGTATAAGTGTTGCAAAACTCTCCATTTTTTTCGTTCTTTGTACTCTTTTAATATTAAGATTCGCAAATATAAATATAATTTTTTGCACCCATATATACGTATCGTTCTTTTTTCTCGTTAGTATTTTTATAATTGAACAATAGATTATGAAGATTCGTGCGATAGCCGCGCTGCTATTTATACTTATTTCCGTGAGTGCCTTTGGCGAGGGCCGCATAAAAATCACTGGTTATGTCCGTGACGCCGACGGTAACCCTCTGGAATTAGTGAATGTCCGGGTTAAGAACACGTTGATCGGCTCCATGACCAACGAGAAGGGATATTATTCCTTTTCCATATCGCCGGGAGACTCTATCTCCATTATTTACTCCTGTCTGGGATATAATAAAGCCGAGCGTATCATTCCCTCGGCACAAGCCGACATGCGCCTGAACGTACAGATGAACAATACCTCATTTGATTTAGGGGAAGTATCCGTTACTGCCATCCGCAAGCAGACCACGACCATGGAGTCCTTAAATGCGGACAGAATTAAATTATTGCCCGATCCCTCCGGAGGTAGTATAGAGAGCTTGGTCGTTACGTTTGCCGGCGTATCGTCCAATAACGAGCTAAGTTCCCAGTATTCCGTACGTGGAGGTAGTTATGATGAAAATATCGTTTATGTGAATGGGATCGAGGTATTCCGTCCGCTTCTGATTCGCTCGGGACAACAAGAGGGCCTTAGTTTTATCAATCCGGACCTGACGGAGGCGGTCAATTTCGCCGCCGGTGGCTTCGAGGCTCGTTACGGAGACAAGATGAGTTCCGTGCTGGATATTACCTATAAAAAGCCTAAGATATTCGAAGGCTCGGCTTCCGCGAGCTTGTTGGGAGCGAATGCTTATGTAGGCAGTTCTATCGGTAAATTTACCCAAGTAACGGGTTTCCGCTTTAAAAGCGGTCGGTCTATTTTGGGTACCATGGATACAGACGCTGAATACGACCCTAAATTTATCGATCTGCAAACTTACATCACGTACCAATTGGCCCCTAAATGGGAAATCAATTTCTTGGGAAACCTCGCTAACAATAATTATAAATTCACCCCTTATAGCCGGGAAACCTCTTTCGGTACAGCCGAGCATCCCAAGAACTTCAAAGTCTATTTCGACGGAAGGGAAAGAGACCGTTTCCAAACCTTATTCGGTGCGCTTACATTGAAACACAACCCCAATGAGAACACAGAGTTGGGACTTCAAGCCTCCGCTTTCAAAAGCAAGGAAGAAGAGGGATACGATATCGCCGGAGAATATTGGCTAAGCGAGAACGGAGCGGAAAATCCGGATGACGACGCGTCAGCCGCCATGTCCGTAGGCCGTTATCACGAGCACGCACGAAACCGTTTGAACGCCACCGTCATGAATGTCGGGCACTATGGGATGGCCCGCCTTTTAAACAATACGTTGAAATGGGGAGCCACGGTACAAATGGAGAAAATCAATGATAAGATCAGTGAATGGGAAAAAAGGGATTCCTCAGGTTATTCTTTGCCCCAAACCGGTAATAACGTAAGTGTATATTCGAACCTCTTTTCTGATAATCAGATAGAAAGCACACGCTTTTCCGCTTATGCGCAAGACGCATTCAAATTCAGGACCAAGCAAGGTCTGTTCACGTTAGTCGCAGGGGTTAGAGGTAGTTATTGGACTTATAATAAGGAGTTCCTTTTCAGTCCCCGTGCCTCATTGGGCTTTATCCCGAACTTCGACCAAGACTTGACGCTCCGTTTCGCCACCGGACTGTATTATCAATCGCCCTTCTACAAGGAATTACGTAGAGTAGACAAAGATAAGAACGGCAATAATATCACGGTATTGAACAAAGATCTAAAGTCACAACGCTCCATCCATTTCATATTGGGAGGAGATTATACGTTCCGTGCCGTAGACCGGAATTTCAAGGTGACCGCCGAGATGTACTATAAAAAGCTGGACAATCTGAATCCCTACACCGTAGATAACGTCAAGATCCGCTATTACGGTGAGAACTGCGCCAAAGGTTACGCCATGGGACTCGATGTCAAATTCTTCGGAGAATTCGTACCGGGTACCGACTCATGGATCAGCTTCTCCTTGATGAAAGCCCAGCAAACCATCCGGGAAACAACGACCGTTCCTATGGCCAATAGCCAAGGCTACAACATCTCACTCTTCTTCCAAGATTATTTCCCGGGCTATAAACGAGTCAAGCTAAATCTGAAAGGAGTTCTATCCGGAGGACTTCCCCAGACAATCCCGGGCAAAGGATACGAAGCCGGCTATTTCCGTACGCCCGCCTACAAACGTGTAGATATCGGCCTCTCCTACCAATTGGCAGGAGGCACGGACGCTATCATGGACAGGGGCTTCTTCCGCCATTTGAAAAACATTTGGCTAGGTCTGGATGTATTTAACATATTAGACATCAAAAACGTTAGTTCCTATTATTGGATAACAGATGTATATAATGTCCAATACGCAGTTCCAAACTATCTGACCGGACGTCAATTGAACGTTCGTCTGATTGTCGATTTTTAATAAAATGTATCTTTAAACACATTTACTGGGAGATAAAAACAAAAAATTATTTCCTCATTCATAAAAAGTAGTGTACATTTGCACACAATAGAAACAAACATTTACTAAATCTTTAAATTATTATTGACATGGAACTTACACATATCGAACATTTAGGTATCGCAGTGAAGAGTATCGAGGCTTGTTTACCCTATTATGAAGGCGTTCTTGGATTAAAATGCTACAATATCGAAGTAGTAGCAGACCAAAAAGTAAAAACCGCATTTTTCAAGGTAGGACAGACTAAGATTGAATTACTAGAGCCGACCAGCGAAGATAGCACGATTGCGAAATTTATCGAGAAAAAAGGTGAAGGTATCCACCATATCGCATTTGCGGTACCTGATGTACAGGCAGCTTTGAACGAGGCTGAGGAAAAAGGCGTTAAATTAATCGATAAAGCTCCCCGTGGTGGCGCGGAAGGCTTGAACATCGCTTTCCTTCACCCGAAATCAACTTGCAGCGTATTGACAGAGCTTTGCATGCCGGGCAACAAATAATTAATCCGTTCATTTCGAACAACAAATCAAAATACAATGAGTAACCAGCTTGAAAAAGTAAAAGAGCTCATCGCACTTCGTGAGCAAGCTCGCTTGGGTGGAGGAGAGAAAAGAATCGAATCACAGCACAAAAAAGGCAAATATACCGCTCGTGAGCGTATCGCCATGTTGCTTGACGAAGGTAGTTTCGAGGAATTCGACATGTTTGTTCAACACCGTTGTACAAACTTCGGTATCGAGAAAACTAAATATTTAGGCGATGGTATCGTAACAGGTTATGGTACGATCGACGGACGTTTGGTATATATCTTCGCTCAAGATTTCACCGTATTCGGTGGAGCCTTGTCTGAGGCTTTGGCTATGAAGATCTGTAAAGTAATGGATCAAGCCATGAAGATGGGCGCTCCCGTTATCGGTTTGAACGACTCCGGTGGAGCTCGTATCCAAGAAGGAGTAAACGCCTTGGCAGGATACGCAGAGATTTTCCAACGTAACATCTTGGCATCTGGTGTTGTTCCCCAGATTTCCGGTATCTTCGGCCCTTGCGCCGGTGGAGCCGTTTATTCTCCGGCTTTGACAGACTTCAACATCATGACACGTGGTACCAGCTACATGTTCTTGACAGGTCCGAAAGTAGTAAAAACCGTAACAGGTGAGGATGTAACCCAAGAGCAGTTGGGTGGAGCCAGCGTACACACCACGAAATCGGGTGTAGCCCATTTCGCTGTCGATACAGAAGAGGATGGTTTGCAATTGATCCGTAAATTGCTCAGTTTCTTACCACAGAACAACTTGGAAGAAACTCCGTTAGTTGAGTGCAAAGACCCGATCGATCGTCTGGATGATGTATTGAATGATATCATTCCCGATAACGCTAACCAATCTTACGATATGTACGAGGTTATCGGTACGATCGTCGATAACAACGAGTTCCTAGAGGTCCATGCGGACTACGCTAAGAATATCATCGTAGGTTTCGCTCGTTTCAACGGACAATCTGTCGGTATCGTAGCCAACCAGCCGAAGGTTATGGCAGGATGCTTGGATAGCAACGCATCTCGTAAAGCAGGTCGCTTCGTTCGTTTCTGCGACGCTTTCAATATTCCTTTGGTAACATTGGTTGACGTTCCGGGATTCCTTCCGGGTACAGGTCAGGAATACAACGGTGTAATCCTTCATGGCGCTAAATTGCTTTACGCTTATGGTGAGGCTACCGTTCCTAAGATTACCGTTACATTGCGTAAGTCTTACGGTGGAGCTTATTGCGTGATGAGTTCTAAACATTTACGTGGTGATATGAATTACGCATGGCCGACAGCCGAGATCGCCGTTATGGGCCCGAGCGGTGCCGTAGAGGTTATCTTCGCCAAGGAAGTAGCAGCCGCTGAAGATCCGAAAGCATGCGCAGCAGAGAAAGAAGCTGAATATAAGAAAGCATTCGCTAATCCTTATAACGCAGCTCAATACGGTTATATCGACGATGTTATCGAACCGCGTAACACTCGTTTCCGTATTATTCGTGCTTTACAACAATTGCAGACCAAGAAGTTAAGCAATCCTGCCAAGAAACATGACAATCTGCCTCTATAATTCTTAAAACAGGAAATGAATATGATTAATAAGAAAATAGGGGTATTGCTGCTGTTCGCGTTGCTCGTTTCATTCGGGGCAAAAGCACAGCGTGCAACCTCCATGCGAATAAATGAAGTGCTGGTCATCAACGAAGATAACTTTGTTGATGATTACGGCAAACGCCATGCCTGGATCGAATTGTTCAACAATTCGGCCGGTTCGGTCAATATCGCCGGTTGCTACTTGACTAATGACAAGAGCAACCCGAAAAAATATCCGATTCCGAAGGGCGACGTTCTAACAGTAATTCCTCCTCGCCAGCACACTTTGTTCTGGGCAGACGGAGAACCGGATCGGGGAACATTCCATGTCAATTTCACGCTCGACCCATCAAAAGAAAATTACATTGCGTTATACGATGCAGACGGTAAAACTCTGATCGATGAGATCGTTATCCCTGCTTCACAAAAAGCAGATGTCAGCTATGGTAGAACTTTAGACGGACAAGGTGAATGGACTGCTCTGACAAAAGTTACACCCAGCACCAATAACGTAACATTGGATTCTAACGAGAAAATCGAGAACTTTAAAGAAAATGATTCTTGGGGTATCGGTATGACCCTGACTGCCATGGCAGTTGTGTTCTCCGGATTATTCCTGTTGTTCATCATCTTTAAACAAATCGGAAAGCTCTCGATCGCGGCCAGCAAACGCAATGCACAGAAAGCGGCCGGAGCGGCTGTTATTGCAGACAATGCAGGTCAGGAATCCGGGGAAATCTTTGCGGCTATCGGTGCGGCTCTATACGAAATGAGCGACGACAACCACGACATCGAACATACGGTTCTGACGATCCGCAAGGTTCAAAGATCTTATTCTCCGTGGAGTTCCAAGATTTACGGTCTGCGTGAAGTTCCCAAAAAGTAATTATCTCTAAAAACAAACAAGAATGAAAAGTTTTAAATATACTATTAACGGTAACGTATATAAAGTACATATCAGCTCGGTAGTGGATGACATCGCTGAAGTAGAAGTAAACGGTACTCCCTATCAGGTAAAAATGGAGAAACCGGCAAAAAAACAGATGGTTACACTGAAACGCCCGGCTCAAGCTCCTACAACGGCAAGTGGCGAACCGGTTATTTCCCGTCCGGCAGCCTCAACCACCAAGGGCGCTGTCAAATCTCCGCTGCCAGGTGTAATCCTGCAGGTTAACTGTAAAGTCGGTGATACTGTCAAGAGAGGCCAGAATCTACTTGTCCTCGAAGCCATGAAGATGGAAAACAACATCAATGCCGACCGTGACGGCAAAATCATTGAAATAAAAGTAAACAAAGGGGATTCCGTACTGGAAGGTGCTGACCTCGTCGTAATAGGATAATATTATGTTAGGATCAGTATTATTACAGGCAGCAGGTACGGCTCATGAAAGCTTTCTCCAGTTCTTGGGAGAAAACTTGGAGTTGTTCCTCACTTATACAGGAGTCTACAACGCGACACCGGGTCACCTTATCATGATCCTTGTCGGTCTGTTGTTCATCTTCCTGGCTATTAAATATGAATTCGAGCCTATGCTCCTTATCCCTATCGGATTCGGTATCCTGATCGGTAACATTCCGTTCAAAGATGCAGGATTGCAGGTGGGTATTTACGAACAAGGTTCTGTGCTGAACATCCTCTACCAGGGTGTAACCTCCGGATGGTATCCGCCGTTGATCTTCCTCGGTATCGGGGCCATGACCGATTTCTCCGCATTGATCTCCAATCCTAAACTGATGTTGATCGGTGCAGCGGCTCAGTTCGGTATTTTCGGAGCATATATCATCGCTCTTCAAATGGGATTTGAACCGAACCAGGCCGGTGCAATCGGTATCATCGGTGGTGCCGACGGCCCGACAGCAATCTTCCTTTCTTCCAAGTTAGCTCCGAACTTGATGGGTGCTATTGCAGTATCAGCATACTCTTATATGGCGCTGGTTCCTATTATCCAGCCTCCGTTCATGCGCCTGCTGACGACTCAGAAAGAACGTCTGATCCGCATGAAACCGCCGAGAGCCGTTTCTTCCACGGAAAAGATCGTATTCCCGATCGTAGGCTTGTTGCTGACTTGCTTCCTAGTTCCTTCCGGTCTGCCTCTGTTGGGTATGCTGTTCTTCGGAAATTTGTTGAAAGAAAGTGGTGTAACACGTCGTTTGGCTGAAACAGCCCGTGGTCCGCTGATTGATACAATCACGATCCTGTTAGGTATTACGGTAGGTGCTTCTACTCAAGCAACCCAGTTCCTGACATTGAACTCCATCAAGATCTTCGGTTTGGGAGCGTTGTCATTCGTGATCGCAACTTGTGCAGGTATCCTGTTCGTGAAGTTCTTCAACCTGTTCTTGAAAGAAGGCAATAAGATCAATCCGCTTATCGGTAACTCCGGTGTGTCTGCCGTGCCCGACTCTGCCCGTATCTCTCAGAACGTAGGTCTGGAATATGATCCGACCAACTACCTGTTGATGCACGCCATGGGTCCGAACGTAGCAGGTGTAATCGGTTCTGCCGTAGCAGCCGGTATCCTGTTGGGATTCTTAGGATAATTCACTTATTCTACATAAAAAGGAGCTGAACTCCAAGTCATCTCCAAATATAAAAACTTACCCAAGTTTACGGACTTTAACGTATTCTTGGGTAAGTTTGTATATGCGCACAACGATTCATCAGAAGTATATTAATGGCTGCATCATAAAAAACTATTTACGACACAGCCTCCCTTTTTATATCCGACCTTATCAGATATTTTGTTCGACGGTCATCGGATCTGTCTCTGGATTTGCCTCCTGTTCCAATGTTGTCCCCAAAAACAACCAAATCATTAACAGGATAATCGCGATCACCACACCAAAGACCAGCAGTACATTCGTATTCTTTCGTCTCATGTCTATTCTTCAATATTGATTTGAAGATTAAACAAGACACCCCCTTTTTTGGTTTAACCGTTCCTTACTTTTGTTCTTTATTTAACTGAGTAAATATTTTAGAAAGAATGTTTTTTTCTTCACTTACAAATATAGTTGGAAATAGACGATCCAACTATCATACCATCATAATTGGCAATAACCCACTATATATCAACACAAAATAGCCATGACAGTTCGCAAAACAACTGTCATGGCTACTATCATACCATCATACATAAAATTAGTCAATCAATTATATATCAACCATCTACCTCTTCCACATAATAACAAGTCCCCCTCATCGTCCGCTTATTCGGCACGCTATTCCGCTTCAAAAGCTTGCCGAAATTAAGGATCATCGTTTTTGTAATGTTAAAACCAGGTTGTTTCTCCGCGATCATATCCAGTATCTCGGACGCCAGAAGCGGCTTTGCCTCTTCAATATCCTCCGCGATCTTGAAATAACGCAGGAACAGTTGCTCTTCAGCCGGCTGCTGCTGGAAATCCCTGTTGTTTTCAGTGATCAGCGCCTCTTCCTCCGGAGTAAACCAAAAACGTTCACCACGCCTCAACAATTCTTTCGCTTCCGCATACAACTGATCATAATCGATCCGGCCCTTCACCTCCACGCAAATGAAGCGGCGGCTACCGGTCGGATCCGTCAGCAAATCATAATTGTTGCTGGTCGCGATAAACGTGGCATAGCGACGCAAGTTACGGCTCGCGCTCTGATAAGGCAAACGGGTGTTCACAACCGCTTTTTGCAGGATATGCTTCAAAAAACTTTGATGAGAACTTTTCACTGAATCAAATTCATCGATATTAATCAACGCATACCGGTGCAAAGCCAACTCCGCCCCACGGCGATTGCCGAAATCGATACTGTCCGTATAATAAGGACGCAACACTGGTGGCAACAAATTCAAGCAAAACGTGGACTTCCCACACCCTTGGCCACCGACCAACAGAGGTGTCGTACTATTCCCGTGTTCCGAATCCAGTTCCATCCAATGTGCTACCATGCTTAGGAACCAGCGGTAAAACAAATCTCCCCATATCGGATTGTCACAAGGGACACGCCCGGCTAATGCCCTGATGCGTTCTTTTCCGTCCCAAGCCGGAAGATTCCCAAGAAAATGGTCGATAGGATGATATATCGGAACACGATCGGAATTGACATACCGATCGATATCCTTGTCCCATACATTCAACCCTTCCTGCTGGGCTTCCAGGCAAATGGAATTCCGAACTTTCGTCGTATAAGGCTTGTAAACGAACTGTATCATCGAACGGTCCAAATATTCCACTCCACCGCTCATCTCATTCGTCCGGAAGAAATAACGCCGGTTCATAAACTCGTCCAACCGCAACACCAACGACATGGATGGCGGGACGGAAGAGAGCGGCTCCGCACGGTTTGAAACATTCTCCAACGTATATGCCGTACGGAAAGCCATACGGATGTCTATCTTATATTTTTTCAAAGCCTCATAGCGCAATGTCCAACCCACCGCCTCTTCCTCCGGTATTCCAAGCCGGCAGCAAGCCTGCGCCAAGTCGATGAACAGCAGTTGGATATCATCTTCCGGGCTTTCTGAAAACCGGCGCGTCATCTCCATCAGGATGACACTGAACAGCGTGGCGATCTGCCCGTTCCGATCCGCTCCCGGAGCCATCATCTCCAACGGATCCCGAACCGGAGAAGGCACGATCTTCAAGTCACCCCCGTCCGGCATCTGCAAAGGTTGCTCGATCCGGATCGCCACCGCATCCGGATTGTAATAGGCGTCCGGATCCACACTCATCCGGCACCCCCGCGACAGGAACGGTTCTTTCAACGATATAATGCTGCCCAACTGCGGCTGGTAATGCCGCACCGCCAGCTGATAAGCCGCAGCATGAAACATACGGGCCTGCTCCTCTTTTTTCGGCAGCGAGCCGTCGGGCAGCACAAAAGGAACCACGATCTTGACCGAACGCCCGCTCAGCCCGACGAACGCCAGCAAGGTCTGCGGCAGGGCGGCAGCTTCACGGCGGACGGCCTCCGCCTCACTCTGGCTTTCCAAGCCGTTCACTTCCAACAAGACATACCCGTTATAGCGCCTCAACTGTATTCCATCGCCATTCTTCTTGAACGTCGAGCCAAAAGCCAGAACCGGTAGTTTTCCGGACAAATCCGTGGTTCGTGCCAAAAACGCCATATTCAATTTTCGACGAACCGACAGTATCGCTTCCGCATCTTTGCCGTTTTTCAGCAACCCGACAATATATTCCATATCACGCGAGTGCATCCGCAACACGCCTTTTTTATGCCTGTAATATGTGATTTGCATTACCAAGGATTTCTTTCGAATTTGACAAATTTCATGCTCTTTCTCACACAGGGAGCCATCCTGAAACAGACACGACGCGCCTTCACCCGATAGGGAGTACATTTTTTCGGATCTTCGAAGCCTTCGCTCCCTGCCGAAAGATAAAAATCACCCAACCCGTCCAACTCCACGGAATAGCCGTCTTTCAACAATTCAAGAATCATCCCTCCGATCTCGCAAACCGAAGCGAACACATCACCTCGGCTCAACGAGCAACGATCGGCAACCAAATCAGCCAGCTTTTTCGTTGAAACCCGCCCGCACGTAACCGGAACACCATAATAGCGTACTTTATCTTCCGCTCCCGTCTTGTCCAGTTTTTGCCGGACTACATAGTAATGTGCCATAAATAACAGTATTTTTAATATTAAACAACCAGATATTCTTCTCAAGACGCCCATTTTAACACTTTTGACACCCCCATCTGAACGGTATCAACACCCGGGTCTCACCCCTTCCGACACCCGGATGACGGGCTTCTTTTCTTATTACAAATATACAAATAAAACATCTATAATGCAAATATTTACAGCACTTTATTCAATTATATCTACACTTATTTTTCCCCAGCACGAAGACAGAAGCATGTGATATACGACATGATAGTATGATAGTATGAAATGATAGTTGAAAATAGATACTATCATATTTTTATAAACTAATATACAGATATTTATATGCAAATATGATAGTATGATAGTTGGATTTAAAAAAAATCATATGTATATAATAGGTGGATGTTTACAGCAGCTTATTTATATTGCTTGCAGGAGGAAGACTTACATGGATGGCAACCCTAAATAACACATCGTCCCGTTTCCATGTTTGACATTGCAGCTATCAAACACAAGAAACAGGACGATTTTGCATATCTAAGTTCTTTCCCGATTGACCGGACTTACAAAAAATTTCGACAAACGTGCCATTCCGACATAGTACACAACTATATCATCGAGCTAAAAGCACCTTATTTTTTGCAACCGTCGCCTGAAACTCTTTCAGGTAGAACGGTTCGAAATAGGCGGTGTCTTCAAACTTGCCGGCGGCAAAAGCTTGTTCCGAGAGCGGAATCATGTTTACGGCAAGAGGATGGATGTCTTCGATAAAGATGGCGTTCGGAGAAGTGATGACCGATTTGCATTTGGAAGCACCGTTGCCAAAGAAACAAACTTTCCCTTTTTCCAGATAAGAAGCATACGTACCGACTTCCACAATATCGGCCTTCGTCTCGCGGACAGGCTTTAAGGAAGCATCGTAGATAGCGGCATAAACCTCCATACGCCGGGCATCCAACATAGCACAATAAAGGCAATCATCAGTAATAGAGACGATTTGCGAATCACCCTTACTGTTGACAGTAGCAGCCATGATGTCCAACGTATGAATGCCGATCAGAGGAATACCGAAACCAAAGCAAAGACCTTTAGCGACAGACACTCCGATACGGAGTCCGGTATAAGAACCAGGACCGCTACTGACCGCTACGGCATCCAAGGCTTTCTTCCCCTTCTTTTTCAATACGGAAAGAGCTTCTTCAACAAATACGCCTAATAGGGCTGCATGCGAAGGGCCGTCGAACGAAGCCTTCGCAAAAAGGACTTCACCATCCATAGACAACGCTACAGAGCATACAGAAGTCGATGTTTCGATATTTAATATACAAGACATTTTAATTGACAATTGACAATTGACAATTGACAATTAGAATATGTGTCAAAAGCCAATCGGTTGATAATGGATGCAAAAGTATAAAACATAACTGTAATCTCATGATCAAAACCGATTTTATTAAGGCTAGCACGGATGGTTTCGGCTTTTTCTCAATTATATTGTCAATCGTCAATTGTCAATTATCAATTGATTAGCTATCTTTGCACAAATTTTTAGAACAATGATACAATCAATGACTGGATTCGGTAAGGTTACAGCCGAACTTCCTTCTAAAAAAGTAACCGTAGAAATAAAAGCTCTGAACAGCAAGCAACTGGATTTGTCGACCCGCATTCCTTCCATCTACAAAGAAAAAGAAATGCAAATACGCAGTTTGTTACTCCAGTCGCTTGAACGTGGAAAAGTCGAATTTAATATATTTGTCGAATATATCGGTAAAGACACGCCCACACAGATCAACTTGGCTGCGGTAGAAAACTATTACAATCAAATCAAAGATATTGCCGACCGCCTGAACATCGGACTTCCCGCCGACTGGTTCCAGACCCTGCTCCGCATGCCGGACGTGATCAAGACAGAGGCCCAGGAAGTAAACGAAGAGGAATGGAATGTGGTTGAGAAAGCGATCAAAGAGGCCATAGGGCACCTTTGCGATTTCCGTATTCAGGAAGGCGCCATGTTACAAAAGTTGTTCGAACAGAAAATTGCCAATATCTCCCGCCTGCTTTCAGAAGTAGAACCGTATGAAAAGGAGCGGATCGAAAAAATCAAAGCCCGTATCATGGACAATCTCGAAAAGATTGCCGGACAGGACTACGACAAGAACCGGTTCGAACAGGAGATGATCTATTATATCGAAAAACTGGACGTAAACGAGGAAAAGAACCGCCTGGACAACCACCTGAAATATTACATCAGCACGATGGAGAGCGGACACGGACAAGGTAAGAAACTCGGTTTCATCGCCCAGGAAATGGGACGTGAAATCAACACCCTTGGTTCGAAAAGCAACCATGCCGAGATGCAAAAACTTGTCGTCCAGATGAAAGACGAACTGGAACAAATCAAAGAACAAGTATTAAACGTATTATAAAAACGATATATGGCTGGCAAACTGATCATATTCTCCGCGCCGTCCGGTTCGCAAATCCACTATCATCAATTTCCTGCTGAAGCAGAATCTGAACCTGCATTTTTCCATCTCGGCTACCAGCCGGGCCCCACGTGGTACGGAAAAGGACGGAGTGGAATATTATTTCCTTACACCGGATGAATTCCGTGCCCGTATAGCAGCAGGAGATTTCCTGGAATACGAAGAGGTCTATACCGACAAATATTACGGCACGCTGAAAAGCGAGGTGGAACGAAGGCTGATGAGTGGCGATAACGTCATATTCGATGTCGATGTCGTAGGAGGTTGCAACATCAAGAAGTTTTATGGCGACCGTGCTCTTTCGGTCTTTATCCAGCCCCCTTCGATCGAAGATTTGCGGAGTCGTCTGGAAGGACGCGGTACGGATGCTCCGGAAGTAATCGAAAGCCGCATTGCCAAAGCCGAATTTGAACTGGGTTTTGCCGACAAATTTGACGTAATCGTGGTGAACGACAAGTTGGAAGTCGCACAAAAAGAAGCACTAAAAGTGATAAAAGAGTTCCTTAAAAAAGCATGAACGGCAAGAAGTTATCCAAGAAATGGCTATATACATTCATTGGTATAGCATTTGTCGCTCTTGCCACTTGTACAGCCGCCCTATATTATAAGGAGTATATCATAGCGACCGGTACCGGATTGGTATTCGGTGCACAAGTCATAAATATCATCAAGTGGAAACGGGACTGAAAGAAAATACGGTCAGCAAACGTAAAACCGGCATTTATTCCGGTTCATTCAATCCGGTTCATATCGGCCATCTGGCATTAGCCAACTGGTTGTGTGAATTTACGGAGCTGGACGAGCTATGGTTTCTGATCACCCCCCATAACCCGCTAAAAGAGAAGGAAGAACTGATGGATGACCGGCTTCGCTATGAACTGGTAAAAAAATCCATCGCTGGTTACCCTAAGTTCCACGCCAGTGACTTCGAGTTTTCCCTTCCTCAACCCACTTATACCATCAACACACTCCGGACATTGGAAGCAAGTTATCCGGACCGTGAATTCTATTTCATCATGGGTGCGGACAATTGGAAATATATTACCCGGTGGCTAGAATACGAAGCCATCATTTCCAATTATCCGATCTTCATCTATCCGCGCAAAGGATTCGATGTTGAAATTCCGGCACAATATCCTCACATAAAAAAAGTAGACGCCCCTTTGGTCGAAATATCCTCAACCTTTATACGCGAAGCTTTCAAGACCGGAAAAGATGTCCGCTTCTTCCTGCCCGAAGCCATACGTAATCTGCCTTTTCCATTACAAAACAATACCTTTTAAGAACATAAAGCGTAAAGTCGCATACGTTTTTAGGCAATAAGTAAGAAAAGTTTTGTATTTTTGCGCCGTATTATACAAAATAATAGCGTAATGAATCTATTAGAACTGAGTGAACAGGAAATCATAAGACGTAACAGCATGGAGCAGTTACGCCAGATGGGGATAGAACCTTATCCCGCAGCTGAGTATGTAACGAATGCATTTTCCAAAGAGATAAAAGAGAATTTTAAAGACGATGCAGAGCCCCGCCCTGTAAGTATTGCCGGTCGCATCATGAGCCGCCGCATCATGGGAAAGGCTTCCTTCATGGAATTGCAGGATTCAGAAGGCAGAATACAGGTTTATATCTCTCGTGACGACATTTGCCCGGAAGAAAATAAAGATCTGTATAACATTGTTTTCAAGAAATTGCTCGATATCGGCGACTTTGTCGGAATCAAAGGTTTCGTATTCCGTACACAGATGGGCGAAATTTCCGTCCATGCACAAGAGATAACGGTATTATCCAAATCACTCAAGCCGCTACCGGTCGTCAAATACAAAGACGGTGTAGCATACGATGGATTCAACGATCCGGAATTGCGTTATCGCCAACGCTATGTCGACCTGGTGGTCAATGATGGTGTAAAGGATATTTTCATGAAACGTGCGGCAGTTATCAAGACCATGCGTACCGCCCTGGACGAAGCTGGATATACGGAAGTGGAAACTCCGATCCTGCAATCCATCCCCGGAGGGGCAAGCGCACGTCCGTTCATTACGCACCATAACTCGCTGGATATCGACCTCTATCTGCGTATTGCTACCGAACTGTATCTGAAACGATTGATCGTCGGAGGTTTCGAAGGTGTCTACGAAATCGGTAAAAACTTCCGTAACGAAGGTATGGATCGCACCCACAACCCGGAATTTACCTGTATGGAACTTTACGTCCAATATAAGGACTACAACTGGATGATGAGCTTCACCGAACAGCTGTTGGAACGTATCTGTATCGCCGTCAACGGTACATGTGAAAGTGTAGTCGACGGCAAGACCATCAACTTTAAAGCTCCTTACCGTCGTCTGCCGATTCTGGATGCCATCAAGGAAAAGACAGGTTACGACCTGAATGGCAAGAGCGAAGACGAGATACGCACGATTTGCAAGGATTTGAACCTTGAAATCGATGAAACAATGGGTAAAGGCAAGCTGATCGATGAAATCTTCGGTGAATTCTGCGAAGGCACGTTTATCCAGCCGACTTTCATTATCGACTACCCGGTCGAGATGAGTCCGCTAACCAAGATGCACCGGAGCAAACCTGGATTGACCGAACGTTTCGAATTGATGATCAACGGTAAAGAAGTGGCAAATGCCTATAGTGAGCTGAACGATCCGATCGATCAGGAAGAGCGCTTCAAAGAGCAATTGCGCCTGAGCGAAAAAGGAGATGACGAAGCGATGTTCATCGACCAGGACTTTTTGCGTGCACTGCAATTCGGTATGCCTCCGACGTCTGGTATCGGTATCGGCATCGACCGTCTGGTGATGTTGATGACTGGCCAAACGACTATTCAAGAAGTGTTGCTCTTCCCGCAGATGCGCCCGGAAAAGACAGTTAAGAAAGACACCGCAGACAAATATGTCGCACTGGGTATCAATGAAGCATGGGTTCCTGCTTTACATAAAGCCGGATATCTCACAACCGACACGTTGGTAGATGCTAATCCCAACAAGCTGAGACAGGAACTCTGCGAAATGAATAAGAAATACAAACTGGAATTGCAAAACCCCACTGCCGAAGAAGTAGAGGCATGGATTGCAGGCGCAGCCAAATAAGAGTAATACTATGAAGTTGCCCGGAAAAATTGCAATAATGGGAGGTGGTAGCTGGGCTACCGCCTTGGCCAAGATTGTACTTTCTACACAAGATAGTATTAACTGGTATATGCGTCGGCCAGACCAAGTAGAAGAGTTTCTGTTGTTGGGACATAACCCCAGCTATCTTTCCGCCGTCAAATTTGATACTGACAAAATCAAATTCTACACGGATATCAACAAAGTAATCAAAGATTCGGACACTTTGATTTTCGCCACCCCTTCTCCTTTTTTGAAACAACATTTGATGAAGGTGACGACCTCCATGCAAGACAAATTCATCATTTCGGCCATCAAAGGAATCGTTCCGGACGAAAACATGCTCGTAGCCGATTATTTTGCCGAATACTACAATGTCCCGATTGACAATATCGCTGTCATCGGCGGTCCGTGCCATGCCGAAGAGATCGCTCTCGAACGGTTGTCCTATATCACGCTGGCTTGCCCTAATATCGAGAATGCAAGAGCTTTCTCCTCCGTATTTAAGAACCAGTATCTGAACAACTCTTGTTGCAAGGATGTTACAGGTATTGAATATGCTTCCGTATTGAAAAACGTATATGCCATCGTCGCAGGTATCTGCCACGGTATGAAGTACGGAGATAATTTTCTGGCAGTTTTCATCTGCAACGCGATCGAAGAGATGCGTAACTTCCTCAACGCCGTACATGGCCTGGAACGGGATGTGACAGATTCGGTATATCTCGGTGATCTTCTGGTAACCGCATATTCTCGCTTCAGCCGGAACCGTACGTTCGGGACCATGATCGGGAAAGGTTATTCCGTCAAAATAGCCCAGCTCGAAATGGAGATGATCGCCGAAGGATATTACGGGACAAAATGTATTCGGGAGATAAACGAAAAATATAAAGTAAACATGCCGATCTTGGATACTTTATATAGTATTCTATACGAAAAGAAATCGCCGACTACCGCGATACGGCAGTTGACTGAAACATTTAAATAATAATGTAAATATGAAGAACATCAGTCTTAACATTGACAAAGCGCTGGGTACCGTAACGAAAGAACAGGTATATGCTCAGGCTGCAAAGGCCCACGAATGTAATGCCACTTTACAAAATGGTAATGGTGCAGGTAACGACTTTTTAGGTTGGTTGCACCTCCCCTCTTCTATTACAGATGCTGAACTGACAGACATCGAAAATACAGCTAACGTACTTCGTTCTAAATGTGAAGTTGTTGTCGCCATCGGTATCGGCGGTAGCTATTTAGGAACAAAAGCAGTGGTAGAAGCATTAAACAATAGCTTCGACTGGTTACATACGAACCGTAAAAATCCGGTTTTAGTATATGCTGGACACAATATCGGCGAAGATTACTTGTATGAACTTTGCGAAATCCTGAAAGGCAAACAGTTCGGTCTGATCAATATCTCCAAATCCGGTACGACTACCGAACCGGCCTTAGCTTTCCGCATGCTGAAAAAGCAACTGGAAGACGCAGTCGGCAAAGAAGAAGCCAAACACCGTATCGTCGCCATCACGGACGCCAAAAGAGGCGCCCTCCGCACGCTGGCTGACCAGGAAGGCTATAAGACATTCATTATTCCCGACAACGTCGGCGGTCGTTTCTCCGTACTGACTCCAGTTGGTTTGTTACCTATTGCCGTTGCCGGTATCAGCATCCGCGATTTGGTTGCCGGAGCTATTTCGATGGAAAAAGCAACAGACGTAAGCGTTCCTTTTGCTGAAAATATGGCAGAAATCTATGCTGCTACCCGTAACGAATTATATAAGAGCGGCAAGAAGGTTGAAATCCTCGCCAACTTCCATCCGAAACTCCACTACATCGCCGAATGGTGGAAACAGTTGTACGGTGAAAGCGAAGGCAAGGACGGTAAGGGTATTTTCCCTGCTTCCGTCGATCTGACAACCGATCTGCACTCTATGGGCCAGTGGATTCAGGATGGTGAACGCACGATCTTCGAAACTGTTATTTCTGTTGAAGAGCCGAACCACAAAGTAGTCGTCCCAACCGACGAAGCAAATCTGGACGGTCTGAACTTCCTCGCCGGCAAACGTGTGGACGAAGTGAACAAGATGGCAGAATTAGGTACTCAATTGGCTCACGTGGACGGCGGTGTTCCTAACTTGAAGATCACAATGCCGGAAGTAAGCCCTTACTACATCGGCCAGCTATTCTACTTCTTTGAAAGAGCCTGCGGCATCAGCGGTTACATGTTGGGAGTAAATCCGTTCGACCAGCCAGGTGTAGAAGCCTATAAAAAGAACATGTTTGCCCTGCTGAACAAACCGGGTTACGAAAAGGAAAGCGAAGCGATCCGCGCACGGTTGTAGCCAACAATCACATAATATAAAAATTTTTCAGGCACGACTCTCCTTCAAAAGGATCGTGCCTGAAAAATATCTATTAGCAAGCAATTAAAAATGATTCAAGAAGCAATCGCCCAATATCTGCAAAAACAGCGACAAGTTTTATTTTCTCCCAAGGCCGTACTTTTCGATATGGATGGTGTCCTTTACGATTCCATGCGTTTTCATGCCCGTGCCTGGTACGAAACGGCTACCCACCACCAGTTGATCTCCACCCCGGAACTATTCTACCTGTATGAAGGCCGGACGGGTGAAAGCACGATCAACGAATTGTATCAAAAAACTTTCCTGCGAGATGCGACCGATGAGGAAAAGAAATCCATCTATGAAGAAAAAGCTATCTTGTTCAATCAATATAACGATGGAAAGGCAATGCAAGGAGCGGCCGAAGTACTGAAAAAAGTAAAAGCCTCCGGCTTGCAAACACTTGTCGTAACCGGTTCCGGACAACACAGCTTAATCAACAAGCTGGAACATACCTACCCAGGCTATTTCAAACGGGAAAAGATGGTGACGGCCTTTGACGTGAAGTTAGGCAAACCTCATCCCGAACCTTATCTGATGGGATTGGAAAAGGCAGGAGTCAAACCCTATGAAGCTCTTGTCGTAGAGAATGCCCCGATGGGCATACAAGCGGGAGTAGCTGCAGGGATCTTCACGATAGCAGTCAATACTGGTCCTTTGGACGACCGAATTTTACTCGATGCTGGCGCCGATCTACTTTATCCGGACATGACGGCTTTGGCGAAGGATTGGGACAACCTTATGAATGCAATCAAGATCTCTTAAATAAATTAGGCACGGATTACAATTGATGTAACCTGTGCCTAAAAAACTTATACAAAAACGTCTTACTTCACATAATCCGCCTTGTTCAGATAATCATAGCTCTGCTGGACGCTGGCAACCGGATCATTTTGGGTATACTGTTCGACTTCAACATACCAATCTTTGATATTATTTGCGTACATCTGGTCAAAAATAGGTTTGAAGTTCATCTTACCACTGGCGCCGATTTCCTTTTCGTCTTTGATATGGACAGCCTTGAACTGGCTCGGACGGTTCTTCAGGTAAGCAACCGGATCACCACCGCCTTCCTGTACCCAATACACATCCATTTCAAAAAATACATGATTCGGACTTACATTATCTAACAAGAAGTCGTAGATCAATTGATCTTCGATTTTACGGAATTCAAAAGCATGGTTATGGTAACCGAATGCGATGCTGGCGGCTGCCGTCTTGTAGCCAACGGTATTGAAATAGTCGCAATACATCTTCAAATCGTCCAAAGTCGTCTGGTCGGTAACCGGCATCCACGGCTGAACCATGTATTTGACACCTAATTCATTGTGGGCATCGATAGCCTGATCCCACCAACTCATCACTTCAGCTTCTTTTTCCTTTGTGAAAGCTTGTCCTAAGTGAGCGCTCGTACATTTCATGCCCAAATCATTCACCATCTTCTTGAACTCAGCAGGAGCCAAACCATAGATCTTGCCATTGTCATAGCTAGCTGTTTCAAGATTCTTATAGCCCATTTTCGAAGCCGTTTCCAATACCTTCTGGATTCCTTCTTCTTTTACAAGGTCTCTTAAAGAATATAGCTGAAGCCCGATATACTTGGAGGACTCGGAAGCTGAGGCTTTACCGGCACAAGAAGTTAGCAACTGAGGCATCACCATCCCCCCTGCGAGCATTAACGAAGCCCGCTTTAAAAACTCACGTCTGTTCTGCATAGTACTAAAAAATTAAGTTTGCTTTGAGAATTTCTACAAAAGTAAAACTATATTCGGTGGATTCTAACATAATAACGTTAAAATCATCAAAACGGAGTCATAAAACCTTCTTATCTTCTTTTACCAACCTCTTAAGAGGACGACAAGAGAAGCCACAAGAGGAATACCATTAAAAAGTCTGCTTCATCTTCATATACCTATGCTGCTTTATAATCATTTTCCGGCTACGGATAATTTGAAAACGATATATCACGAGGGCCAGTACAAAATAGGCACCTGCCTGAATCCATAACGTATGATATTCATGTACCACCTCATTCAATGCCGCCCCACATGTATTGATACGGATGAATCCCTGGATCCCCGGTGTCGAAGGAAACAGATATCCTATAGCCTGCCAGAACGGAGGAATCGCTTCTTTCGGCCAGGAAACTCCGGATATGAATAACAAGATCACAGATGTAAAGACAAACACTAGCATAGGCGCCTCTCGGGTAGTCATAAAACCGGACAATGTCATGGCAAAGAAGATCGAAGCAAACAGATACGGCAGGATGAACAGCAAGATCGTAACCGGATCACCCACTTGAGGCAGGGAGAAGAGTTTCGGCACGACAGCCAATACCCAGATGCAGACAACTACATAAATCAAGATATAGGTCAGAGACTTGCCTAACACGATACGCAACGTCCCGTTGAAATGCCGGCTAATCGGAACAAGGCTGTGGAAGCGGTTCTTTTCACGTGCTGTCCCCCCTAACATACCGATCCCTAAAACCAGTGTTTGCTGGATAACTAAAATAAGGATAGCCGGAACTAAAAAACTGGCAAAGCCGTTCTGCGTATTGAAGAGGGTCACGGATTCATAAGGAATCGGATTGACCGTTATTTCCTCCTGCTTTGCCGATGCACCCGGAGCATTATACATCCGTATTTCTTTCCCTAAGTCGAGTGATACTTCCGTTGCCGCCAGCAAAAACGCTTTATAAAACAGCAGACTGCTCATATCGCAATACAAGGGAACCGTCGTCTGCTTGCCCGTATGCAAATTCTTACTGAACTCGGTCGGGAAATAAAGGATTCCATAGGCTTCTTTCCTGTCCAGCATCCGCTTGGCCTCCTCCATATCCGTCGAGACGGCGACTACCCTGACATCGGGTGTAGCATTCACACGACGGGTAAACTCGCGACTTAGATAGGAATCGGACTGGTCCACAACCACCATCTTCGCCTCGCGTACCACTTCATTATTATAAATAAAGGAATAAAGCAACGGATAGGCAAAAGGCACCAGGAAAAAGAAGATCAGCACGCCCTCGTCTTTGAAGACATTTTTCAATTCATCCTTCCAAATGTAAAAGATGTCCAAGATCCCTTCCTTGATCATATCTCGTAAACGATATTCTCTTTTCATTACTTTCTGTTTTACGGAATATATTTAAAGTACAACAATGCGTTCTTCAAGTTTTTTCCAATCAGGAAAGGCAAAACGAGAAAACCCATAAGCCAGGCATATTCAGCCCAGCTATAAAAGAAAGGCCTTCCGTTCAAAGCCTGGTCGACATAGATCAGAAAATAGTGCCGGAGAGGGAACAGGCTGGAGAGTGCCTGCAAAGTAGGGTCCATCCCCAATACCGGAAAAGAAAATCCGACGATAGAAAAAGCGATCATCCCGAATAGGCAAGCAAAGCTCAACCCTAAACGAAAAGTCGGCAACACCCCTATCATGAAAATCCCGACCGCCTGCGAAGCAATCACCAGCAGAAATAGAGCCGACAGCATCGGTAACCAGCCACTATTCAACGGGAACGAATTAAACCCATACAAGGCCACCGCATACAGGAATGCCACAATCGTAAAAATCACCGTATGAGGGAATATCTTCCCTATGAGGCTCACCGTAAGCGAATTTCCACCCATCTGCAACCATTCGCGGGCCGTCGAGTATTTAATCTCGGAACCGATGCTCAATACCGTCACCAAAAAAATCATCAATTGCAAAACACCAGGCAAAAGTGTGTTATTCAGATAGACCGAATAGTTAAGCCAAGGATTCCCGATCGCGTGTGTGTCGATCACGATCGGCTGGAGCTGCGCCATGATCTGGGTTTCAGTATAGCCATGCGCCAGCCCCGTCTGAAGCCCGACCGAAGCACCTGCTAAGACAGACATGGTTTTCATATCCCGAAACAACAGAGATGCAGCAATAAGATAAGTACCGTTCGTATAGAACGACAGCTTAGGCTGCCGACCTGCTGTCGCATCCACACCAAAGTCCTTCGGAATATAAAAAATGCCATAAATTTTCCCTTCCTGCATAGCCTGGCGAGCTTCCTCGAACGAGACGGTTGTCAGCATCACCTTCGTCTGCTCGAATGCATCCAACTGGCGGGCTAAGTTACGGGAGTTGGAAGAGCCGTCCAGATCTACTACCGCAACAGGCATATCGGTAGGCAAACCCTCCTTCATCAACGAAAGAAAAAAGACCACACAGATAGTGGGAGCCACCAACATACAAAAGAAGTAGACCGGGTCTTTACAAATCCTGAATATCTCACGCTTTGCAATTGACAATTTTGGGGTACTATTTAATTTTTCATTATTCATTTAACCTTGTTCTTTAATTGTCAATTATCAATTGTCAATTTCTTAATGACCGACATTCCAGGACGTAAGTCGGCCACCTTTTCCATTGGACGGGCACGCACCTCGAATGTCTTGGAGTCAAACTGTCCGTTCGTTTTTGTCGCTTTCCAGGCGGCATAAGTTCCCATATCCTTCATATAATAAACTTTCAGTTTGACCGGCCGGTTATCCAACGCCGGGATAAAAGCGTCTAATTCGGTACCGATCTTGATGTTTTTCAGATGATCTTCACGAATACTGAAGGTCACCCACATATCGTTAAGGTCGGTGATATTCATAATCGGAGCACCCGTACCGACCAACTCGCCCACTTCAGGAAAACGTTCGGACACCTCCCCGTCGATCGGTGAGACAAGTGCCGCTTCCTTCAAGTAGGATTCCACTTCGGCAACCGCTCCGGCAGCCTGCCCTACGAGAGCGGCAGCCGCGGCCTTATCTTCCACACGGGCTCCGTCTACAGCCATATCATACTGGGATTTGGCAGCTTTCTCAGTAGCGGCCATTGCCTTGTAACTGGCTTCTGCCTCATCGCGTTTCTGGGCAGACATTACCCCTTTATCGAACAAGTTTTGTACACGCGTATATGATTTCTGGGCAATATCCAATCCTGCCTTCGCCTTCTGCCACATTTCATATGCTCCAGCTATCTCTTGTGCACGGGCACCTTTAATAGCCTTTGCGTTCTGAGCTTCAGCGGCACGACGCACAGCCTCCGCTTGCTGAAGCTTGGCAAGAACTTCGGGCGTATCCAGGAAGACAAGCGTGTCACCCATTTTCACCTTGTCGCCCTCACTGAAACGATATGCTTCGATCCGTCCGGGAACTTTTCCCGAAATACGAACTTGCGTAGCCTCCACTTGCCCCATGATGATATCATCCGGCGGCGTCAGTAAAAAGAAACCGGTTAATGCAACTAATCCGACCACACCTAAGAATGTGATAAATGCCAATAGCATATTATTGATTGAGTATTTTTTATTCTCGTTCATGAGTTTATAATTTGAGATTTATGATTGTATGATTTAGATAGTGTCCTCAAAAGAATCAGGTCCGTGTTCATCCACTTAATCCGCGTTCCTGGTTCTTCCAGAGAGCTCATCCCCCAGCTTTCCCATCGCTTTCGTCAAGTAGACTTCCGTCAATTTCACCTCTATCTGTGCATCTATCAGGCAGGAACGAGCCGATACCCAGGCTGTCTGCGCCTGCATCAGGTTAAGAGCCGGGATTACGCCTTCCTCAAATCCGAGATTGGCATGACGAAGATTCTCTTCCGCATTCTCCATATTGCGGGTGGAGACGATCAGCTTCTTGTTTGCTTCATTGACCTTGTAGACAGATTGATTGACCTGCAATTCCACCTTCTCGCGTGCATCCTGTAACTCCAAAGACTTGATGCGTGTCTCGGCACGAGCCGAATTGCGCTTATAACTGCCCTCCCACCAGCCGGAAAGCGGAACTTTCACCATTACACCGACATTGAACATCCCGGCAAATTCATTTTTGAAGCCGTTCATGGAATTAGGGTTCGTGACCAAGTAGTTCGCCATAAATGCCACATTCGGCAACATATCCGACAAAACAATCCGCTCCTTCCTCTTATAAATCTTAGTTGCCAAGTCAAGGCTCTTCAACTCGTTACGATTCATAAAGGCCTCATTCACATCAGCCGCCGTAACGGAAGGTTCTGTCAGAAAATTTTCGATATCTTCATCTGCTAAAACAAGCGGGTCTTCTAATGGCAACCCGCATATCTGTGCCAATAACATGCGGGAAAGAGCCAGACCGTTATCGACTTTCGTCTGTGCCATCTCTGCCTCATTCAGTTTGACTTTGACGGAGAGTCCGTCGGCTTCGGTCGCTACTCCCTCATCGATCATCGCTGTCATATCATGATCGGTCTTACGGAGCAAATCGACATAGGCATCAGCTAACTTCTTCTTATTTACTAAAGAAATCACCTGCCAATAGGTTTCATCGGTTTTACAGATGACATCCTGCAGTTGCTGGTCATTCATCGACTCGGCCAATTGCTTGGCGTACTTGGCAATCTGGTTGTAATTAATAATCTTGCCTCCCATAAACACAGGCTGCACAAGTGAAACGCTTCCCCCCCAGATATTCTGGATATCGAGGTGTTGCAAGTCGTCCACCCCTTCCATCAACTTTCCAAACACCGGCAATTGGGCGATCGGTCCGAGAGCTCCTTCAATAGAAGAACCGAGTGCTCCCATATCCAGCAGGTTTATATCTTTCTGGTTCCACATATACGCGCCGGTTGCCGAGAGCTGAGGAAAATATTTGGTGAAAGCGACGTTTTTCTCATAGTCGGCCATTTTAATCTTTTCCCCCGAAATCTTCAACTCTTTGTTATTCTGAATAGCCAATTCACGACATTCCTCCAGCGTCAACGTACGTCCGGCATTCGCATAACCCGACGAAACAAGTAGTGCAACTAATACGACAAATCTCTTCATCTTTATCTTATTTTATTCAGATTCTTTCCTAAACGGTGCAAAAGTACTGGTTCGCTTTAAATATACAATTGAACTAATTCAATAACTGCTTTCTTATATGTTCACAAGCATATAGTTTCACATGGTTTCATCCTGATGAAACCGTTGTTTCCCACTGATGAAAATATAGTTTCCCGCCAGTGAAAATATAGTTCCATGCCCATGAAACTTGTTCCGCCACTTATTCTGTTCTAGTGAATGAGAGGACTTTCCGCTTCAACTTGCAATACCAGGCATTACTAATTCCCATATAATGGGCGATATACTTATCGGGGACCCGGTTGATCATCCAGACATAGTTTGTGTAGAGAAACTGGATGAACTCTTCCGCCGTGGAAGAGAGGCGAACGGCCAACAGAACATCCAGTTTATAGATGATCGTCAGCATGATATTCTGATAATAAGATGCAAACAAAGGATAACGGAACGAAAGGCTCTCGATATGATCGCGGGAAAAGCAGAGCAACTCGCCGGCTTCAAGCGCCTTAATCTCAAATTCAGAAGGTTGCTTGGTAAAATAGCCGATGGCGGAAAGGAACGGAAACATATTATCAGCCGCAAAACCGGTGACACATTCATTACCGTTCTCGTTTACATATAAATTGATGAAAAGACCTTTGTTGATGAAATAGGCATCCTGACACAACTCACCTGTACGCAACAGATAATCTCCTTTCTTCACGGAGATCAACTTTGCGTTTTTTGCCAGTTCGCCGAGAAAAGCTTCATCACAGACGAGGGCTTCCGGAAGGTCGGCAAGTAGTCGCGCAAAATGGACATCTGTTTCCATTGCTATTTTTCGAGTATGAAACTTTTACGGCCGATCAAATTGCCATCCGCAAATATATCGACCCGATATGTACCCGGAGAAAGAAATTCTTCGATATTCCAGTACATCGTAACCGGCAATTCCTCACCGTCATATTCAACCAGCTTCTTCATGGAGTAATTGATTTCTTTTCCTTCGAAGGTAAATACATCGGCACGGCTCTTCAACAAGATATCGTCGTCCGGCTTCATGATGCGCACAAAGATCGTCTTCTCTCCGACCGGAGCCGTAATGTTCTTGCTGATCCGGAAGTCAACGACAAATTGTTCCATCTTCTTGATCACCTTTGCCTTCTTTCCGCGACCATTGACAGGAGTTACATTGATACCCGTCGCATCCAAACGGCTTGCCAATGTGACACGTTCCGTCAGTTTCTCTTTTTCCTTCTTCAAAGTGGTAGCCGTAGAAGAAGCCTGCTTGTATTTCTTTACCGCTTCATTCTTTTCCACTTTCAATTGTTCGTTAGCACGATTCAGAGAGTCGATCTGAACTACATAGTTACGCATGATCTTACGCAATGTCTGCAATTCCTTCTTTAGACGGGCAATCTCTTTCGTATTTGTCGCCTTTACAGTACGAAGTTCTTCCTGTAAGCGTTGTACTTTAGCTTGCTCGGTAGACAATAGATTCAGTAAGGAGTCGTTACCTATATTAAATTTATATCCTTCATATTGGAGAGACAATTCGTTAAATTCGTCTTCCAATGATTCCTTATCCAGAACATAAGCCTGCTCCAAGTCCTCCATCTGCTGATTCTGGTGGAAAATATAATAAGCAGCACCGGCGATAATCAACAATAACACAACCACAGCCATGATCAGCAGTGACATCTTATTTATTTCTTTTGTCTCTTTCTTTTCAGCATCCATACGGTTACGATTAAAAATGAACACGCAAAGGTATGAAAAATGATTTAAATTTCGAATATTATTCCTACCTTTGTGCCACTCAATTAAATAATAATTTGCATGCACGAGAAACTTATTATTCTTGATTTCGGCTCGCAAACAACCCAGCTTATCGGCCGTAGGGTCAGAGAGTTGAATATGTATTGTGAGATCGTTCCTTATAACAAATTCCCGCATGACGCTACCGACGTGAAAGGTGTGATCCTTTCCGGAAGTCCTTATTCCGTATACGACGAGAATGCCTTTAAGGCTGATTTGACCGAGATACGGGGGAAGTATCCCGTCTTAGGTATTTGTTATGGAGCGCAGTTTCTAGCTTATACATCCGGAGGTAATGTGGAACCGGCTAATTCACGTGAGTATGGACGTGCTAATTTGTCGCACATTGATGGTGAGGATGAATTACTGAAAGGGATCCATGTGGGTTCACAGATATGGATGTCTCATGGGGATACGATTACCGTATTGCCGGATAATTTCAAGGTGATCGCCAGCACGGACGACGTGAGGGCTGCCGCTTACCATGTGGAAGGTGAGCAAACGTGGGGCGTTCAGTTTCATCCGGAAGTATTCCATTCGACAGACGGTACGAAGTTGCTGGATAACTTCTTGAATATTTGCGGATGCGCCAAGGATTGGACACCGGCTTCCTTTATCGAATCTACCGTAGCTGAGTTGAAGGAGCAATTGGGAGATGATAAAGTGATCTTGGCTCTTTCCGGCGGTGTGGATTCATCTGTTACGGCCGTATTGCTGAATAAGGCGATCGGTAAGAACTTGACTTGCATTTTCGTGGATCATGGTTTGCTGCGCAAGAATGAGTTCGAGAACGTAATGAGGGATTATGAGCATTTAGGATTGAACGTGATCGGCATAAACGCAAAAGATAAGTTCTATAAAGAACTAGCGGGCGTTACGGAACCGGAGAAGAAACGTAAGATCATCGGCAAAGGATTTATCGATGTCTTCGATGAGGAGGCGCATAAGCTGAAAGATATCAAGTGGCTGGGGCAAGGTACGATTTATCCGGATGTGATTGAGTCGCTTTCTATCACAGGTACGGTTATCAAGAGCCATCATAATGTGGGCGGACTTCCGGATACGATGAACTTGAAACTCGTCGAGCCGCTTCGTCTTCTTTTCAAGGATGAGGTTCGCCGTGTCGGTATGGAGTTGGGTATGCAACCGCATTTGATCAAGCGCCATCCGTTCCCGGGACCGGGATTGGGTATCCGTATCTTGGGTGATATCACGCCGGAAAAGGTACGTATCCTGCAAGACGCTGACGATATCTATATGTCATTGATGCGTGAGTGGGGACTTTACGATAAGATTTGGCAAGCTGGGGTAATCTTACTTCCGATTCAATCCGTAGGTGTAATGGGCGATGAGCGTACCTATGAGAATACGGTAGCTTTACGTGCGGTAACTTCCACGGACGCTATGACCGCCGATTGGGCGCAGCTTCCGTACGAGTTCCTCGCCAAAGTTTCCAACGAGATTATCAATAAGGTGAAAGGCGTGAATAGAGTCGTGTACGACATCAGCTCGAAGCCGCCTGCAACCATCGAGTGGGAGTGACATTTGTCTTAGGTATAACAAAGTGTAAAATCAATAAAATTTAAAAGTCACATGAAGCAAGATATGATTGTTATCTTGGATTTAGGTAGTCATGAGAATACGGTGTTGGCTCGTGCTATTCGTGCGTTAGGCGTTTATAGTGAGATTTATCCGCATGACATCACGGTTGAGGAATTAAAAGCCTTGCCAAACGTGAAAGGTATCATTATCAATGGTGGCCCAAACAATGTTATCGACGGTGTAGCTATCGACGTGAATCCGGGTATTTACGAGATGGGCACTCCTGTAATGGCCGCAGGTCACGATAAGGCGTTGTGCGAGGTTAAATTGCCGGAGTTTACGGATGATGTCGAGGCGATCAAGGGCGCTGTCAAGTCTTTCGTGTTCGATACTTGCAAGGCTGAGGCAAACTGGAATATGACGAATTTTGTCAATGACCAGATTGAATTGGTAAAGCGTCAGGTAGGGGATAAGAAAGTTCTGCTGGCCTTGTCTGGAGGTGTCGATAGCTCTGTAGTAGCCGCTTTGCTTTTGAAAGCGATCGGCGATAAATTGGTTTGCGTGCATGTGAATCATGGTTTGATGCGTAAGGGCGAGTCCGAGGATGTCGTT
>OGGZ01000646.1_pt1 | contig 36844 bp, 22 predicted proteins | sample 1571371 | NCBI WGS metagenome assembly OGGZ01 (sample SAMEA2582025, study PRJEB24529) | metagenome | biome: Human gut stool | place: China | collected 2011
TGAATTCTACCTGACCATGCTGACCGAGCGCAAGGAGAAAATTTTGGATTACAGCCTGGAACTTCTGATGGAGCAGGAGCAGCACACTTCGCCGGTGCTGGGGATTTAAAACCAAATATTCTATTTAGAGGGCTTCGCCAATTAGCGCGGCTCTCTTTTTTCGTCTCCGATACATGTCGGCTGAGATGCCGAGCAGGAGATGCCCCGTGTCCGCCCCTGTGGGCCGCTGTGTGGCCTCGTGGGAGCGCGGGAGGGTAAGGATAGCACCCTGGCAGGTTGAGCGAGGTTTTGGGCCGATTTTCGGTGCGCCGAAATCGGGGCAGGAGAAAGCCTTTGGCGCTTTATTGCGCCATTGGCCCTTACGGCAGCCCGCAGTGTGGACTGCCACGGAGGTTTGCAGCACTTTGAAATTGACGCTGATCATGCGGAGACGAATATGCTTTGGCGCTATTTCTTGTAAAAATGCCTGTTTGCTCCGTGTTTGCAAGGCCTTTGGGAGGCTCTGACACTCAATGGAAGGAGGTGCAGTTCAATGGATAAAAACGGAAAAAGCCGACACTCTGTCTGGCTGTCAGACGAGGTGTGGCAAGAGGTGGACGCATTCTATAAGCTGGATAACTGCCCTACTCGCAACGAGTTTGTGGAGAAGGCGCTGCGGCAGTATTGCGGTCGTCTGCACGCCGAGCGGACAAGTGCATATCTGCCCCGTGCGCTACAGGAGATGCTGGAGGGCACACTGGGCGTGTTCGGCGACAGGCTGGGCAAGCTGCTGTTCAAACTGGTGGTGGAGCACAACATGACCAACCACCTGCTGGGCGGAGACATAGACATGACCCGGGACGAGTACAACAAAATGCGCGGTAACAGTGTCCGGGAGGTGGCGGGTACGCATGGCAACATCTCTTTTAGGGATGTGTTGCTATTTCATCAGGAGGAGTAACCGATGGCACGGCTGATACAGAAAAGCGGGTACATCCAAGGAGGCCGTGCGGCAAGATATATGGAGTATATTGCCAAGCGGGACGGCGTGGAGGTCCTTCAAAGCACCGAGCCGGTGACCAAAAAACAGATGCAGTTCCTCACAAAACTGCTGAAAGACTTCCCGGACGCAAAGGAACTCTTCGAGTACGCCGACTACCTGCAGACACCCAACCGGGGTACGGCGTCTGCGTTTATTGCTGCTGCGCTGGACACGCATCTGCATGAATTGGAATCCGAGAGCGGATACATGGCCTACATCGCCAACCGGCCCCGGGCGGAAAAGCGCGGCGGTCACGGGCTATTCAGTGCGGCGGATGTTACGGATCTCAAGGCGGCAAAGAATGAACTGGAGACTCACGCCGGAAAAGTGTGGACCTTCATTTTCTCCCTGCGGCGGGAGGATGCGGAGCGCCTGGGATACAGCAAAGCAGCCGCATGGCAGAACCTATTGAAGCAGGAGAGCCACTCCATTGCGGAGGCCATGCGTATTCCACCGGAGAAGTTTCGTTGGTATGCGGCATATCACGACGAGGGACACCATCCGCACATACACATGATGGCGTGGTCGGACGATCCCAAGGTAGGGTTTCTAACGCAAAAGGGGATCGCATCAATTCGGTCCAAGATGACGAACGAAATTTTTCGGGACGAGATGACGGAGCTTTACATTCGGAAGGATGCCGCCTACAAGGAGAGTATGCAAACCGCCAAGGCATTGTTACTGGAGCGCATTCGGGCGTTGGAAACCGGTGCCGCCGATGACCCCGGGCTTGTGAAAGAGCTGCAAGAACTCTCCCAGGCACTGGCGCAGGTTGGCGGCAAACATGTCTATTCCTATCTGCCGAAATCAGTCAAAGCGCAAGTGGATGCCATTGTGGAGCGGCTGGCGCAGCTCCCGGAGGTGGCGGCTTGCTACGACCAATGGTGGCAGCTGAAGGACGAGATTGCGGGCTACTATGGGCAGAACACGCCGCCCCACCAGCCGCTGACGCAGCGAAAGGAGTTTCGTTCTCTTAAAAACTGGATCATCCGAGAGGCAGAGGATATCTCGTTTTCCCCGTCTGCTGACAGTACGGAGCCGGGGGAAAAGCAATCGACAGAGAAAACGCCACCCATCCGTGGCTCTGTTGATGTGCAGCCAGTGGGAGAAGCTGTGTCTGCAAGGCATATTCCGGCAAATGTGGTCATGCGGCTGCTGCATCATATGGGGCAGATATTTAGGACGAGTATGCCGGTCATCCCACCTGCGCTGCGAATCGACTCCAAGCGCCGCAGACGGCTGCAGGAGAAGCGCGTGGCCTTGGGACACAAGCGAGATGACCACGAGGACGAGCAGCTCCGCCATGTCAACGAAAACACCATGTAACAGGAGGTATAATGCATGGGTAAATTTGTATATTTCACATCCGCAGAAAAACGGCAGGCCAACGAGGTTGACCTGCCATCTTTTCTGCGTGACCGGGGCGAAAAGCTCCTGCAGGCTGGACGGGAGTACCGGCTGGCCAGCGACCACAGCATCACTGTACGCGCCAACAGGTGGTATGATCATGCTGCGCGGAGGGGCGGCCACGCCATCAGCTTCGTGCGGCAGTTCTATGACAAGACCTTCCCGGAAGCCGTGTCCATACTGCTGGGTCGAGACGGACAGGGCATCATTCCCATTGCAAAGCAGGAACCGGAGCCGCAGGAGCCAAAACCCTTTGCCCTGCCGAAGCCTTACTTGACTATGCGCAGGATGTATGCCTATCTCACCAAACACAGGTGCATTGACCGGGATGTGGTCACGGCGTTTGTGCAGGAGAAGCTGCTCTATGAGGATGACCCACACCACAACTGCGTGTTTGTAGGGCTGGATGAAAACGGAGAAGCCCGGCACGCACATCTGCGCAGCACCAGTTCCCAAGGCAAAGTATTCCGCATTAATGTGGAGAGCAGCGACATAAAACACAGCTTCCACAAAAACGGGACGGACCGTTCCCTCTATGTCTTTGAAGCACCCATTGATCTACTGTCTCACATTACCCTCTACCCGGCAGGCTGGCTGGAGCACAGCTATGTGGCCTGCTGCGGCACCTCCATCCAGCCCGTACTGGAGCGCCTGCGGCAGAACCCAAAGCTGGACACGGTGTACCTCTGTTTGGATAATGACGAGGCGGGGGAGGATGCTTGCGACGGTATGCTGGATACCCTGGAGGATATGGGCTACGATGTAGAGCGCCTGCGTCCGGAGGGAAAGGACTGGAACGATGACCTGCGGGCAAAGCGGGGTGGCCATGGGTAATCTATGGCTCCTCCTTGCAGCGGGCGGCGTCATGGCGGCGGTCATAGGCTGCCTGACGCTGCTGAATAACCGCTATACCCTCAACAACATTAAATCCAAAACCGTAGGCGACGGCCAGCATGGCACGGCGCGGTGGGCTACCGACGCGGAGATTCGCAAGGCCTATGCCCTCGTGCCGTTCCAAGCGGCAAGTTGGCGCAGAGGGCAGCGGCGCCCGGAAGTGCAGGGGCTGGTGCTGGGCAGCATCAGCCATAAGCGTGGCATCACCGCACTGGTGGATAAGGACGATGTGCATTGCCTTATGATCGGCGCATCCGGCGTGGGCAAAACGGCCTACTTTCTATATCCCAATTTGGAATATGCCTGTGCCAGCGGCATGAGCTTTCTGGCATTGGATACCAAGGGTGACTTGGCTCGCAACTACGGCGCCATTGCAGAAAAATACTACGGCTACCATGTATCCGTGGTGGATCTGCGAAACCCTACCCGCTCAGATGGCTACAACCTCATGACGCTCATCAACCACTACATGGATGCGGCGCAGGCCACCGGCAGCCTTGCCGCCCGTGCCAAGGCGGAGAAGTACGCCAAGATCCTGGCCAAGACCATCGTGTCACCGAATGGGGATACGGACTACGGCCAGAACGCCTATTTCTACGATGCCGCAGAGGGCTTGCTGACTTCCGTGGTGCTCCTGCTGGCAGAATTTCTGCCGCCGGATGGGAAACAGGAGCGGCGGCACATCGTGTCCGTGTTCAAGCTGGTGCAGGAACTGCTGGCTCCATCGGGGGTGCGGGGCAAAAACTGGTTTACCATCCTCATGGAAAAGCTGCCACCGGAGCACAAGGCACGGTGGTTTGCCGGGGCGGCGCTGAACACATCCGACCAGGCCATGGCCTCGGTCATGAGCACGGTATTGTCTCGCCTCAACGCCTTTCTGGACTCCGAGCTGGAGCAGGTGCTGTGTTTTGACAGCACCATGAACGCCGAGCGGTTTGCGGCGGAGAAGTCCGCTATCTTCCTGATCTTGCCGGAGGAGGATCAGACCAAAAATTTCATGGCAGGCTTGATGATCCAGACGCTGGCACGGGAGCTGTTCGCCGTGGCGGATGAAAACGGCGGACGGCTGCCGGGTCGTGTTGTGTTCTTCTGCGACGAGCTGGGGACCATGCCCGCCTTCGACATCCTGCCGCTGTTCAGTGCAGGCCGCTCCCGTGGGCTGACTATGGTGCCTATCATCCAGGCGCTGGCGCAGCTGGAGAAAAACTATGGGCGAGAAGGGGCAGAGATATTGACCGATAACTGCCAGGATACCATCTTCGGCGGCTTCGCGCCCAACAGCCAAACGGCGGAGAAGCTCTCAAAAGCGCTGGGCAGCCGCACGGTATTGTCCGGCTCGATTAGCAGGAGTAAGAATGATCCCAGCCAAAGCTTGCAGATGATGGAGCGACCCCTCATGACGCCGGACGAACTGAAATCCATCCCCAAAGGCAGCTTCGTGGTCATGAAAACGGGGACGCATCCTATGCAGACAAAGCTGCGCCTGTTTCTCGACTGGGGCATTACCTTTGGCGAGCCGTACATCACCCCGGAGCATGCGGCACGGCCTGTGGCCTATGCCAGTCGGCAGGAACTATTCCTCCGCATCGACCAGGCCTACGGAAAGAAGAATAGTCAGCCTACACAGGTACCTGTTGCCGAGCGGAGAAGCCCCTATTCGGCAATGGGACTTTACAATGAGGACGCAAAGACATGAGTTACTTTGGAAGCATCTATGCGGATCAGGAACTATCCCATCGGGCCAAGACGGTCTATATGTACCTCAAGGACCGCTCCAACGCCGACGACACCTGCTGGCCCAGCGTCCGCAGGATCGCTGAGGACTTGAAGCTCTCCCGCCGCACCGTGCAGCGGGCCTTGGCGGACTTGGAGCAACAGAGATTCTTGGAGCGCACGCATCGCCGCCGTCCCAATGGAAGCTTGACCAGCAATTTTTATCGGCTCAAATAGGCAGGAAAAAGCGCACTTCCCGCCAAGGGGGAAGTGCGCTTGGGGGCTGTCATAAGGGTAGCGTCATCATGGCGCATCCAGAAGGACTCACTCTATCGGAGGTACTAAGACAGAGAAAGAACAAACAATAGCTCCTATGATCAGAATCTTCCGCCCTGGAGAAGCATGATGAGCACCCCGAAAAGCACAAATGCAAGTATCGGGAAAAGAGCTCGGAGGGTATTGCCTATCCTCACTTTTCTCTCGTATGCCGCATCCTCGGCGGACATGCCGTCTTTCGCTTCCTTCTCGTCGGAACGATCCTTTCCAATCAACCTGCGAATTAGGCCAAAGACACCGGATATGCACGGACTTCTCTGCGGAACTGATACCGCTGTTCCTGATTAAGCTGATTGTACTTGTCTGCGACAGGTTTGAGGATATTGGAGATTTTGCCCTGTGTCGCATTCGCCTTACGGACATCGGGATCGAAGTAAATCTGTGATACCGCTTCAATATCAGCATCCGTATAAACTTTAAAGTTGCGCAGGATTTTCTGCGTGGTGTAAATAAGGTCAAAGTTGATTTCTTCGTCAAGGCTCGTTTCCTGATAGAACTGCTGAAACGCCTTGCGGATGCGGTCAACATCATTCACGAAGTCAAGGACATAGGTATCCACCTTGCCGGGATAAGTTCTGTTCAGACGGCTCAATGTCTGAACGGCTTTTACATCGCGCAGTTCCTTATCCACGATCATGGTATGCAGGAGAGGCTCATCAAAGCCCGTCTGATACTTCTCAGCAACGATAAGGATATCACCTTCATCGTGGAATACGCTCTTTGTCTGGCTCCCTTTGGCGCGGTTTCCGTTGCTGTCCACGTTCATGGAACTTTCGGTGTACTCCGGTCTGTTGGGCTCATCCGGGTCTTTAAGACTTCCGCTGAACGCAATCATAATCTCGATATCGTCATAATCGTTCTGTTCCAGATACGGCTTGATTTCATGGTAGTAACGGACAGCCGAAAGACGGGATGCCGTAACAACCATCATCTTTCCGAGGCCGCCGATCTTGTGCTTGGTAACATCGCGGAAGGTTTCCACGATGATGGCGGCCTTCTGTGCGAGGTTATGAGGATGCAGCTCCTCGTAGCGGCGAATGGTACGCACGGCTTTGGAAGTCGGAACATCCGGGTTGTCCGGTACGTTCTTTGCAATCTGATACAAAGCGGCTGTCGCGGCGGCGAAAGCTGTTGCGGCGGCAATCAAGGCCATCGCAGCGGCGATGAAAGCACTGGCTGCGGCTATCGCTGCCGGAGGTTGGGTTGCGGTTGTGGTCATTGTTGTTATCTGTCTCATTGCGCTGATTGTCGGCTCTTGCTTCGGCATTTTCTTCTCCAGCGAAGATACCGGCTTAGAAAAGACGATGCGGCAGGTCATTCAGGAAATCAACATGGATTACCAGAACGAGCTGGATGTCATTAAGGATTCCGTTGAATACGATGCGCTTGAAATGTCCGGTTCCCGTGCCGTGTGGCCGGAGGTGCTGTCGATCTATGCCGTCAAGACGACCTCCGATCCGGATAACCCTCAGGAGGTGGCAACGATCACTCCGGAAAAGAAACAGCTTCTGAAGGACCTATTTTTGGAGATGAATGAGATCACCCACCGGACGGAAACAAAGACCGAGACGGTCATTGTGGAGACGGATGACGGCAACGGCAATATCCTTGAGGAAGAAACGCAGGAGACGATTACGACGCTCTATATCACTGTTAGCCATAAGACAGCAGATGAGATGGCTGCGCAGTACAGCTTCAATGAGGATCAGAAGCAGCAGCTTGCGGAGTTGCTTGCGCAGGACAGCAGTATGTGGGCGGCGGTACTTTACGGTATCCGATACAGTGACGATCAGATAGTCACCGTGGCGCTTTCACAGGTCGGCAATGTGGGCGGCGAGCCGTATTGGTCTTGGTATGGCTTCGGAAGCCGTGTGGAATGGTGTGCTTGTTTTGTAAGCTGGTGCGCCGATCAGTGCGGCTATATTGAGACGGGCGTTTGTCCGAAATTTGCTGGATGTGAAAATGGTGTGCAGTGGTTTCGGGAGCGTGGACAGTGGATTGACGGTTCTGCTGAGCCTGTCCCCGGAATGATTATCTTCTTCGATTGGGATAACAAGGGCGGCTCCGGTTCCCAGGACGGAGCTGCGGATCATGCGGGTATTGTCCAGAAGGTGGAGAACGGTATTATCTACGCCGTCGAGGGCAATTCCGGAAACCTTTGCCGGGTGAACCGCTATCCTGTAGGGCAGTATGAAATCATGGGCTACGGCATTCTGCGCCCATAGCAGTAAAAAAGTGGTGTCGCCCTAACGGAGACACCACTTTTATCACATATCGGCGCAGCAAACGAATTGACGACAACATGCCAAACAGTATAATGAATTTGTAATGAACCTTGTGGGAATGAGAAGCGATTGTCTTTCGTAAATTTATCCCATTTGCGATAGAGTCGTCAAAAGCTGCTGGTATCGGGGTGCTTCCAGATGATCTGACGGAGACGGTGACGGCGAACAGTCCGGGTCCAACACCGGTGCAAGGAAGCAAATACTCTGAATTACCCGCATTTTGTGCTCCAAGGACGAGTGAACATAGACCTGGAGTGTCGTGCGGACATCTGTATGACCAAGCATCTCGCTCAGGCTCTTGACATCGACTCCACGCTCCACGCATCGGGAGGCATAGGTGTGCCGCAACACATGGAAATTTCGATATGGAATACCCGTCGTCTTTAGCAAGACCTGGTATTGGTATTGTAGTGTCCGTGGCTCCATAGGCACATTTTTCCCGGTCAAGAGGTATTTTTCTCCATCGGGATGAGACTGAACAGCCTTTTTCAGGAGGGTGGCCATGTCCAGCGGCAGGGGGATGGTACGATGAGCACTGTTGCTTTTGGGCGGCAGCACGGCCAGACGAGTGCGATCCCCGCTGCGGATACGCTGCACGGTTTTGGTGACATGGATTACCCCGTTTTGTAGGTCAATATCCTTATATTGCAGGGCGCACAGCTCTCCAAGGCGTAAGCCGGTGTTTAGCGTCAGCAAAATAGCGATCCCGGTGGTCGTCGGCTCAACTACAATCTTCTGTGCCAATCGCTGGACTTCATCCGGGCAGAATATGTCAATCTGTTTTCTCCGATATGCTGGCAACTCCACAGTCAGGCCCGGACAGGAACAGCCTGCTTTTGGGGCGCTGTATTTCAGAATGGATTTCAATAACACCCCCACATCTCTGGCGCTTTTTCCGGAAAGACCATTTTTCTGAAGACGGCGAAGAAAATCGGAAATCTGATTCGCCGTCAGTTGGCATACAAGCACCGCTCCCAAAGCGGGCAGAATATAGTGTTCCAGCATATAGGCATATCGGGCAAGCGTGGACTGCTTCAATTTATCCTGTTTGTCCGCAAGAAACCGCTCCGCAGCCTGATTCAGCGTGAGTGAGGAAGTTTTCGCCGGCAGTTCTTGAAGGGATTCCAGGCGCTGCTGCCGTTTTGCACGGCACTCCCGATAACTCCTGGCATAAACATAGCCGTACTCGGCACGGCCGGAGGACGAGTGGCCCCGGATATACCGTCCCTCCCAGCGCCCATCCTTACGCTTGTAAATATTTTCTCCACGCCTTGGCATATTGATTTCCTCCTTGACGATGTTTTTGACGGCGTATTTTACTAACATTTTAATTTTGATCGATATGGCTCTGCAAAAATGCGGGTGAATTGGGTGCGATCAATGTAGACATTTGTGATTTGTGTGCGAATTTTGCTAAATAACCGCATTTCGGGCATTGACAAGCGACAAAAAGGCCGATATAATGTAGATGGTTAAAGAGGAGTTTGCTTCGCAAATGGGATAAATTCACGAAAGCCCATTTCCGGAGGATCTATTGTAGTATTCCCTTAACAAACAAAGTGATACTGGAAAACAGAATAATCGAGTCCGATGATGCTGCACGGCGGTCATCCGAGCTGGAAACGGCCAGGTGATTGCCCTGAAGGAAAGGGGTGCGATTCCCCATGCGGTCGGCACTGTAAGCGCAAGGATATGATCGAGGCGGGAAACCACTGGGACGAAAGTCCGTCATTGCGAGAAAGTCGTGAGAAGACAGATCATAAACGCAGAGAGTATCTCATGGCGCAAGTCAGTAGAATTGTGTAGTTAGGACTCAAAGGCAGCGGGCGCTCTCTCCGTGGTGCTGATATGGCAGAAGTGTACGCTGATGACCCGGTATGGGTTTATCAGCGCTTTTTTTGTCATGAATCATTAAGGAGGTGTGCCCATGGGTAAAGTAGCAGGTGCGCAAAATTTTGACGGAGCGAATTGGTACGAGCAGCACATTGCCAAAAGAACACGGGATGCATTGGCTGAGCAGGACCGCGCTTTTGCGGAAAAACACGCAGGCGACAGCCTGGATCAGCTGGCGGCCTATCTCCGGCGCTGCGCCGGACATTGGGGAAAGTCCCCTGCCCCCATCGAGATCGTCGGTGGCAGTTACATCGCAGAGCGCTTTGGCGATTGGAAAGATGCGCTGAGAGCCGCCCACTTGAATCCTATATACAAAAAACCCCGCAATAGAGATTGCGGGCGCTATCAAAACGAAAAGAATATCCAAATTCAGCTGCATCGGAGCGAGCGTGACGCTAAACGGGCAGCACGGGTTGAGCGAGTCAAGCAACGCCAAAGCAAATGCGCTGTTCACGAAGCCACAGAGGAAACCTTCGTTGCAACAGATGTAATGCTTGAGTAAGGTTTGCCAAGTCGAGGGCGGAGATCCGCCAGCTTTCCATATGGGCAGAAGGGGCTTAGCCAGCCCCTTCCGCCCAATCCTCTTAACGAAAGCACCTTTCGCCTTGGACAGATCGGAACGCGACACCAATTATAATAGGGTGTCGCGCCCCTATATAACCTTGTTATTTTCTTATTGGATGCGAAAATGTGCTCGCAGCTAAGGTAATAATGCCGGCAGGCCTTATTATAAAAAATTTTCTGAGAGGAGATTGGAAATGCAAAAGACAGCGAAAAAGTTCCTTTCAATGCTGCTTGCGCTCATGATGGTTCTATCCATCCTTCCCACGGCAGTCTTTGCAACGGAACAAGCCACAGTAGCTGCGCCGCTGGATAGTATTGTTCCCTATGGTGCGAATGACCAGACCACAGGAACGGCAACCATCAGTGTGCAGAACCCTGTGACCTTTACCGGCTACTCTGCTTTCGAGAATGTGCCCTACTACTTGGTCACCGTTCCCGCAGGCACGACCTATGTAAAGGCCACCTACAAAGACGCTGCCATACTGACCAATGCCACGAGCGGTGAAGCATCCGGCTACTACGCCGATGTGCCGCAGTGGACTGGCGGCGGTGTAGAAATGGCCTATACGGAGAGCAATGGGGATATCACAATCACAATTCCCTTGAACTACTCCCATACCGCCGAGGATGGGACCACGGTCCAAAAGAGCTTTGTGCTGGGTGCAGATGGTAGCGGAACTGCCTATGCGCCGGAGTATGACGGCAGCGCCAGCTATGCGCCCGTCCACTTCCTCGCCTTCACCTATGAAGGCAACTCGGCCCCTACGGTCGCTTCCGATGCAATCACCACAGCCAATGTAACACTTGGTAATGCGTGGACGCTGGATTTGGCTGATGTGTTTACCGATGCTGACGGTGATACGCTGACCTACACGGCGACTATCAACGGCGTTGCTCAGGCGCTGAACGGCACGATTCTGGGTTACACCCCCACTGCTGCGGGGACTTACACGGTGGTGCTGACCGCTTCCGATAATACTGGAACGGCTACCCACACCATCACCCTGACTGTAACAGATGCCAACCAGCAGATCCCGAGATTGAAGGAAGGTGTGTCCTCTACTGCAAGCGATACGGTAACGGCTGGCTATGCATACAATCTCACCGACTTGCAGGCCGGTAATATCTTCGAGAATCCGGACGGCACAGCGCTGGACTACACCAACTACTATTATTATAGATCTGTTGGAGATACCAGGACCGGCCCCTACTATTTCACTCCGGCTCTGTTCGGCGGCACCACCATCCAGATCACGGAGAATGCCGCCGGTACATATGTCTATGAATTCCATGCGACCAATACCTACGGCGATTCTACGGACACTTGGACGCTGACTCTGGATGTAAGAGCAGGAACTCCGCAGAATTACACCTTCTATGTTGGCCAGGATATGAATTACTCCTCCAACGGCAATATTTATCCGCTCATCAAGCTTTACAAGACTAAGGGCTTCGATGAGAAGGGCGCCGATTACATCGGTAAAGTTGGCGACACCTACATTTATCGGGAGGATGGCGTCGATCCCAGCCTGTACGAGAGCGTCCAATTTTTGGACAGCACTTTTACCAACACACTGAACTCCACAACGGGCAACAAGAACGGCAACTACAATGAGTTCTATGCTTCCCTGGCTCCCGGCAAGTACTCTTTCCGTGCGTATGGCTACAATACCTCTTCCGGAAAGTACGATGTCTACCTCGGCGGCCACAGCCTGACCCTGCCCACAGAGACCAATGTGGACGGAGGCACCGGCGGCGGTACGAGCATCTACCTGCGGCTGCATTCCATTTACACCACGAGCCGCAAAACCGATAACACCTACTTCACCGCAAGCGACTACACTGCCCGTATCGCAATGCCCAGCATGGGCGGCGATGTGCAGCATGGTACGCCCTATCCTTCCGGCAATTATACTTACTACCCCTTCATGCTGTACTCTGCCGGAAACGCAGCCCTTTGGAATGCCTATGTGGAACCCATCGGCACCTGTGCCGAGGACTACATCTTCACTCAGGCGATCAACAACACGACTGCCGCCGGATACACGGTTGTTACAAAGAACCTGGCGCTTTCCCAGGCCATCAACCTGACGGTGACGGTTCCTGCCTATGCGGACTTCAACCTGTTTTTCCAGTATAATAATTTCAACACACAGATCATTGAGCCGAAGACGGGCAGCACCAAAGGCGATGCAAACGCATCCGCTGACGCTACCAGAACGCTGATCTACAAAATCAGCAAGAGCAATTCCAACTACACCTGGCGCTTGAAGGACATCCGCAGCGGCACCACTTATGTGACCAAGGCCGGATGGCTCCAGAGCAGCACCACCAGTTTTGCGAAGGAATTCACCTTCAATGCTGGAGACTCCACGGATCAGTATTCCCACAGCTTCTCTAATCTTGGCACGATGGCCAAGACCCGTGACGAAGCGGAGATTCAGACCTTCTTGTCCCCCAGCGGCTACAAGTACACGAGCGGGACAGAGCGTATCCGTTCTTACCGCCTGTGGCAGATCATCAACTCTGACGCGGCAAATATCATGATTGAGCCTGAATTTGAGGTTCATACGCTGGCTGGTTCGCCCACCCTGCAGAAGTCCAACGGCGGCAACGCCGAGAACAACTGGCTCGATGTGAAACCGAACGGAACGACCATCCTTGCCGTGAATTACAAGGCGCTGGATGTATATGCGGCAGATGACACACATGGCACCCACGGCGGCTTCTATCCGGCCACGAATCCGGAGCGCACCAGTGTTTTTGTGCTCAGCAGCACGGAAAACGGTACCGCAACGGCCAATATCGCCTATAATTCCAACGGCTTGAGTTCTTCTCGCCCGACGGCGTGGGATTATAACTACGACAACTGGTTCTATCTGAGCAACGACACCGCCCCCACCCTGGACTTCACGGTGGCAAGCAATAGCGAAGACTATGGTGTGTCCAATGTTCAGTACGCCATTGTCACCACCAACAAGACCACCATGGAGAGCGCTCTCTCCGGCTGGACCACCTTGACGGCGGATTCCAACGGCAAGTACCATGCAAGTCTTCTGGGCTTCCGCAATGCGGGGCTGGCCGGTGGTACTGTTGTCATCAAGATGACAGCTAATAACAAGGTGTCCTACAGTCTGGCTCGCGTGGCCGAAGTGACCGCCACGGTCACCAACGCCTCCAATCCCCAGGAGACGGAGATCATGCCCGGCGATAAGGTGTCTCTCACCTTCGAGGGCAGCTACCGTGGCATCTACAAGTACAGTGGTATCTTCAACCCCACTACCTACAACCTGTTCTATTCCATCGGCGATACGGCCTATAAGACCAATGTCGCCCAGTATCAGCAGATGGATCAGGCCAAGCTGGAGCTGACAATCCCGACGAATGTGGACTTTGGCTCCGGCAGCACCGCCAATGTTCAGCTCACCAACGGTTATACCTACGGCTCCATGTACTCGGCGGCGAACCCGTTTGCCACCCTGTATAACATGTCGGATACCGGCGTGGGCACGAACTTCAATGCGGTCACGGTGAACTTCTGCTTGAACCGTTTCCCCAATGTGAATGTGGAGGTCACTCCGCGCTATAACTTCAAGCTGAAGCTGAATATTACCAATCCCACCACCGCCACGCCCACTGTGACGCTGACGGATGCCGCAGGCAATGTCCATACCGCCAACAGCAATGGCGAGTATGAGAACCTGCCTTACGGCACTTACACCTATGCGGTGCTCTGCGCCGGCTGCGACTATGTCTACGGCAGCTTCTACCTGGGCAGTGCAGACAAGGCCAATGTGTCCGGCGGTGTGCTGACCAAGACCATTCCGCTGACGGCCTCTGCTGCCGGCGCATGGGACGGCACCACCAAGACGCAGCCCACTCTGACCGACGGCGTGTATCAGATTGGTACCGCAGCGGAGCTGGCTTGGTTTGCGGCGCAAGTCAACGGCGGGAGCTATGCCATCAACGGTGCGCTGACGGGTGATATTGATCTGGCCGGCTATAACTGGACGCCCATCGGCGGCACTACCGCCAGCACGGCCTTCAAGGGCAGCTTTAACGGTAATAATCACACCGTGAAGAACATGGGCATCTACTATAGTGCCACCACTACCGCGGCTCCGTATAAGGGACTGTTCGGCTATGTGAACGGCACCAGCAGCAGCTATGCCACCATTCAGAACCTGAAGGTGACCGGCAAGATGTACCTGACCTCCACGGCCAGCGTTGCCAACGCCTATTGCGGCGGCGTGGTGGCCTACGCCAACTATACCAACATCTCCGGCGTTGTCTCCGATGTTGACATCACCGTTACCCGTGTGAATGGCAACTGGAGCAGCGTGGGCGGCGTTGCAGGCCGTCTGGTGAATTCTAACGCCACCAACTGCGGCAATGAAGGCACCATCCATGCCTATCAGTATGTGGGCGGCATCACCGGCTACGCTACCGGTACCATTACCGGCTGCTACAACGGCGGTGCGATCACCGGCAACGGCTATGTGGCCGGCATCGTGGGTCAGACCACCAAGGGCGTCACCGCTTGCTACAACACCGGCAGCATCACCGGTGCCGGCAACTATGTGGCGGGTATCGTGGCCTTTGCCTCCGGCGCGTCCGCTTCTGTCAAGAACTGCTACAACCGGGCCTATGTGGAGAGCACCGGCAGCAATGTGGGCGCAGTGGTCGGCATGACCAACAACGCCTCCGCAGCGATGTCCAACCTGTATTATCTGGACTTCACCTGTGCCCAGGGCATTGGCAGTGCCAAGAGCACCTCTCAGACGGCCACTGCTAAGACCAGAGCAGAAATGGATTCCGCAGACTTCGTGACCAGCATGAACACGGGTCTGACCACCGCAGCCTTCGGCTCCAGCCGGTACAGCCCCGCTCTGACCTGGCAGACCGACTTGATTGGCCTGACGACCCCGACTGTGGGCAATGTGAACCTGGATCCCTTCGGATATGTGGATGAGGAGGATCTGGCATTGCTTACGGAATGGGTCAATAATGGACTCCCTGAAGATGCGTTGACTCCTGAACAGTGGGCACAGGCCGACATTGTTAGGAATGACCGGCTTGACGAAGATGATCTTGACGCACTTACTTGGTATTTGGAAAACCCCAAAATCCACCCCATTAACTAAATGCTCCCGAAGCATAATGTGATAAAGTCCTCCTATTGGGTAATCTAAGAAAGGAAAGCCCTGTAGTCATAATAGGGGCTCACATCCTTGAAACGCAGGTCCGGGGAATCCGCTTGCGGATTCCCCGGACCTCATACTTATATACTGGAGAATAGTATGAAAAAACAGATTTTTTCGTTTATACTTGCGATTGCAATGCTTTTAAGCGTAGTTCCTGTGGCTTTTGCCGCTGAACCTGAAATTGGCCAAATTTTTACTTTAACTTTTGATAATAAAGCTCCCCATGCGGGGGATATAATAACCGCGACTATCTATTTGGAACAAGCTCCATCTGACTACTATAAGGTCACAAGTAGTATTGAATATAATATGGACACCCTTACATATGTGGACTATACCTGTTCTTGGGATAGCATGAGATGTTCCGTCACACAAAAACGATCCGGCGATTTTAGGTCCTATGTTGATTTCAGAATTGACAGCAAAAGAGGCACTGATTCAGTTATTCTTAATAAAATTCAAACGCGACAGACCGGCGCATTTGCCACAGTTCGTTTCAAAGTAAATGAATCGTGTGAGGTTGGACAGGCTATCAAATATAAAATTAGAGGCACATTTTACAATGCAAACGGAATGGCCGTTATCAACAATCCCAATGTCGCAGCCACACTTACCGTTAATGAACAGGGTGGCAGTATAATCACCGTTCCAAAAACTGAAACCGGCTACTCTGTTTCCATGGGTGCTGACCAGCAGCTTGTTTCGGGTCAGCGGGTTCGCATTCCCGTGACCGTCGCCTCCTCCGAGAAAAACATCACCGGCTTCAACGCCTATGACATGACCTTTACCTACGACCCGACGGCACTGACCTTGAACACCAAGACCGGTGACGCCGCCAACCTGACGGTGGAGGACAACAACGGTACCGTTCGGGTCCGCCGCTACGGCGATGCCGTGTCCTTGGGCGAGGCACTGGCTCTGGACTTCACCGCCAAGGCGACTGCCACCTCCACCGTGAAGCTGACCAACGCCAAATTTGATCTGGATGCCAACTCCATCAACTTTGACGCTCCGGAGGCCACCATTTCCGACGCCGACACCGTGGTCAACGCCAATAACTTCACCGTGACCCTGCCGGATGCGTTCACCTCTGACGAGACCCGCCTGGTCCCCAAGGGCGGCAGCTTCACCTTCAAGCCCGTGGACAGCCACTATACCTACACCTTCACCGTGAAGATGGGCGACACCGTCACCGAGGGCTTGACCTTCGGCGCAAATGACACCTACACTATCGAGAATATCTCCGGCAATGTGGAGGTCACCTACACCGGCAAGACCCCCAAGCAGTACGATGTGGAATACGTCTTTTTCGATGACAAGGATCCTCTGCTGCAAAAGGATGTGACCAAGGGTCCGGAGAAGGCGACCTACCTGGAGGACTATTCCGTGACCGTTACTCCCAGAGCGGGACTCTCTTATGCGATCCACTATGAGATCCGCTATCCCAACGGCACGCGCTCCGATCAGGTCAGCCTGACCCCTGTGGCCAATGCGGACGGCACCATCACCTACACCATCCCTGGCAGCAAGATCGACGGCACTGTGTACTTCCTCATCAGTACCAGAACCTACGACGAGGCCCGCGGCTATGCCGTTCTGGTGACGGGCAACGGTGCTGAGGACCAGGCACCCGGAAACGGAACCTCCGTTCCCAGGGATATGCCCTATTACCTCAAGCTGAATGAGAGGGAGAACTGCACCTACACCGTAACCGCTTACTATCAGCCCATCGACAGCATCACAGCGGTGAATATGCCCGCCAAGGTCCGGTCCCTGGGCAACGGTACGTATGTGGTGGACCCCACTCCTTACACTAAGCTGAGCGGATATGCCCCCACCTGGCGTCTGGTGGTGAATGTGGAAAAGGTTTCCCAAAATGCGGAGGAGGTAAGCGTATCCCGCTACCTGGAGCTGAATGATAAGACCATGATGCTCATAACGGTCAAGGGCACCCCCGAGGGAGGCAAAGCCTTCACCTATGACGGCAACACCATGTATAAGGTCAATGCCTACGGCGCGGATCAGTACGCATGGCTGGTGATCGTGGACAAGGGTCAGACCCTGACCCAGGAGGAGGCCGCCGCCAAGGTCGCCATCTCTGCCGCAGACAATGTGGTCACCATCACCCAGGGCTTCGATGTGAACATGACCGGGAAGGTGGATGTCAACGATGCGCAGCTGGTCTACGATATGTATAACGGCACATACAGTGACTTCACCAAGGTTTCCGTGGAGAAGTTCCTGCGGGCCGATGTAAACGCCACTAAGGTAGTGGATCACACCGACGCTGTGGCCATCGTGAATCAGTTTAAGTAAGGTCCTGCCAGCCTCCCTTCCCCGGCGGGAGGGGAGGCTATCCCCCGTTGGGGGCTTCGCACCGGCCAGGCCGGGCAAAAAACGGCCCAACCGGTCGGAGAGAGAAGGAGATCAGCATGAGAAAACGCATTTTTACACTATTGGCAGCCCTGTGTCTGCTGCTGTGTCTGCTGCCCACCGCAGCCTTTGCCTCGCAGACAGGCAGCAAAACAGACGAGAGCCGCAGCTACAATTTTGACCTGTCCGTAGGCGGTGCATCTGAGGTGCGGGCCACCACTGGCGAGACCATCACCGTGACCCTGGTGCTCAAGCGCACCGACGCCCAGGAAAGCGCCGATATGTACGGTATGCAGACGGAAATCGAGTACGACGACACCTTCCTTCAGCTGGTGGACGGCAGCGTCATGACCGCCCCCGGCATCCGCTGGAGCGATTTAGGCCGCCGCACCGGCGGGCGGGCCTTCTATCTGAACTTCGTGTCCTTTAAGGGCGGCGAGGCTTGGGAGCCGGAGGTGGTAGTCGGAAGCTTTCAGATGAAGGTCATCGGCACGAAGGGTGTGTCGCAGCTTATCCCCACCAACACCCTGGTTTCCACCCAGGACGGCATGGCCGGATACACCGTGAAGGATAATAGCGTGTCCGTCATCGTCACCACGGACTGCACCGTTACCTTTGAAAGCAACGGCGGCACGGAGGTCCCCTCCCAGACCGTCCAGTACGGTGAAAAGGTGAAAAAGCCCGAGGACCCCATCCGGGAGGGCTACCACCTGGAGGGGTGGTACAGAGACCTGGACCGCACCCAAAAGTGGGACTTCCACAAGGACACCGTTAAGGGCAACATGACCCTCTACGCCAACTGGGCCGAGGGTGCCGCCGCAGGAAGCGTCACCTGGTGGATCATCGGTGGCGTGGGCCTGCTGGCCCTGCTGCTGATTCTGCTGGCTCTGCTGGGCAAGAAGAAAGTTCGCTTTGAGACCAGCGGCGGCACAGAGCTGGAGGCCGTTTCCGTGAAGCGGGGCAGCGTCATTGGCGAAGTCATGACGCCCACGAAGCCCGGCGCAGTGTTCGGCGGCTGGTATGCAGATCAGGCGCTCACCAAGCCCTGGGATACACAGAAAGACCCGGTGCGCAGCAACATGACGCTCTACGCACGCTGGATGTAACCTACGCATAAATGAGGTAAACAAATATGAGAAAACGCATACTATCTCTGCTGTTGGCACTGACTTTGGTTCTATCGGCAGGCGTATTCGGCGTCATACCGGCGCTGGCTGCGGATTCCTGCGTTTCCGTGAAGGCGGATGCCGTCACCACCGGTGAGGTTGTGGCCGGCAGCCTGCTGGAGATCAAGCTAGCAGATGTCTTTGAAGATACGGACGGCCATACGCTGACCTACACGCTGACCAACGCAGCGCAGTTCAGCGTCCAAACCAAGGTCAAGGACGGCTCACTCTATGTATCAGAGAAAGACCCCGGCACCTATACGCCGAAGGTCAAGGCGACCTGCTCGGACGGCAAAGAGCTTACAGTGACCTTTACCATCACGGTCACGGAAGCTCCCCACGGATTGGACGCACAGTATAACTACGATGAGACCCCCGCCAAGGAAGTCACGGTGTATGTGACCATCTCCAACGACGGCGTGCCCATCCGAGGCCGCGACGGCACGGTGCTGTGCCACAAGGCCATCACCGTCCCCTACTTTGACTTGGGCCGGTACAACTTGGACGAATACTACCGCTATCACACGGAAAACGGAGAAGGCAAATACATCGACACGAACATCGTGGAGCGGCCCACCGGCCTGCACCTGTATCTCTATCTGCTGGAGCGCTACTTCATCGGCCTGCCGGAGGAGCAATGCTGCAAGGGTGCCTATCCTCGTGACGCGCTGGCGAGCTTTAAGCTGGGTGAAGATGTTTGTTACATGGATGAAACACCGGCCTATACGGCAGACAGCTTTGCCGCTCTGACTATCAGCGGCTCGCCCACCAGCCTTTATATGGAAAATTTTTGGGGCCATGACGAGAACTTGATGTACTACCGCAACCACTGCTTTCCCTACATGAGTCCCGGCTGGGGCTCCACCTCCGACTACATCGTGCTGTCGGACGGGGATACCTGGGATGTGGCCATGTTCTCGAACTGGAGCTTTTACAGCAGCGGCGGCGCGTTTACCCGCTTTGACAAGGACGAGTACAATGCCCGCCCCGGCATGGAGATGACGATCTCCTCTCAGGCTTACGGCACGACCTTTGAGGGCAGCGACTTCTATCCCTTCTCAAACCTGGATGTGTTCCTGTATAACGACAAGTGGGAGGAAGTCGATCAGTACAAGAAAGCGGATGACGGAAAGAGCACCTTCTCCTTCACCGCCCCCACAGAGGAGGGCACCTACTACCTCGTGGGCATGGACCCCAACCGGACGATCCCCAAGGACGACAGCGGCGGCACGAACTATGCCAAGATCGCACCGGCCACAGCCATCTTGAACGTGGCGGCGGACGCCGAGTTGGAGCGCCCCTTCCAGGACGCTGCCGTGAATGGTGAAAAGCTGGCAGCAAAGAATACCAGCTACGAGGGCATCACCACGCTGACCAGCGCGGACGGCCAGACGACCTATAAGGAAGTGCCCAAGTACCATGTGACCGTGCCCGAAGGCGCGGAAACGGTGACCGTGACCTACAACAAGGACGTGGACATCCGTCACGACGGCACCACGGTCTACGCCTATGAGGTGGAGTTCGCGGCGACTGCCGTGAACCGTGCGGCGGCGCAGGCAAGCGGCTATACCCTCAAGCCCATCACGCTGGAGAACAGCTATACCCTCAATGCGGACGGCACGCAGACCGTGATCATGCCGGTGACAGGGTATGTCCGCAACGAGGACGGCAGCGGCAAGGCGATCACGCTGAGTGCCCCCGCTGACAAGAACTCCGCGCCCGTCGCGCTGTTCACCTTTGAGTATGCAAAGGCAGACACGAAGCCGGATGTGACATATGGGGATGTGAACGGAGATGGCATCATAAATTCCACGGATGCAGCAATCGTCTATCGCTCGGTTAATGGAAGATACACACTGACAGATTCTCAGAAGTTGTCGGCAGATGTTAACGGCGATGGTGCTGTAAACTCCACAGATGCTGCGTTGATCTATCGTTATACAAACGGGAAAATGAGTAAATTCCCTGCAGAATCCTAAATACCATAAGGAGGTTAAACACAAAATGAAAAGAACTCTTTCCATTCTGTTGACAATCGCCATGATTATCAGCCTTATCCCTGCTGTATTTGCTGCTGATGTTCCGACGATGTCAACAACAGTTGATAAGACAGAGGTTCAGCCGGGTGATACGATTACGCTTACACTGTCGATCGACAAGACCATTACGAACCTGAATAACTGGGAGTGGGCAATTTATTTTGACAAGACTGCTTATGTCAAAACCAGCGGCGAGCTTGAACCTGGATGTATGTCGGGCACGGGCACTACTGGCGCAGTGGGAGATAATGTTGATATCCTTGGTAAAAATGCCATCCGGGTATCCGGCCTAAGCACTACAGGCGACCCTGTCACTCTTAACGCCGGCAAGATTGCCACTGTTACCTTTACGGCAACGGAGAACATCACGGCAGAAAACGCTCGCATTGAGGTCAAAACCGAAGCGCTGCCTGACTATGATACGCTTAAAGACAACGATGTCAAATTAACCGGCAACATCATTGATGTCACAGTGAAGTCCAGTGAAGCCAAGGGCTACACCGTGTCCATGGGTGCGGACAAGCAGGTAGCCTCCGGTCAAATCGTGGAGATCCCTGTGGCCATCGGCAACAACGACGGCAAGACCACCTACAGCGCCTACGACATGACCTTCTCTTTTGACCCCACCATTCTGAAGCTGAACATGGAAGCCACCAGCATCGAGGGTTATCGCGTGATCCCCGGCAACGGCACCGTGCGAATCGTGCGTTACGGTAAAGCCGCCAAGCTGGGCGATGCGCTAACCCTGAAGTTCACCGCAGCCGGTCAGGGCCAGTCTGCGGTCAAGGTCACGGCGGCGTATGTGGATACCAATACCAATGCCATCGAACTTGATGCCCCCGCCGCCATCGTGCTGAACGGTACGACCACCATCACCGTCAACGGCTACACCGTGACTCTGCCGGACGACTTCACTCGTACCGATGCAACAGGCTCCGTGATCGAAGCGGGCGGCAATCTGACCTTCGTTCCCAAGGACCCCAACTATGACTACACCGTGACCGTCACCGTCGGCGGCGGCGAGGCAACGACAGTTAGCCCGGACGAGAATGGCATCTACACTGTGGCGAATGTCAACGGCAATGTGGGGGTCACCAGCACTAAGACCCCCAAGACCTTCACTGTCACCCAGGGCAATGATACCACCGGTGCTGCGACTGCTACCTACATGAAGGACTACACCTTCACGCTGACCCCTGAGGATAGCTATGTCTACAATATGGCTGTGACCATCGGCGACAAGGCATACACCGGCTTTACGGCCAAGGTAAATGACGACGGCACCACCACCTACACCATCCCCGGTGCGGATGTGATCGGCAACATCGTCATCAACAGCAACAAGCAGGTCAAGCCGCTGGAAACCTACAAGGTCACCTTTGCAGGTACCGGCGCAGGTGATGCTACCGGCGAGAGCACCGTTCAGGAAAAGGCTAACTACACCTTCACCGTGGCCAAGCAGAAGAACTTTGAGTACACCATCACTGCCACTATGGGCGGCAAGGATGCGACTATCACCGAGGGAGCCGACAACACCTACACTATCGCCAATGTCACCGGCGATCTGGTCATCACCATCGAGAAGAAATCCACTCTGACCATGGAGGTAGCTGTTTCCGAGTATGTGCAGATGGATAACAAGACCGTGTTTCTGGTAACCGTGACCGGCACCCCCGAAGAGGGCAAGGCTTTTGCCTACGGCGATAATGTCATGTATAAGACTACCGCTTACGGTGAGAATGTGTACAGCTGGCTGGTGATTGTGGACAAGAGTGAGACATTCACTGTGGCTACGGCTGAGGCCAATATCAAACAGGCCAGCGCCACAGCCGAGGAAGTGAAGCAGAGCTATGATGTCAACGAGACAGGCGTTGTGGACATCAACGATGCGCAACTCACCTATGACATCTACAGCGGCAAGTACACCGACTTCGAGAAAGTCTCTGTGCGGAAGTTCCTGCGCGCGGATGTGAACCTTGACAAGGCCGTCAACTCCACCGACGCCGTTGCGGTCGTCAAAAATTCTAAGTAAACCAAGGCGAATCCATAGCTTCCCCTCCCTTTTGGGAGGGGAGGCAATTCGCCATATTTTGGGGCTTTACCATTGCCTCCTGTTTTAGGAGACGATGGTAAGAATCCAAAATAAGCATTTGGAGGATACCCGTATGAAAAAACATAGCGGCCTATATAGCGCCGTGAGTATTTTGCTGGTCATTGTGCTGGTGGCAGGAATCAGCCTCTCACTTCTTTCCTCCGGTCGGACAAGACCGGAGAATCCCATCAGCACTCAGCCGGATCGGCTCCAGGCAGAGTCGCTGCAAGGCTCCGGCAGCACTGGCGGACAAAGCTCCGGCAAGGATAATACAGAGAATACGGATACTGCCCAGGATCCATCAGAGCCGCAGAAACCTGATGAACCGCAGAAGCCCGATGAGCCACAGAACCCGGATGAGCCGCAGAAACCTGATGAGCCGCAGAAACCTGATGACACGCAGAAACCCGATGACACCAAGCCGGATCCATCGGGCCCCACAGACCCCACGGATAACCCCGGCAAGGGCGACCAGGGCGGCTCCAAGTCAGACGACAACAAAGGCGGCTCCGAGGATTCCGGTGACCATGGTGATGGCACCGGCGGAGACGACGGGGACCACGGCGGCAGCGGAGGTGACCACGGCAGCGGCGGTGAGGAGGATGATACCCCCCGCATTTATACGACACTGAAAACCCAGCAGCTTACCAAGGCAGAGCTGCCCGACAGCAAGCTGACCTTTGTGGCCTATCCCCTGGGTAAGGGCGATCTGCATATCCGTGTCCGGCTGAAAAATGAGACCAATTCCGGAAACGGATTGCTGCTTACTTCTCAGAATAACCAGGACTACGAGGCACAGCTGGATTTCAACGCAGATAACCTCTTTGTGCTGTCTCTTTATGATGGGGAGACCTTTCTGGGACTTGTTCAGTACCGGGTGGGCTATTACGCGAATCTTGCGGACGATACCCACCCGACGGTGGGGGACTATCCACCCTCCATCGTTACCAATCTGGACGGGGCCAGCCTGGACATGAGCTCCCAAACCTTCCCCTTGACGGTGATTGCCCGTGCCAACGCAGAGCTGGGAGCCGGTGTGATCTATTCCAATCAAATTCGGGTCACGCTGGACGGCAAAACCGTGGAAAAGAGCTACGGTGATTCTCAACCCACCTACGAGTTGTATTTCGATCCCCCTCAGTTGGGCGATGAAGAAACCCACATTGTCCGGGTGCTGGCCTGGGATGGTAACGGAAACTCCACCATGAAGATCTACACCGTCACCTATCACCAGATCAGTGAGGGCGACCCGGCAGGCTCGGTGGATGTGGTGCTGGATGCGACCACCATCGGCCTGGGCATTCTGGATACCGGTACGCTGGACATCGTGGAGGGCGAAACGGCGGCATCCGTGCTGCTGCGCTTCCTGCAGGAGCGCGGTTATGAGCCGGATTACCAGGGGTCCACCACTATGAACTTCTATCTGCGCCGGATTAGCCGGGGCGACATTGCCTACCGTGCCAATGTCCCGGAGCATCTTTGGGAGCTGATCCTGCGGGACGGCATCACCACCAATGACAACTATGACCGGGACAGCATCGGGGAGTTTGACTATACCCAAGGCTCGGGCTGGATGTACTCCATCAACGGCACCCTGTATGAGGGTACCGGCATGAGTGGCTACAAGGTCCGCAACGGCATTACCATTTATGTGCGCTTCACCCTGTCCTACGGCAAGGACATCGGCGGCTACGATTCCACCGGAGGCGGCTACGGTTCACTGAGCAGCTACTGCGGCCTGTGGATCAACGGCAGCTACCAAGCCCTGGGCCACGACTTCGTGGAGACGGACCGTTTGGAACCCACCGAAACAGAGGATGGTTACATCCACTATCGCTGCTCCAAGTGCCATGAGGAGAAAACAGATATTCTCCCGGCCACCGGCGGCGGAACGGAGCCAATAGAGCCTGCCCCTACGGAGCCGGTCTCCACCCCACGGAACCGACGCCCACGGAACTCAGCGACCCGGTCGTTACGGACCCCACCGAACCAAGTCCCTCGGACCCCAGTGATCCTACGCCCACAGAGCCAACTTCCGAATAGGACCGGCTGATGCGGCGGAGGATGGGAAACGCTCTAACGGGACACGGGAACGGTAAAGTTTTCCTTTGTAGAAGGGCGCTGAAACGAACGATGGAGGATACTGTATGAAAAGAGCAACACGAATATTAGCGGCACTTCTTTGTGTGCTGCTTCTGCTCCCAACGGTGGTCTTTGCGGAGGCGCAGCCTTCTTTGGAAAAACAGATCGCACAGAGTGCGGAGGGAATGTCCGCTCTGGGCGGCAAGAAGGGTGAATTGCTGAAAGACCGGGAATTGTTTCCTGCAGGCGATTCCGTCTGCGATTGGCTGGCCATAGCTATGGCACTGTCCGGCACAAGGGAGAGCTATTCCGACTATTTGGCGGAACTGAAGGCCCATGTGGAGGACGCATACGCCAAAAACGGATGCCTGGACCGCAACAAGGCCACGGAATACCACCGGATTTCTTTAACGGTGCTGGCACTGGGGGGCAACCCCACCAACTTCGGCACGAAGCCCGATGGCTCGGCCATTGACCTGATCGCAGAGGGTACTTACAACTATGCCCGTGATCCGGGCGCTCAGGGCTTAAATGGCTGGATATGGGCGCTGCTGACCTTGGATGCCGGGGACACAGAGGTCCCGGCAGACGCCCTGTATTCCCGGGAGGACATGGTAAATGCCATTTCCGTTGCTCAGGAGCCAGACGGCGGCTTCGGCCTGATCCCCGGAAAATCGGATGTGGACATCACCGCTATGGCGGTGCAGGCCCTAGCTCCCTATCGGGACCAGATGGAGACCGAGATCGACGCAGCACTTTCCTATCTTTCCGGCCAGCTGACGGACACTTGCGGGTATATCGCCTACGGCGATGAAAACGCGGAAAGCACCGCCCAGGTCATCCTAGCCCTGTGTGCGCTGGGCATTGACCCGGAGACGGATAGCCGTTTTGTCAAGGGCGAGCACACCCTGCTGACGGAGCTTTCCCAGTTCCGAGAAGCGGACGGCACCTACCGCCATGTGCTGGAGGGGGCCGGCGACGGCCTGGCAACGGCCCAATCCGTCCTGGCCTTAGTGGCTGTGCAGCGTGTGCGGTCCGGGCAGCCGTGGGTGCTGCATTTTGACGGCACTCAAGCGCCCCGTGAGGCATTCGGCACAAATAGAATCATCATCTGCGCCGTGATCGGTGCGGTAGTCGTAATCGCCGCCGGTGCGATCTACATCATCGGCAGAAAGAGGAAAAAGGCATGAACAAGCTGACAGATCAAATTCAGGCAGAGGTCAACAAGGTCGTTTTGGGCAAGGAGGACATCGTCCGCAAGGTGCTGCTGGCCATCCTGGCACAGGGCCATGTGCTGCTGGAGGATGTCCCCGGCGTAGGCAAGACGACGCTGGCCAAGGCATTTTCCAAAACGCTAGGTCTGGACTCCAAGCGTGTCCAGTTCACCTCCGACACCCTGCCATCGGATATTATCGGGTTTTCCGTATTCGATAAGGCAGACGGCAAGCTGAAATATCAGTCCGGAGCCATTATGACCAATCTGCTGCTGGCGGACGAGATCAACCGCACCTCCAGCAAGACCCAATCCGCTCTGCTGGAGGCTATGGAGGAGTTGCAGGTCACCGTGGACGGCGTGACCCGGCCCCTGCCGAAGCCCTTTATCGTGCTGGCAACGGAAAACCCGGTGGGTTCTGCGGGTACGCAGATGCTGCCCGCATCCCAGCTGGACCGTTTCATGCTCCAACTGAGCATGGGCTATCCCAATCGGGCCAGCACGGCGGCACTGCTGAAGGATCGCCATCATGTGGACCCGCTCTCTGCCTGCCAGACAGTGACTTCCCCTGCCGAGCTGGAAAAGCTCATTGCAGAGGTCAGCAATATCCATGTGGCAGACCGAATTTATGACTATATTGCAGAGCTGGTGGATCTGACCCGCTCCAACGCCTATGTGACCCTGGGTGTCAGTCCCCGTGGCGCTTTGGCTGTGACCCGTGCGGCCAAGGCCAACGCCTACTTAGAGGGCCGGGACTATGTGATCCCTGACGATGTGTGCGCCGTGTTCCCGGATGTGTGTGTCCACCGTCTGATCCTCAACTCCAAGGCGCGGCTCCAGGACTATACAGCGGCACTGATCCTGCAAAATGTACTTACCTCCGTCCAGAAGCCGGATGTCCGGGAATTTTCCAGCAAATGAGAAAAACGATCTTAGGCAGCGCCCTGTGTTATCTGATCCTGCTGCTGGCGTTGGCGGCGCTGCTTCTTACAAGCGGCTCCTTCTGGGCGCTGGCCGGACTCTGCTTGCTGCTCCTGCTGCCCCTGGCCTCCTGGGCGGTCAATTTCTATGTCCGCAGGCATCTGCAGGCGGACATTCTGACCCCGGCCACAGCGGCAAAACGCACGGCAGTCAGCTGTCGGGTGCGTATCCGCAACGGAGCGTTTCTGCCCGTAATGCGCTATGGCTGTCAGGTCTCTATCCGCAATGATCTCACTGAGGAAGACCAGACAGTGACGCTGACCGGCAGCATCGGAGCCAAGGGCGAAAGCAGCCAAACCATCCTGCTGCAAAGCAGCTTCTGCGGCAGAGTGTATGTGCAGATCAGCCGGTTTACCCTGCTGGACTATCTGGGCCTGCTTCCCATGAAGGCCCTCGTGAAAACGGATGCCCGTCTGACCATCCTCCCGGACCTGTATCCAATGGAGGCGGACATGACCGCCCGACCGGCCTATGCCGACGACGGCGCTTCCAATCGACGGGGTGAGGACCGCAGCGAGGTGTACCAGCTCCGGGAGTATCGCCCCGGCGATGACATCCGGCAAATTCACTGGAAGCTGTCCTCCAAGTTAGATGAGCTGATTCTGAAAGAGGCCAGCCAGCCGGAGAGCCGTTCCCTTTTGGTATTCTGGGATAAGCGCACCGGCGGTAACCCCCAGCAGATGGACGCACTGGCGGAGGTCGTGTCCTCCGCAGGCATGGCACTGCTGCAAAGTGGTGTACCCTATACCCTGTGCTGGACGGACCGGGACGATCTGCAGGTCCAGGACATTTCAGAGGAAAGCCAGCTTTTGCAGGCTATCCCGGCTCTGGTAAAGACCAGGGGCAGCGCTGAGTGCCGCCTGCCCAAAACTGACGGTTACAGCCGAATTCTCTGTTTCGGCACAGCGCCGGAAGAACAGCTGCTCACGGACGGACGGGTGCATTTCATCCTCTGCACCGAAGAACAGTACCCCGGTGCGACCACCTTTGCCCCGCAGAATTATTCCGAGGCCATGCAGCGACTGGAGGTTTAACCCATCATGCGAAAAAATGAAAACGGACTCCAGTGGATTGTCACCGAAACGGCACAGAAAAAGCTGCACTTTCCCTGGGGTGCTTGGGTGGTCTGTGCCGTTCTGACGGCGGGCTTCTGCTTGCTTTTAACCGCTGCATTTCCCTCTGTTCCCTACCCATGGTGGGCCATGACAGCAGCTGCGATTTTGGTGCAGGCGGCGTTGCTGATAGTATACCAAACCAGAATCGGGAACTGGCTCGTTCCAGCGGGCATCGGCGTGTTGCTTCTTCTGAGCTTGGCACTGAACAAGTTTGTCCTACCCGGTTTTGGAACACTGGCAAATGATTTCCTGACCCTGCTGACGAAAAAGACCGGGAAGATCTACCTGGACCTTGCGGCAGCGGATGCCCAATTTCTGCCTCTGGCGGTAACGGTTCTGCTACTGGCGGTGTCGCTGCTTCTCAGCCGCAGCGCATGGAGCGGACGGATGCTGCTGGCCTTGCCGATTCTGCTGCCCTGCTATGCAGCCCTGTTGCTGGGCTTGTTTCCCATAGGCATCGGCGGTGGGCTGCTGATTATTGGCATGGTGCTGCTGATGGTGCAGCACACGGCAGAGGGAGAAGGCCTTGCAGGCGTTCCGGCGCAGCTGATCTTGCCGGTCCTGTGTGCAGCGCTGTGTCTGCTGATTGGCCTGTCCTGCCAAGACAAGCTGAATACAGACATGGTCGAGACGATGCAAACCCAGCTTCACCAGCGGCACTACGACAGCGATACCAATTCCATGCCGGAAGGAAACCTCAAGAACTTACCCGCCTGGAATAAAAGCGACACCCCGGCGCTGGAAGTCACAATGGAGCAGCCGGAAAAGGTGTATCTGCGTGGGCAGGTCTACGACACCTACACCGGCACCGGCTGGAAAGCAGCCGATAACGAAGAAACCGCCCAATATGAGGACCTTTTCTATTGGCTCCATGAGGCGGGTTTCTACGGCCAGAGTCAAATTGCACTGGCGGATGGCTATACGGAGACGGCCACACCGCTGTCCATGACTATACGAAATCTCTCCGCCTGTTCCGCCCACGGCTACTACCCCTACGCCGTCTACGGCAGCGAAACGCTGACAGCGGACCGCATCGGGGACACGAATCTGCCCCCGGCAGAGAGCCTGTATTATCTGAAAGGCAGCGTCCCGGACTGGTATCAGATCCAGCGGAACCTCTCCACAGCCCAGGGCCGGGAGAACATCGAAAACTATCTATCCAAGGAGCAGGCATACGCCGACTATCTCCGGGCCATCGACCTGCAAATGACCCAGGACAGCTGGGCCGTCCTCCGGCGGCAATTGAAGCTGGACACCCAGGCCCGGACCATCAGCGACATCCGCACCATTATCTTTGACTATCTACGGGAAGCCATGACCTACGATGAGACTGCCCGAACCATGAACGGCAGCGGCGACTTCCTGCAATATACGCTGGAGCGCAGCGGACACGGCTACAGCGTCCATTACGCCACGGCAGCGGTGCTGATGCTGCGCTACATGGGCGTTCCGGCCCGCTATGTGGAGGGATATTACCTCTCGGCGGAGGATGCCGCCCGCTACAAGGCCGGTGAGACCATTACCCTGACGGAAGAAAACGCCCACGCCTGGGCGGAATACTATGTCAGCGGTGTCGGCTTTGTGCCGTTCGAGGTGACTCCCGGCTACATAGACGACGAGGAACTGTCCCTGGGCGGCGACAGCTCGGATGAGAATACCTATGAGAACAACACCCAGCAATTTGTAGAGGTGGAGCAGCCAGAGGAGATCAACGAGCACAAGCAGGATCGATTTACCTTCTCACTGAATGCCCACTACCTACTGCTTCTTCCCTTGCTGCTGATCTTGCTGCTGGCCGGGTGCATTTTCCATCGCCGCAGGGTGTTTCGGAAGAAGATGGCCGCTATCGACGCCGCAAACGACCGGGGGGCCATTGCCATGCGCTATGGCTATGCCGTTTGCCTGCTGCGCCACAGTACGGTGCAGTTCCCGGAGGATGCTGCGGAGGCCGCAGAACTGAATCAAAAGGCGCTGTTCAGCACCCAGGAGATGACCCCGGAGCAGCGCAAGCAGATTGACTCATTTGCCGTGCGTGTACTGGATGCCTGCAAGGGCAGCTGGACAACCTGGGAGAAAATACGGTACAGGCTATGGAACTGCCTGTATTGAAAACAAGGAGGAAGGAAAATGCACAAAAGAGTAATGGCTCTGCTGCTGAGTCTGGTGCTTCTGCTCTCTGCCGCCATGCCGGTCACGGCGATGGCCGCAGAGGGGGACGCCGGTAGCTTTGTGCTTGTGGCTATGAACGCCAACAGCACCATCGTGGAGCCGACCCGTATCCAGTATAAATCTGGGCAAACCATTCAACAGGCGCTGGCGGATTCAGATATTGACTTTGTCGGCCTGGAAAACGGATTCGTCTATGAGATCAACGGCGTTTCCGCCAATTACCTACTCTATTATGACAAGGGTGGCTATAAGCTGGACGCTCCGGCTTCTTCCGTCAAGGCCCTTTGCTTCCATGTATCTTCGACTTATTCGGACGCAGCTATCCAGCTGATTATCCAAATGGCGGATTACCTGGACATGACCAACCATGTGCAGAATTATCCGGCAGCGGCCAGTGCCTACGCAGCGGCGCTGAAGGGCCTGCGGACGGCAACTGCCGACTCGGCAGAACCATTGCTGAAAAACCTGAAAGACGCCATTGCCGAATATGCGGCCCTTCTGGACGGGACCAAATACACCGTCTCCGCCACAGCAACCCAAAACGGCAATGCGGTGGAGGCACCGATCCTCTCCCTTACGGATGCCTATGGCAATGTTACCACCGGCACCGGCAGCGTCCAAGTCATCGCCGGCGACTATAAGTTCTGTGTGTCCGACGGCGGATATAACCGCACAGAGGGAACGCTGACGGTCTCCGCCGACGCCCAGGTCTCTGCGACCCTGCCCTACGGCGAGTGGTTCGGCAATATCCGGCTGCTGGATGTCGATCAAGAACCCTACCGCGCTGCACAAAACCGCGCGAACCACACGGCGCAGTATTGGATCGAGGATACAGCCAATGCTCTGAGCAGCGTGTACCTGAATGTTGTGATGGGCAATGTTCCGAATACCAAGACCACCAAGCTCCGCACCATTTATACCGGCACCAACGGCAAGGATATGTCGGGCACATCCCGCAGCTGGAACAGCACAGCCACATCCCTTACTTATCTGCTGACCTCTGGCATGGAGGGCAAGACCTTCGCGCTGGAAGCACAGTATACAGGCTCGGACGGCTACACGCAGATTCAGTCCTACGATGTCACCGTGACCCGTGTGCCCACGCTGAAGGCTCTGGCAGCCACGGCGGAGGGGACCAAGCTGCCCCTGGAGTTTGCGCCCAACACCCGGGAGTACAGCCTAAAAACCGTGTCCTCCACTGTGGATATTGACGCCGCACCATTTGGTGAGGATTATACCGTCACCGGAACCGGGGCGGTGCAGCTGACCGGAGACACGCAGGATCACATGATTCAGGTAACAGCGCCCAACGGGGAGCAGAGCACCTATACCCTCCACATTCAGAAGGTAGCTTCCGTACCGGTGACGCTGGCTGTGCCTTCCGGAACAACGGTGCAGGTGATCAATGGAGCAGGCTCCGAGATTGCCCCGGTGGACGGGATCTATCACCTGGTCCCCGGCGAGAGCTATACCTGCATCGCCACGAAGAACACCTGGTATCATACGCAGATCACCTTCACGGCCTCCAGCGGACTGAATGTGTCCGTCCCGGAGCCTGTCACCACCGACTGGCTGACCGATCTGGCATTCTACAACGGCACCTATGCTTCCAGCCGGATCGCCTACGCCGCCGACAAGACCTTCACGGCGGCAGACCACACCTACAACTATACGGTGTCCGACTGCAACAGCTCCGTTGCCATGCAGGCCACGGCAACCGGAACCGTGACGGCGCTGTATCGGACCCAAAGCACCGTGCCGGGGATTCATAATCTCGCACGGATGGAGACGATCACAACGCCTGTCAGCAAAACGGGTCTTGCTCAGAGCCTGACCTACGCCGTGGCCAAGGCCGGTTACGGCCAGACGGTGACGATCCGCATTTCCAAGACAGAAAACGGCACTACCTACTATCAGGACTACGATATTCAGCTGCTGCGGCAGCTGCACCTGTCCAGCCTGACTATTGCCACAAAGGATGAGACACTGCCCTTTGTAACTCCAAAGGGCGCAACGGCCCGCTTTGATCGAGATACCACGGATTATTATGTTAAGGTAGACCGGGAGACCGCCGCTCTCTACCTCTCCGGCACCTATCCCAACAGCAGCACAGACACCGCCTGCTGCGGCGGGTACTATGCCAAGGTCAACGGCGTACGCTATGATACGCTGGCCGGCGCGGAAGCGGTCCTGAACACAGACCTTTATAATGAGGATATTTCGGTACAGGTCTGCCACGCAGATACCGGCAGCATTGAGCTGACCTATACCGTCCATGTTCAGAAAAGTGACCCCATCCAACTGACCATCCAAACGACCCCGGCGGATGCCACTGTGTTCCTGACCAACGATCTGAACGGCAAGCGCATCGTGGAGAAAAACGGCACCTACAGCCTGACCCCCGGTGCCAGCTATTCCTACACTACCACCTGCGCCGGGTACATCGGTCAAACGGTGGAGCACTATACCGCCCCCGACAAGGACGGTACACTGACCATTACGCTAAAGAAGGCTCCAGCCAACGACAAGCTCATCAATTTCGATTCTGCGTGGCCCCACTTACGCCAAAACAATGAGAATAACGGTGTGGTGGACTACAAGACGCCGGTCTACGCCAAGGATGCCGAGCTGTACTGGGCTACCTCCATTGGATCCGGCTACGATGTGAACGCCTGCGGCTGCCCCATTTTGGTGGACGGTGCCATCTACACCTACTCCGGCTCCCGCATTTACAAGGTGGATGCTATCTCCGGCGAAATTCTCATTGATAAGCCCATGGATCACAACTCCAGCTTCGCCATCAACCCGCCCACCTACGCCAACGGCATGATTTTCGTGGGCCTGTCTGACGGCACGATCCAGGCGTTCGACGCCAATACCCTGGACTCCCTGTGGATCTATCGGGACTCCATCGGCGGTCAGCCCAACAGCTCTATTGTCTATCACGATGGCTACATCTACACCGGTTTTTGGGTGGGCGAGATCAACGAGGCCCACTATGTGTGCCTGAGCGCCACCGACGAGGACCCCACGCAGACGATGGAAGAAAAGCTCCCCACTTGGTACTACACCAGCAAGGGCGGCTTCTATTGGGCCGGTGCCTATGTGTGCGACGACTTCCTGCTGATCGGCACGGATGACGGCGCTTCCGGCTACACCACCGGCAAGCCCAGTCTGCTGTCCTTTAACCCCAAGACCGGCGAACTGCTGTCCTCCTACAAGATGAATGTGACCGGCGACATCCGCAGCTCTATCACCCATTACAACGGCAAGTATTACTTCACCAGCAAGGGCGGCTACTTCTACGAGGCCACTGTGGACGAAAAGGGTACCATTGAGGATGTCCGCACCTTGAAGCTCTACAACTATGCGGACGATCCCGCCAATCCCGCCATGTCCACCTGCACACCCACCATTTACAATGGGCGGGCCTATATCGGCATCTCCGGCACGGCACAGTTCGGCGCATACAGTGGCCATAACCTTACGGTCATCGACATCCCCAACTGGGAGATTGCCTATACGGTACGCACCCACGGCTATCCCCAGACCAGCGGTGTTCTGACCACGGCCTATATGGAGGAGACAGGCTGCGTCTATGTGTACTTCTTCGATAACTTCACCCCCGGCAAGCTCCGGGTGCTGGAGGACAAGCCCGGTCAAACCGAGGTGTCTCTGAAGACCATGGAGACCTACACGGCCAGCGGCCAGACGGAGACCTATACGACGCCCTACAACATCTTCACGCCCAGCGGCGCACAGGCCCAGTATGCCATTTGCAGCCCCATCATGGATGAGTACGGCACGATCTACTTCAAAAACGACTCCGCCTACCTGATGGCCGTGGGCAGCACCATTGAACGCATCGAGGTCACGAAGCTGCCGGACAAGATGACCTACAATGTAAAAGACACCTTCGACCCCACCGGAATGCAGGTAACGGCCTACTACACCAACGGCAAGACCCGTGATGTGACGAAGTATGTGACCTGGTCGGAAAATCCGCTGAAGGCCAGCGATACCGATTTCCAGATCACTTTCCCCTACGCCATGTACCAAAACCGAGAAAACAGCGAGACCCTGGAGATGGAATACGGCGTCCACTGCGATAAGCCCATGACTACCCTGACCCTGACCATTGGGGACCAGACCGAGGTCAAATACGGTGATGTAAATGGGAATGGTAAAGTCGATTCCACGGATGCCGCCATTGTCTACCGTTATGCAAATGGAAAATATCAGTTGTCTGCGGATCAACTTTTGGCAGCTGATGTAAATGGTGATGGTGTCGTGAACACGACGGATGCTGCATTGATCTACCGTGTAGCAAACGGAAAGCTGTCAAAGTTCCCGGTGGAACAATAAATCATAGTGGTACACGGAAATAACCCGGATATGAAATGACCTCCCCAGCTTGCCCACCGTGCGCATTGTACGGTGGGTAAGCCGCACTGACGGCAAAAAAACATTTCTGCAAGGAGAAGACGCCTATGAAAAAACATTCCATTGCGCTGCTGCTCCTGCTGGTGCTGCTGACCGGCTGCGGCGCAAAGACAGAGGAGGCACCATGGCAGACCGCCTACCGTGAAACGGGTAAATATCTACAAGAGCAAGATGCGCTTTCCGCAGGCTCTGTTGGCGGCGAGTGGGCGGTGATCGGCCTGAGCCGTGCCGGACTTCTCAGTGATGAGACTGCGCAGAGCTATGAGCAGACGGTAGAGGACTATGTCAAGCAAGCAGGTTCCGTGCGGCTGCACCACGCGAAATCCACTGAGAACTCCCGCACCATCTTGGGCCTGACGGCTGCCGGATATAATGCCGCCAACATGGCGGGCGTTGATCTGACGGCGCGTCCCCGCTGGACGGCCTGTGCGCCTTTGCCTGCGAGGGCGGCGGCTTCCGTCACAGCGATGAGGTATGGCTACCGAGCAGGGCTTCTACGCACTGGCCGCCTGCGACCGCTTCCGGCAGGGCCAGACACGCCTGTTCGACATGACGGATATTGAGGTGAAGTGATATGCGGCGATCCAAACCTCTGTGCACATTGCTTCTGGCACTGCTCCTGCTGACCTGTGCCGGAGGGAAAACCGGCTCCTGTAGAGCCACAGGACAGCGATGTGGATGCGGACACAAAGTATACCTGCATCATATCCATCTCTTGCGAGACGATCTTGGACAATATTGATAAGTGCGTTGAGAGCAAGAAAGCCCTTGTGCCGGAGGACGGTATCATCCTTCCAGCCACAGAGGTAACGTTCAGCGACGGCGAAAGTGTCTACGATGTACTGCAGCGTGTCTGCAAGGCAAATAAGATACACATGGAGTCCAGCTTTACGCCGGTGTATAACAGTGCCTATATCGAGGGTATTCACAATCTGTACGAGTTCGATGTAGGGAAGCTCTCCGGCTGAATGTATGCCGTCAACGGATGGTTTCCTAACTACGGCTGCTCCCGCTACCAACTGAATAACGGCGATGTGGTGGAGTGGTGCTATGCCTGCGATCTGGGAGAAGATCTCGGCAGTGGTATGGGAGGATAATGGAGGCACCAGAATATAGAGAACGCTGATATAGGAAGCGGAGTTCCCGGAACACATTGGCCTCTGGAGATATTCGAGAGGCCGCCTAACCATGCGACCAGACAACACAACAAAACGGACAAAAAGCCAAGGATGGCCCTTTGCGGCCATCCTTGGCTTTTTGTCCGCTTTTCATTATGCGGATACCAATTTCATTGCCGTGCCCCACCGTTTCTGCCGTTTGCGAGTTCTTCACAAATGACGAAACGGAGGGAATAAAAGGTCCCGTCAAGATTTATGCGCAAAATTGTTTGCAGGCTCCGGCGGAGTGAAGTCAGCCGGCAACGGAGGCGTCGTCCATGACCGCCTCCAAGTGCTTCATGTTCATGTATTTCTTGTTGCCCCACTGGGTGCCCGCCACATGGCGCAGCCGTGCGCAGACCAGCATCAGGGCGGAGTTGCCGTCCGGGAACGTCCCCACCACGCGGGTTCTGCGGCGGATCTCCCGGTTCAGCCGCTCGATCACGTTGTTGGTGCGGATGCGCGTCCAGTGCTCGCTGGGGAAATCGCAGTAGGTCAGCGTTTCCTCAATGCCGTCCTCGACCTTCTTGGCAGCTTCCTTCAGTTTCATGGCGCGCAGCTCGGCGACCACGGCTTTCGCCTTCTCACGGGACGCTTTTTTGCTCTCCTGGGCGTGGATCGCCTTGAGCATTTTTGCCACAATTTTGACCTTGGATTTGGGCACAACAGAGAAAACATTGCGGTAGAAATGCACCGT
>OGGZ01000661.1_pt1 | contig 36030 bp, 28 predicted proteins | sample 1571371 | NCBI WGS metagenome assembly OGGZ01 (sample SAMEA2582025, study PRJEB24529) | metagenome | biome: Human gut stool | place: China | collected 2011
GCCAGGAAAGATACGTCATCCCGCCCGAATACGAGATCGTCGACCGCGACGAGGACGCCGCTGGTTGAGCTAAGATGATCCTTTTCTTTTTGAAACTGGTCAACGGCCAAGGCAATAAACAGCGCCGTCATGACAAAATCCATACCGGGAATCTGTTTACCAATCAAACTCCCCAGTGCGCCGCCTAAAAATGCGCCCAAGATCCAGTAGCTGTGATCAAAAAGCGAAATCAGCGTATAGACTGAGTAACGATCATATTCTTTAGGAATCGACAGGCTATAGTTGACGACAAAGGTCTCATCGGTCAAGCCATAGATCAAAAAGAACTTGCGCCAGCCCGCACCGCGATATTTCTTCAGCATTGAAAGACCATAAAAAAACTGCCGAAAACCGACGACCAGCGTTATCAAGACAACGTTGCCCGGCAAAAAGCTCTGAACCAGCATGGAAGCCAGGATAAATTCAACGGAGCCCCCATAAACTACCGCTGCCATTATCGTGGGAAACCAGAAGCCAAAGCCCAGGTTATGCATGTATAGCCCATAGCCGGTTCCTAAGATAACATAACCGAAAAAAATCGGTAACGAACTGTTAAAAGCAAAGCGCACGGTTTCCTGGCGCGTTGCCGGTGGTGATGCTTGCATATTTTCCTCTCCCCTGTGAATAAATGATTACAGAGATTAATTTTAACGCAAGCCACTATTGATTAACAGAGCCTTTTTGCCAGCAAGATATTTTATGCATTATCATTCAGATACATGCTGCTCTGCAACAAGCGCATCATCGCGACGGTCACTGCAATGATGCCGGTGAGATCCAGCCGTCAACCGATCTTGACTAAACAAGCCGCCAATCCGCAGTCGGCCAGCGTTTGCAAGACCCAATACCTATAATTCTGATGCTGCGATATGATCAGATTGACACCATCATGGAAACGAACTAGCGATAGGGCAGCCAGCGATTCAATTCCTGGCGCTTTTTTACCTGTTCCTGACGCCATTGACGCCAACTGCTGCTGGCTTGACTGACATGTTCAATCAGTTCACGATCGATTTTTTCCCGATACTCAGCAACTGGTTTGGTATACAACCGACCGTTTTGATCGAACTGATAGCCGCCCCACATATGCTGACTGATTGGATCAAGCAGAATCGACTGAACGTAGCGCACCCGGCCGATTGCATGATGCAGGTCAGTATAGCCCAGGGTCACGATGTCCAGTGAGTCAATATAATTATTGATCTTATTGCGCAAAATCGCGGCTTGGGCTTTCTGCTGGTCATTCAACAGCCAGTAGACGTTTGGGCCCTCATAAAGCCAAGCCTCACTCAGGCATGCCGGATAATCGCAGTTGGCAAGGGCATACTGGGCGTTGATTGCTCCCAGTGAATGGCCGTAGATATAGTAATGTGCCGTTAAGTCCTGCTGCATCAGCCGATTCAACAAACTGGCCGCCGACTTGAGCTGAGAAGGAATCTCACCAACTCGATGTTCAACGATCGAACGGCCAATGGGCAGATTGGTTGCCAGCCATTCATTGGACCATGTCGTTGGATTGCCATGTCTCAAGCCGGATGAGCCGCGAAACAGCACCGTTATCTCTTTATGATCCTGATGGTGATTGACAATGATGGTGCCCCGCAGGCCATCTTGTTTATAGAAAGCTCGTTTGACGCGACCGACTCGCTTACCATTGGATAATCTGACGTGATCACCAACCCCCAGCGGCTGATATTCCAAACCTGCCAGCTCGACTCGCTGCTGATCGGTTAGCTGAGCATTTACATCCATTTTTTCACCTCAAAATAAAAAACGACTTCAATGATCGATATGATCTATTGAGTCGATTTTATCACATTATTTATTTGCTTTTATTGAATCGGCATTTCGTAGACGTATGAGGTTTCTTCAGGACGGTAGACGCCATGCAGAGTCCCCACACGCGTAAAGCCATACTTTTCAATTAAATGCTGCATTGGCTTGTTGTCCTCATGGGTGTCGATCCGTAATGACTTGACACCGTTGGGATTTTCCTTAACGTAGTCGATAACGCTCGTAAACAAACCAGAAGCATAGCCATTGCCGGCATGGTCAGAGTGAATGGCAACCCGGTGAATAACCAGATAGTTGTCGGTATCAACGAGCCATTTACCATCCAATTCATCGTAAGAGTGGTCCGGAGCTGCTACGATTGCAAAAGCTCCCACCGTTTCATGATCGTCGGAATGTACCAGGTATGCAAAGCCATGTTCAATATCTTCTTGGATATGTTCAACATTCGGATAATCGCCTTGCCATTGATCAATCCCGCTTTCCGCCAGCTGATTGCGGCCATCACGCAGAATTTCAACAACTCGATCCAGATCCTTCATTTCGGCTTTTTCAATATGCATAGCACAACCTTCTTTCCTTAAAATATCAAGCGTTTATCAATTTAACACATTCTGCCAAAAATTGACAATAAAATGGTCAATTTCAACAAACAGACTTAGAATAACATCATCAACACTGATACGAGGCGAACATCTTGAAATATAAATTCTGGCTCAAAATTATGCTGACGATTTGTCTGATGATGACCATGACTTCATCCGCCAAAGCAGCTGCATTGAATTCTCAAAAATACGTTCAGTCAACCACGCCAACCTTTTTCTTTCATGGCTGGGGCAGCGGGGCACATGCCGAACGACACATGGCTCAAGCGGCGATAGATGCCGGTGTCACCAAAACCGTCATCGTAGCCAACGTTGCGCAAAACGGTACCGTCGAGCTGGAAGGCAAGATCCCCCATGGCGCGATCAACCCAATCATTGAAGTCAACCTGATCGATAATGAAAACTCAAACTATACTACGGATGGTCATTACGTTGCCGCGGCGATTCAAAAAGTCTGCCAAACCTATCATTTCAAAAAATATCAGGTTGAGGCGCATTCGATGGGCAACATGGCGTTTCTTTACTGTCTGATGCAAAACGCCAACAATTCTAAGTTTCCCAAGCTGCAAAAAGAAGTCGCGATGGCGGGTACCTTTGATGGCGTAATCGGCTGGAACCAACCCGCCAACCTGCAGTATAACGAGCGGACCGGTGAAGCCACGCCAGCTACCAAATCATATCAAAAACTCAAAAAACTGCGCCACACTTATCCAACCACTGCCCGCGTCTTAAACATCTATGGTGATCTAGGCAATGGTACCGACAGCCAGGTAGACAATAAATCATCCAAAGCCTTGAAATACCTGGTTGCTGGCCGCGCTAAATCGTATCAAGAGCAACGGATTACCGGTGCCAATGCCAAACATGAGCTTTTGCACCGCAATCCACAGGTCGATGCAATCTTGATCAAATTTTTATGGGGTAAATAAGCAGCGCGGCATCACAAGGAATAACGATGCGGCCGCCAACTAGTTTTTGAATACTCTGATAACTGGGGGAAAGTGCTCGCAGCTGAATACGATGGCAGCCATAAGTCCCCTCGAACCCATAATCGATCACCAGCTGTCAGCCCGCCTAAAGCCCGCAAGCAGTTTTAGACAAATTAGATATTATTGGCTAGCAGAAAAAATGCCCCCACCAAATTATTCAAATCGGGGCGCATAAAATATCTGACAAAAATATCATTACCTACGAACGGCAGAAAAACCAAAAATTGTAGGTAAATTACAGTTCTGGTTTAGACCGTTCAGCCGTAAAATATGCGAGATTACCTACGATCAGCCCCAAAATTCGCTAAAGTAGGTAATTTTCACGAAAACGATTATACAACTACCTACTATCAGCTAAAAAATTCAAAATCGTAGGTAAAATAGTCGTGAATCTCCCCTCTCTAGATCGAACGGTATTGCTATTGACACAGGCACATAATCTGTCAATTATCCACTTAACCGAGCCAGCAAAACCGACCAAAACCGAGCCGCACATTAAAGGCCTTAAATCTAAGCAGCAGTTCGTTACAAAGTCGACGCACAATCTGGAATGAATCGCTGTTCGATCAAAAATCCCATTAACAGCCAAACGAAAGCCCATCCATAATCAGACCGCTTAGGCAATACCGCGCTTGTAAAAACAGCTATGGCGATCAAATTACTTTAGGCTGCTTAATGCGGCATCGATTGATTGGCTGCCATCGTGCATCATGATGACCTTGCCAATCGTATTTGAATGTTCAAGGGTTTTTACCAATACGGCGGCAACGTCAGGAATCGCGTTATGTCCTGAATTGCCATCATTCAAGGCAACCATCCCCGTAGCTGGCCGCTCATCCAAGACTCCTGCCTGGATAATCGTCCAATCCAATCCCGGATGATCAATCAGCCAGCGATCCGCATAGAACTTGGCAATATTGTAATCGGTAATGGCTTTTAAGGCCGGGATCGCTGCCCATTTATCCTGCTCAAGCGCGAAGGCAGAGCTCAGCTGAATGAAACGTTTGATGCCATTTTGCCGGCTTGCTTCTGCCAGTTTAACGCTGCCGTTTAAATCAACCTGCAGCAGATCTTTACCACGTGATCCTGCTGCAAAGATTACCGCGTCAACTTGACCCAGTGTTTTTTGCAGTTCAGTAATGGAGGCATGCAGATCAAGCTTGACTTTCAAGATATCTGGTTGACTGATCTTTTCTGGATGACGAGCACCCGCGACTACTTCATGACCTGCTTTTCGGAGTTCAGTGACTACGGCTTGTCCCACTCGTCCCGTAGCTCCGGCGACAAAAACTTTCATTGCAATCCCCTTTCAACTGCACTAGTAATTTACTATTTGCTTTATACTAACTTTTTGTAAGCTAAAAGACAAATTTTTAGTCTTCCGGCAGCTAAAATCGCATACCTTCCGTTTTACCATCCATAAAGATGCCAGCGATTGGCCTTTCATCGATGTTGAAATGCGGGAAGTCGCTAATCCGGCTGCAGGGCAGTAGCCGTCGGAGCAGCTTGACTAACGGCCACCTGTTTAAGCGCCCGCTGCGTCATTTGAAAGTAATTCTTATAAAGCGCCGTGTAGCGTCCCGTGTTCTTATCGATGAGCCATGGCTTATGACGACCACAATAGTGCAGAATTACCGTATGTTTGATGACCCAATCCAGCGTCCACTCACCAAAGCTGATCGTCTCATAGGTCTGGCCTTTGCGGGCATCAAAATTATAGAGCTGATCGGGAACCGTCTTAATATCTTTACCGTATAAGGCATTCAGCACGTCCTGGTCTGGCAGCAACAAGACGTGTTCTCGGATATATTCGTAGATATCTTCCGCATGAACCCGCTGCCGGATCAGATCAAGATTCATCAACAACACGCCGGAATTATAATAGCCATCCGCGTCAAAGTTCTGTAGGCGAATCTTATTGATGACTTCCGTGGTACCAGTCAAGCCGGTATGAATTGCTGAAGCATACAGATAGCCATCCAAATCCGTATCATAAAGTGGTCCAATATCATTAATGCACAATACGTCAGCATCCAGATATAGAATGCGATGCAGCTGTTTTGGCAAGTATTGATGAGCCAGCAAGCGATAATAGATGGTCTTGGGATAACGATCGGTAACCGGTGCCTGATCGAATTCCTCGTCTCTTATAATAATCGGATGATAGTTCATCCCCCAGAGTTCACAAGTTTTTCGGATCTCTGGCGTGTGCATCAGTTCTTGTGATTGGATCACGTATACGTCAAGCGGGCGCGGTTGGGAATTAAGTCGGATCGAGTTTAGGACCGTCAGCATCTGGCGCCAAAAACGATCGTCAATTGAAAACAATAGATTCAAAATTTTCACCTCTCATAGCTGCTGTTAATTCTATTTTAGATGACCAGACCGATTTTGCACGAAGCAAATGTTGCAAAACGTTTCTTAGACCAATTCATCTGCCAAGCGATCTCATTGCCCTAATTTATGGTTTTCTACTTGCCAAACCGCTTAAATTGGCTTACGATCGAGTGGTGACATTTGCGACTACAATTATTAAGAGGGAAAGATTTATGGAACAAGCAGCACAATTGGAGGCCATCAAACGCTACACCATCCAAAAACTGGGCAGTGACAGTACTGGACACGGTCTCGACCACATCATGCGCGTCGTACGAATGACCAAAAAACTGATTGAAACCGAAGCTGCCAATGAGTTTATTGCCGTTACCGCGGCCTATCTGCACGATACGATTGACGAGAAGCTGGTAATCAGCGTAAAAGAAGCCGAGGAAGAATTGGAAGATTTCTTGCGGCGCATTGACCTGACCAATGAGCAGATCCAAGCAATCATGGATATCATTTCCAACATGTCATTTGCTGATACGCTAGGCGATGCACGACCGACCCTTTCGCGCGAGGGCCAGATCGTCCAGGATGCCGACTGGCTGGACGGTTTGGGCAGCATCGGCATCACTCGGGCCGTCTATTACGGTGGCAGCCATGGCGAGCGCATCTATGACCCGCTGATCAAGCCGCGTGAGCACATGAATCGTGAAGAATACCGTACGGAACGCGATGAGACCGTTATTAATCATTTTTACGAAAAGCTGCTGAAAATCAAAGACATGCTGAATACGGAAACAGCACGCAAAATAGCCGCTCATCGTCAGCAGATCATGGAAGACTTTTTAAATGAGTTTTTCCTGGAATGGGATGCCAAAGTTTAATTTGCAAACTAAAAGCCAAGCTGCCGGATAAGGTGCTTGGCTTTTTGATTGGGCATGCTGACTCAGAAACTACCCGAAACATTTATCTGCACGTTACTCAAGCAGCAAAATCTAAGTGGGACGATACCATCTTCTCACTATAATCGAGATAGAAAGCCACCAATCTGCCACCATAAGATGTTTCACAGCTTCCAAACCCGTTGATATAGTTGACATACAGGTTTTTTGAGCTACTACCGTTTCTTCTTACCCCAGTACTGGAATAGATCCGTTCTTAAGGCACCGTTGTAAAGCTTGCGGCGTTTAGTGGCTTTTTGACCATAGTAGGTTTCAAACTCTAAATCGGCCGTTAAGATATACTTACTCCAAGTCGTCATTGGCCGGTAGATCTCGCCCATTTGCCGATACAGCTCGCGCACTGATTCTTGATCGCTCAAACGTTCACCATATGGCGGATTGGCTACGATGACGCCATTAATCTTATCAGTGTGCCAATCCTTGACCGCCAACTGTTTAAACGTGATGTCATGCGTCAAGCCAGCCGCCTGACAGTTTCGCTGGGCAATATCGATCATATTCTGGTCAATGTCGTAGCCATGAATATCTAATTCGATGTCATAGTCAGCTTTGGCATCGGCTTCATCACGTACGTCATCGCCTAGGTTTTCTGGCATCAGATTGACCCAGCGCTCACATTGAAAGTCGCGATTGATGCCAGGAGCAATATTATGACCAAGTAAGGCGGCCTCGATAGGAATCGTTCCTGAACCACAAACGGGATCTACGAACGGATTATCTGGGAACCAGTGGGCAAGCATCACCAGAGCCGCTGCCATGTTTTCTTTTAATGGCGCGCCCCCCTTACCCTTGCGATAGCCGCGCTTGAACAGGCTGGGGCCAGTCGTGTCAAGCGTTAACAGTACGTGATCCTTATTGATAGCAACTTCCAGCGGATAGGTCGCCCCGGTTTCACTCAGCCGCGTCCGTCGATGATAGACGGTACTCAAACGGTCAACGATTGCTTTTTTGACGATTGCCTGTACGCTGGGAACGTTATGCAGCTGTGAGTGATGACTCTTGCCCTCAACCGGAAAAGCCGCGTCAATCGGCAGCAGGTCTTCCCATGGCAATGCCTTGGTCTGTTCAAACAGGCTGTCAAAATCAGTCGCATCAAACTCACCCACGATAATCTTGACCCGATCAGCCGTCCGCAGCCAGAAATTGGCCACCATGATATCGCGCAGATCGCCTTCAAAACGCACCCGGCCATTTTCGACCTGCGTTTCATAGCCCAGTGCTCGCAGCTCCTTGCCTACCAAGGCTTCAATCCCGGCTGCCGCAGTAGCTATCAAATGAAATTTTTGCAATATTAAAACTCCTCATGAAAAATTTGCTGACATCATTTTACCATAACTTTCAATCAAGAGCTGGCTAGATGAATGTTTGCTCACATCACGTTTTAACTTTTGGAATTCGATCGTTTCAATGCTTTTAGCAAAATCATTGAACCCAAAACGCCAATCAGAGCATAGCCGCACCCCAATCTGTGCCAATTTAATGTACCGAATACCAATCAAGGCCGTCAATGAGCCAATCGTCACCCCAATATTCGTACAGATTGGATTCAATGATGATGCCAGATTCAGTGCCATGGGAAAATCCCGCTCAGCCGTGTTCAATTAAAACTTGGGCAGGAATCCCACGATTTTAATCGGGGGAGGAATGTCCTCTTATTAGCGCTGTAAGGCGCTATTCTCTTTTAAAGCGTTGCTTTTGGTCGTCCTTTGGTTAGCAATATAACGCTCTACAACCTCCTTGCTCATGTTCCCCAGTGTCCCCATGTAATAGCTGCGTGACCACAAATGGCCGCCCCAGTACTGCTTTTGCTTGATTTCTGGATGATTACGCAGGAATATTCGCGCGCTGCCCCCCTTCAGTACCTTAACGATATTCGTTGCTGAATACTTGGACTTAAAACTGATCAACATATGAACATGATCTGGCACCACTTCCATTTTTTCTATCGTAATATCATGAAGATCGGCAATGCGCCTAGAATATCTTTCGTCTCGTTGACTAGTGCTGGCGTTGTAAATGTGGCATTCCGATATTTAGTAGTACAATTGAAATTAGTAAAGGGGGTGAAATGACATGCCGAAAAAAGATGATTTGCCATATATGATGGGACTAAAGCTACGCTTATACCCAAATTGGAAACAAGAAAAGATTTTGTGGAAGAATCTGAATGCTTCACGGTTCATTTATAACCAATTGTTAGCTAATAGTTGGACTGATAGTAGAATTATCAAAAACAAACTTGATAAGCGATACCCAATTCCAGAAGCATATTGGCGTTATGACAAGAACGGTAAGGTAATTAAGAAGAGCCAAAAACGGCCGACTGGTCTAGCTCGTATCACTGCTCAACGATATCCTTGGCTTGATGATGATCTTGATAGTGATATGTTCACCAATACCGAAGTTAATTATAAGGCCGCTTGGAATATGTTTCGGAAAGTACACACTGCCGGAAAACCAAAGTTTAAGCGAAAAGGCCGTCCTGTTCAGTCATATTCGACTTCTAATCATTATTCGAGTGCAACTGTAAAGAAACACGGGGGAGCTCCTTCTCTTTATAATGGGTCGATCAAATTTTTAGATCATAACCATATTCAGCTACCGAAGTTAGGTCCTATTAAGGTGAAATTACACCGTTCATTACCAACCAATCGGTTGGTACGGATTGCCACTGTTACAATTAAGCACTATGCGACCGGACAATGGACCGTTTCATTACTGCTTAAAAGTGATGAGCCGTTCCACCAAGCTTTACCCAATACCAATCAAGCAGTTGGTATTGATCTAAACACCGAAAACTTTCTTACTACCAGTGATCAGAAGCAGGTTGCCAATCCCCGCTATTATCATGCCATCAAAAAACACTTGGCAAAACACCAACGGATTCTTTCTCGCCGGGCAAGGCGTGCCAAAAAAGAGCATCGTCCTTTGTGGGCAAGCAAGAATTACCAGCAGGAGAAGCTGGTCGTTGCCAAAATCCATCAACGGATTCGTAATCGGCGCCTAAACTTCCTTCATGAAACTTCGACTGCACTAATCAAGAGCCACGATTTGGTAGTTGCGGAAAACTTGAAGAGTAAAAATATGCTTAAAAATCATGCCCTGGCAATGAGTATTTCCGATGTTGGTTGGCGGACTTTTTTGGGTATGCTGGAATATAAGGCCCCAGCCTATGGGCGCACGTTTGTCGAAGTTAACCCAGCTTACACAACCCAAACTTGTTATGATTGCGGCTTCGTGATGGGCAGCAAAGGTACCAAACGATTGACTCTTCATGATCGTGAATGGACTTGTCCTAACTGCCATGTTCATCACATTCGTGATCACAATGCTGCTTTGAATATCTTAGCGAAGGGTCAACGCTTGCTAACCAGACCCGACCAAAATCTAGAAGCAATTTATTAGTTTTAGAAAGGGACGTTTGGAGACTTGCGCCCCTAGATTAAGCGTTAGCTTGATCTTAAATGGCCTAGTTATTGGCTGTAAGACATAGTGCCATCCGAAGATAATTTATTATCTGAGATGTTGCTACGCTGGCTTTATCTAGGCAAATTGTAGCTAGTAACTCATTCAGCGATGAACTGATAGGTGAAGTCTACAAGCCCCCGAATTTTATTCGGGGGGTAGCTTGACCCTTATCGTAGGCACCCATTCCAAATACCATGATATCTCAAAGTTGTGCAGCGTCAGGACGGTCTTTTTGTAATCTATGCCTTTAGCGAGTCCGATCCTGGCTCAGAAGCGATAATCATCATATCGCCTTTGATCGTCCAGAACCGCGACCAGCGCGTAGGGACTCTGGACGCGTTTGAATGTGGCCGTGCCATTCTTAAGCAGCCAACGATAGACGGCAAAGTAGTTGGTTGATACAAAACACGTTACTTTAGCATCGCCAACCTCATATGCTTCTGTACTCAGCACTGGATCGTGGAAAGACACCGTCGTACATCGATTCCTTAATCTGCAGCGGCCGCTTTTGGCCAGTCGTTTGGTCAACACGATCCCAGTCATAGAAGCGATAGGTCGTATCACTGCTCTGCTGTGTCTCTAAAACCATGATGCTCTTGCCAGAATTTTTATGCCTAAGCTGAGCAGATTGAAACAATGCAAATCGTATGCAAAGCTTATCAGACAATTGAAGCCGAGATTGTCATATTTTTTGACTGAATTATTAAAATCCGCCTACCGAGGTATCGCTTTCATGGTATATTTAACTTAGCTAAGCAAGCTTTTGCATCTGAAGGGAGCTGATGAAAATGAGTCTCAATATGTTTGGCAGTCCTGCTTCCTACATTCAAGGAAGCGATGTTTTATTTAAGAGTGCTGAATATCTGGCACGACTTGGCAATCGAATCCTGCTGCTGGCTGGACCTACCTCATTGCGCATCGTTGGCAATGAGTTTGGCGATTATTTGATCAACAACGACTTTACCGTTACCAAGGTTCAGTTCAATGGCGAATCATCCGAAAATGAGATCAAGCGCGTCTCTAAAATCGGCCATGACAACCATGTCGAAATGGTGATCGGTCTGGGAGGTGGCAAAACGATTGACGCCGCCAAGGCCATCGCCGACAATCTGAGTGCCAAAACCGTTATTTTGCCGACCGTGGCCTCAACTGATGCGCCTTGTTCGCGACTGTCAGTTATCTATCAAGACAATGGCGAGTTTGACCATTATCGTTTCTATAATCAGAACCCCGACCTGGTCATGGTTGATACCAAAGTCATCGCCACGGCACCAGCCAAGCTTTTGGCATGCGGCATGGCTGACGCTTTGGCAACCAACATTGAAGCCCAGGCCGTCAAAAAATCGCATGGGCTCAACATGCTAGGCGAGCATCAGACGCTGGTTGGCCTGGCAGTTGCCCAGGAATGCGAGAACACGCTGTTTGCATATGGCGACGAGGCTTATGCCGCTGCCATTGCCCATGCCGATACCAAAGCATTTGACCGGATCGTTGAAGCCAATACGCTGATGAGCGGTGTTGGCTTCGAATCTGGTGGTCTGGCTGCGGCTCATGCCATTAATGATGCTCTTAGCGTTTTGAATGGGCCGGTTCATGAACGGCTGCATGGTGAAAAAGTTACATTCGGTCTGCTGACGCAATTGATGCTGGAGGGCGCGGCAACCGAACGTTTCGAAAAATACTTCCACTTCTTAAAGAAGCTGCATCTGCCAACCAACTTTGTCGAGCTGGGAATCGAGGATCCAAGCGAAGCAAACCTGCTGAAAGTCGGCAAGGCAGCCTGCGCGCCAAACGACACCATGAATCGCATGCCGTTTGAGGTTACGCCGCTGGACGTCGTTAATGCCATGCGCGGCGTTGACGCCTACAGCATTGCCAAATACAGTGCCACTCACCATTAAGTATTTTTTGATATACAAAAAGCACCGTGCCGACATCAGTCAAGCACGGTGCTTTTAGTTATGCCAAGTCCTTATCCCATGACTTCAACAATGGGGTAAGGACTTTTAATATTCAGTCAGCACGCTGCAGCCATCACGGCATGCAGTTTTTTGACGGCTATTTAGTCAGCTGCTAAAACGAATAGTGCTGATAGTTGCCAAATTCGACATCAGCTCGTGAAATACTGATAAAGCTGTCCGGATCAACGTTATGAACCATCTTGCGCAGCTCGTTTAACTGAGCCTTGGGCGTACATACCAAAATAATATCCGTGGGTTCATTGGTATAGACGCCAGTTCCATGCAAAAGCGTTGCCCCATGCACGAAATTGCGCAGCTGTTCCGCGACGGCAGCTGATTTCTTGGTATAGATCGTAACCGAGACGTCTTCTTGCAGGACGAAGGTATGATCCATCATCAGGCTGGTCACCAGCATCCCGATCAGACTATAGACGATCCGGCTGGGACCAAAGCACAGGACGGTTACCACCAGAATCGCGCCATTGATCAGGTTGTTCAGCATCCCGACTTTTTTATGCAGCTTTTTTTGACAATAAGTTACGACGATATCGGAACCACCAGTCGTAAAGCCCTGGTTAAAACACAGCCCAATCCCGATTCCCAAGATTGCCGCACCGATAATCGTATTGGTCAGCGGGTCGTTTACCAAGGTGGCCGTTGGAATAAACTTTACAAAGACAACGTTAAAGCCAACCGCCAGCATTGAAAATAAGATATAGCTAAAGCCGAATTCATACCAAGCAAACACAAACAGTGGCACGTTCAAAACCGCGACCAGTAGACTCATACTGACATGCAGACCACTTTGTAAAAATAAAGCCTGCAGCAGCTGTGAAACCCCCAACAAACCAGCCGAATATGAGTAATGACGGGCAGAAGACATATAATATGTATTTGCCGAAACACTCCATAACATAGCGCCACGGCAATTTTAATCAGGATTTTTTGATCGCGTTTTTTTGCGTTACTGCTCATAAAATCCTCTCCCATTTCGTTAATATATCGACAATGCTATTTTAACTTTTTTTAGACCAGTTTAATACCTGTGCACCAAAAAAAGCCCGACGAAATCGTCAGACTTTTTCAAGCAAATGCAAAATCAATCAGCCGGCAATCAAGACTTCAGTAACCAGCAGCGCGCCACCAAAGACCAGCACGAAGACGACGACTGGCCAGACAAACCGGAGCCAGTGCGAGTACTTCATGTCAAGCATCTGTAGGGTTGCCATTACCAAACCAGTTGGCGCTAAGAACAGCATTGCGTACTGACCAAATTGGTAGGCAGTTACGACAATATAGCGTGGAATGTGTACCGTATCAGCCAACGGAGCCATGATCGGCATTGCTAATACAGCCAGACCGGATGAAGATGGTACGATAAAGCCCAGCACAAAGAAGATCATCATCATCATTAAGATAAAGAAGACCCCGTTCATGTGCGATACCAGCTCGGAAGATACATAGAGAATCGTATCAGAAATATAGCCATTGTTTAGTACCATATTGATCCCGCGCGCCAACCCAATAATCAGGGAAACGCCGACCAAGCCGGATGATCCTTTAACAAAGGCATCAACAATCCCAGTCTCGCCAAGACCATCTTTACCAAAACAGTTAATAAACATTAACGTAATGGCAATTGCCAAGAAAGAAGAAGCCATCTGAGGGAAACCCCATCCCTTAGCCATAACGCCCCAGATCATAATTGGAAAGGCGCAGGCAAACATCGTCAGGGTAATCTTTTTCTTAAAGGTAAAAGTCAGGTCCTTTTCCTCGTCAGATACCACTGACCACATCTTGTCAAACTTCTGCTTGTCTTCATATGAGTATGAAAATTCTGGATTAGCCTTAACCTTGCTTGAATACCAATACAGGTACCCGACCAAACAAACTGCCGCCACAATCAGACCGATTACCCGGCCCAGCAGACCTTGAGTAAACGTTGTTCCGGCAGCATTCGAGGCAATTACGACTGAAAACGGATTGATCGTTGAGAAAGTCGTACCTACCGAACTGGCTAAGAAAATTGCCCCGACACAGACAATCGAGTCATACCCCATAGCAATAAAGATCGGCACCAGAATTGGATAAAACGCCACGGCTTCTTCTTCGATTCCGCAAAGCGTACCCCCCAGAACCAGCAAAATGGCAACCAAGAAGACCAGAATAAATTCATGTCCCTTGGTTTTCTTGGTTAGGGACATCAACCCCGATTCAAAGGCCCCGCTTTCTTTAACGACACCAATCAGGCCACCCAGCACAAAAATAAAAATCATAATATCAGTTGCCTGCATCGTTCCTTCAACCATGCTGGTGAAGATCGTGTAAAGCTTGGCTGGGTGTTGCTTAAGACGTCGATAGGTATTGGGAATCGAAACCGGCTTGCTGATGGCGCCCGATGTAAACTGCTTAATATCAATCTTAACGTTTAATCTATCAAGCGTTTTTTGCGTAGCCGGCAGCGTTTTTTTCTGTCCCAATGAGGTCGTTTCTTGAAGATGTCCGCCAGTATACTGCAGCTTAGAATAACTGCCGGCTGGTACGCACCAGGTGAGCATTACGGAAATTACCGTCAAGAAAAACAGGATCGTAAATGCTCCCGGCATCTTCAATTTAAATTTTTTCTTTTTTGGTGTTGCTGCTGTGTCCATTCTTATCCCCCCGAATACATAAATTTTATCAAGCAGCCCGATTTGACAGTTTTTAAGATAAATTTTCCACTGTCGCGTCGATATTATCTCATCACGCCCCTTTGTAAACGATTTCAATAAACATCTAGAGCATACCAGGCTGTTTCAACAATCTTCAAGCTTAATCAAGAATCTTCAGCAAAGAAATTATTTCGCGTTTTAAAACAGTTTAAAGCCAATCGCTCCGTTGTCCTATTCTCAACGTTGATTCGCCCAACTTCAAAAAAACTCAAAAAATTGATCAAAAAAGGCCGTCTGCACCGTTAGCGCTAACAGTCCTCGCTGCCCGGATCAAACAACTAAAAAAGCATCAGCCAATGAATCATCCTGCTGATGCATGGGTGTTATCAAGTTAGTCAGCAGGCATCATTGATCGAGCATACCAAAAGTCAGTCTGTTGATCTGGTCCAATCGTAAACGTATGCGTGCCCGCCTTTTTAAAGCCATACCGTTCACAAAAATGCCGCGCTCGCTCATTATGTTCCCAAACACCTAGCCAGACCGTTGCGACGCCAGTTTGACGCGCCTCATCCAATGCTTTTTCCATAAGCTGACTGCCCAGGTGCTGATCCCAGTATTCAGGAAGCAGGTAGATTCGCTGAAGCTGCATCGCATTGTCAAAGAGCTGATCGGTTTGTGCCGCACGCCAATTCAGCTTCATATAGCCAATCGGTCTGCCATCAAGTTTCAAAAAATAGGTCCGACTGTCGGGATTACTGAGCTCGGTGCGCAAAATCGTTAAGGCATATGCCTCATCAGTATATGCTTTAACGGCTTGGGGTTCATGGTATGGTCCAAACATGGCAGTAAATGATTTGGTGGCAATTTTTTGAAGCGTGATCACGTCTTTTTCATTGTCGGCTGCTACTGGAATGATTTTTGTTTTCATAATCGGTATTCCTTCCAAAGATTTAAAATACACGCTCTCATTGTATGCGCTTTCTAAATCTTTGACAATCTGCAACTGATTAGGCCAACCGTACCTTGTCTTACCCTGGCCAGCACGCTAAAATAAAGGCAAACTTCAGTCGAAATGAGGGATAAACATGATCAATCCATTTAACCCAGGCTTTGGCAATATCTCACCCAGCTGTATCAAACGGCCAGCCATGCAGCAAAAACTGCTTGATCAAGCCGATCAGCTGCAGCAAGGATTTCGCTCAATCTTCATCGATGGTCCGCGTGGCTGTGGTAAAACCGTTTTTTTAAATGATCTTGGCGATGCAATGCTGGATCGTGATGGCTGGATCACGGTTGATCTAGAGCTGCACGATGATTTTTTAAGCACACTGGTCGGGGCAATCTATTATCAAGCCAGTGCCGCCATTACCAAGGAACTGGACGTCCTGGACTACAATACTCCCAGCGAGATGTTCATTCAATACGTTGAAACGCTTACCAAGTATCAGCAGCGCCTTTTTATCACCGTTGATGAAGCCAATCAGCCAACCGAATCACTGCTCACTCTGCTTCAGCTATGCCAGCAGCTGGGCAATCACGGTAATTCGATCATGGTCGTGCTGGCCGGAATCACCAGCCGAATGCCGCAGTTTTTAGGCGATGACAACTTTGCCGCGCTGGTTCAAAAAAGCAGGCGGCTGACCTTGCCCATGCTTGATCTGGATACGGTGGCCAATCAATATCAGCAGATTTTTACCAAGGCCCATCGCGTCATTGAACCTGAAGTCCTGCCAAACATAGCGGCAGCAACTGGCGGCTATGCCTACGCGTTTCAGATTCTTGGCTCGCTGCTGTGGGGGTCTGGTGTTAAAAAAATCAATCCGGCTGCGTTTGAAAAAATTATGCCCGACTATCAACAACAGCTATTCAGCAATGCCTACCTGCCGATCGTTGATGAACTGACAACCGGTGATCGTGAGGTAATCGAGATTCTGGCCCATGAGATCAGCAGCGTCGTTGATGAAGGCTTTTTAAAAGAGCAGATTGACGATACCAGCACAGCCGCACCAGTCTGCCTGCAGCATCTGATTGAAAACCAGATCGTCAGTCTTCCCCAGCCAGGCCAGGTCGCGTTTGCGCTGCCATACTTTCGGGAATTTGCCATTAAAAACGAGGCACGTATTGCTTAAACGGCGCTTAATGTCAAATTCCGCTATCCAGCCAGGCTAGCCAGCGATGACAGTAAGCCATGAATACTTTTGACGGGACTGAAACAACGACACGGAAAAGAGGATCCTTATTGAATGCAGATCAATTAAGCGCGGCTAATAACATCAGACTGAATCGTCAGGCCAAAGAACCGCTCTATGCTCAGCTTTATGATGCACTGCGCAGCCGGATCGCCAATGGTCAGCTGGCTCCCGATCGGCGGCTTCCGGCGGTTCGGGTTTTGGCTAAGGCACTGGGAATCAACCCTGGGACGGTCGTTAGTGCCTATCGTGAACTGGAGAAAAATGGCTATATCATCAGCCGGCGTGGTTCTGGCAGCTTTGTTCAGGAAGGCATGGCGGATTCATTGGCAACTGATCAAGCGCAGATACCTTACTTGCCTCGCTTAGATGCGACTGACGCCAATCAGCACTTTATCGATTTTGCTAGCTATTCGCTCAATCCAGACCGCTTTTCAACCTCAACTTTTAAACAAGCCGTCAACCATATCTTAGATCGGGATGGTGGTCACGCTTTTGTAATCGAAGACGAGATGGGCTATTATCCCCTGCGCGAATCGCTGGCTGCCGAACTGGCCCAGCGCTGGATTAAAACGAAGCCCCAAAATATTCAGATTACCTCAGGATCACAGCAGGCGATTGATATCTGTGCGCGCGCGCTGATCAGACAGGGCGACTGCGTGATGGTTCAAAATCCTACCTATCCCGGGGCCGTGGATGCTTTTAAGGCTTGCGGCGCCAAAGTAATTGGTCTGAATTTTGATCATGGCACGCTGATTGACGAACTGGAAAAAATGCTTAAAATCATCCAGCCCAAGATTCTCTATCTCATGCCCAACCTGCAAAACCCCACCACAAACTCGTTGAGCCGCTTAGAAAAAGCCCGCATCATCGGACTGGCTCATCGTCATGATTTTTGGATTATTGAAGACGATTATGGCTCTGGCTTGGCGTATGACAGTAATACGCTTCATACCATGAAAGAACACGATCCCGATGACCGCATCATCTATGTCCGCAGTCTTTCACAGATTTTCGCCTCGGGGATGCGGCTGGGCTATCTGGTATCGCCGACTCGACTGATCGAAAGCTTTGCCGGCGTTAAGCGGATTGCCGATATCTCAACTTCGGGACTGTCCCAGCGCATCTTTGACTATTACCTGCGAAACCGACTCTGGCGCAAGCACCTTACCGGCCTAAAACTGGCCTATCATCAGCAGTATCAGGCAGCCGGCAAACTCTTGGCTGAATCATTTGGTGATCGTTTAAGCTGGCAGCCGGCTGATGGTGCCGTGTGGTTCTGGCTGCAGCTCAATCTGCCCATGACGGCAGCTGAATTCTGCACGGCCGCGCAAAATTCAGGCGTCTTGATTGAAAATGGCGACCGCTACTACATTCATGCCGCCCCGCATAACCGGATTCGCCTGTCCTTGGCTCCAGTTAAAGAAGCCGATATTGCCGTGGGGATCAAGCGGCTGGCTGAACTTGTATCCCAATAAGTCATTTCAAAAATAAAACAGCGCCGAATCAGTGATCACGCGCTGTTTTTTTATAGTCAATAAATTCTCGGTCGTCGTGGCAGGAACCGCAGCGGCCTTTAACGGTTAGCTAAACCGCAGTGACAGGCAGGTCAGGCCCCCATCGATCTTGGCAAATTCTGACATGTCGGTCTCGTAAACCTTAAAGCCGTTTTCAACCAACAATTGATGGACGCCAGGGAAACCAGCCGGCATTATCACGCCATTGCCAGTGTTGATACAGTTGACCGCGTAGTCTTCACCAACCGGTACCTTAAGCTGATCAAAATCCTTAAAGTAGGGACTATCAATATATTCACCAGCTACCAGCAGCTTGTTGTCACCCATATAAGTCGTGCCGGTCTTTAGATGCAGAACCTGTTCAACCGGTACCGCCTTGACCGTCTTGCCAAAACGCGCGGCAATCTTAGCAAACTGATCAATGCCGGCTTGATTGGTCCGTGCCGAAAGCCCCACATAGATCAGATCATCGTCAACTGGCATGACATCCCCGCCTTCCAGAGTTCCTGGAGCAGTAATCTCAAAAATCTGGTCATGCTCAAAGAACTGATCAAGGACTGGGCGGATGAATTCACGTTCTTTTTGTCGCGTACTGCGGGCTGGATTGGTAACGACCGCAAAATCATCAAAGACAACGGCCGGATCCTCAACGAAACATGAGTCCGGAAACTGCTCTAATGGCTCGAGAACCGTGACCGCGATCCCCAGCTTTTTGAGCAGCTCAACATAGGCATGGTGTTCAGCCACTGCCTTTTCATAGCTTGGCTTGCCAGCATCAGCATAGTCGTCAATTCCATCCACGACTGACTTGCCTGGCGTTCTGACAATTGCCTTATCAAATAGCATGATCATTCCTTCTTTCCAAATAATGCAATGCGTTCGATAAGCCAAGTATATCTTTTCAAAGAAACGCTTTCAAGTTTGTTTGCTACCGAATCTTATGCGGAATTGACAGGCCATAATACTGATGCATCGCCATTTGATCAGCCTGCCTGATTTTTTGATGCTTGATTCGCGTCGCCGCTTCCTCATAAGAGCAGCCCAGCAGCTGAACGGTTTCGATTAAGGCATCCAGATCCTCGCTGCCCAGTCTGATCGTGGCCAGCGGTGCTTCTTCCAGCCGATATTCGTTAAACGCCGTCCCATTGGCCTGTGCCAAAGCCTCAGCAATCCGGTTGACCTTTTTTAACAGCTGCCGTCCAACTGCTTCACTAACGATCAGTGCCTGCTTTTGATCAACTGTTCTTAAAATATGGTCATCAATAGTCAAATAACGATGACTGATTGAATTAATCAGCCTAAATTGACGCTTACTCACGATATCCCTCTTTTGCTGCCACCTGCTGAACAAACGTCGCTGTCAGATCAATTGCAGCCGGTTGGCGAGTTTTCATGAAAATATCATAAGCAAACGCGTTGTGCAAATTCGATTTTGATTGCTTTAATCAAACCAGCTGCGGCTGATATTTTTGGATCCGCATCCAAGTTTTAGATAATGAGCGTTTCTGGCTAAGTCATTTAAAAATTGACTATTTTATTATCACCTGTCCCTGCCGCTTTTCGTTTCAGCAATCAATTTACTTATGAATTTTTTTTCAGATATCATTGTTTTTTCAGCTCGGCACTGTCTATTTATTCCCGTCAACAATCCTTGTCAACTGTCATTTTGCCCTAGTCAGCCATTATTTTTTGTCGATTCTGCTAATTATCGGTTAGTAATCCTTGTCAGACCCGAACTTCATGATTTCTTCAAATTTGTGGTTTAGGGCATTTTCTGCTAAGATAGCGGCAAATCTTTCAAGGAAAGGACCACCATGCTCAGGCGTGGCTCAAACCTATTTTTAAATGAAGTCTTCATCTACTATTCTTTTGTCTTACGTCCTTTGCATCGCAACGCTTGTCTTAGCCAGTGCCATTATCTTTTTTGTCCACCGCCAGCTGCCGGCCCGCAGTCTAGAGCACTGTCAAAAACTGGTCAATCATGAGCGGGCACTGCTCACGATGGGATTTGTAGCCTTTGCTGCCAGCTTGGGACTGTTTTTTATCAATTATACCTGTGCACTGTTGGCCAACGTTTTTTCAGAAGGTTTTATGATTCTGGCATTAATGACCACGATCTTAATTACGATTCGCAGCTCGTTTTAAAAAAAGCCCTCGTTCCGTTATTTTGGAACGGGGACTTTTTAACTGCCGCTGAGCATTAAAATTTACACTTACTAAAAATAAGTATAAACTGATAAAAAAATCAAAAGCGAGGTTCTAATCATGAAACTTACCTTTACTCCTCAAGCTCAGCAGCGACTGCAAAAATACCTGCAGCCTGATTCCAAACTGATTCTGGACTTTGATGATGGCGTCGGTCCATTTTCCAAGCTAGGCAACTGCTCTTTGGATGCCAATTTCAAGTTGATCATTGTAAGCAAAGACGCCAAGCTTCCTGACTTTAACGCCCAACTCGACTCAAACCTAGGGCCGATCTGGTATAAGGATTACACAGCATCGCAACTGGATGAAAAAATGGAAGTCCGTTTCAACCAAACTTATTTCACGATGCCTTTGGTCAGTGAGCAGCGTACGATGACGGACAACCTGGAATTTTTAGATCTGCAGGAAGGCTTTCGTACTGAATCAGCATTTAATGGCGCCCACGACTGCTAGCTGCGATTTGCTTTCGACTGATTCTGGTGCTGACGACGATACTCCGAGACGCTTTTGCCGGTCCACAGTGAAAAGGCTCTTAAAAATGAGTTCAGTTCTTGATAGCCAAGCAGAAACGCAATCTCGTTCGTGGTAATGTCAGTATTGATTAAATAATGAACGGCTAAGCTTTCTCGCGTACTGTTAAGCTGTTTTTGGAAAGTCGTCTTTTCTTCTTTGAGCTTGCGCTGCAGAGTTCTTTTGGAGATTCCCAGCTCACGGGCAACGTCATCAATCGTCGTTTCGCCGCTTGGCAACAGTTCAGCTAAAGCACTGCGCACCCGTGACGAGGTAGAGTCATCAATTTCAAGGTCGGCCAGGCGTTTGGTCAGCTCCGGCTCAAAATAGTTCCACATCGCCGCATTATAGCTGACAAACGGCCACTGCAGGTCTGCTTTGGAAAAACTGATCTGATTGATGCTGCCTGATTCAAGCTTGATTCCTGCCAACTCAGCCAAGGCAGGATCAGGTTTAGCGGCATTCAAGACCACTTTGACCGGCGTTACTTCCTGCTTTGTCGCGCGCCTTAAAAGACCGATTAAAAAGGCCCATTCCGCGACCGCCAAAAACGCGGGAATTTTTAAGCTGGCGTCCCCGGGCAGCAGCTCAACTGTAACTTGATCGGCTGATGACGTAATCTGATAAGTCATCGGACCGATCAATTTTTTATATTCAGCCAGTCGATTAATGCACTGCTCGCCATTATGACTGCAGTAGGCGGCAAAAATCGGTGGTGAAAAAGTCTCGATCTGGTCTGCCGTCGCCATCTTTACCGCCAGATCGTCCATCGTCTTTAATTCATCAATTGCCTGCATAAAGCGATAGTACTGTTCCTCTTTCATGGTGATCCGGTCATGATTCAAAGTGTCTGCCGGCAGCTCTGCCTGGCGCAAAACGGCCTGAGGATCCAAGCCATAGTGCCGTAAGAGATCATCATAGCGGCCATCAATCAAAAAATAGTTCATTTAAATTCCCGCCTTTGCTTAACGTTTAGTGAATGACTATATGATACACGCCTACTCTGTCATAATAAACATCGAAACGCGTCATCTATTTATCAATTCGTGCCACTTTTGATTAAATTTTCTGACAGCTACCACCCACTTACCAATCAGAGCTCCGAGCCAACCACCATCGACTAAAGTCACGGGATTTCCGGCTAGAAATAATTAAAACAGCGCGGCATCAAGCTTTAAAAGACCTGGTATCGCGCTGTTTTTTGCAGGTTTATTCTTTTAAAAAGTTGGGATCTTCATAGGCTGGGTGCGGGTAAGTATAGAATCCTTCACCGGCCTCAACGCCATAGTGACCAGCATCGATCATGGCCTTAAGCTTGTCGGCAATTACCTTTTGCTCTGGCGTATCAGCATGGGAGCTGAAAATTGCCCAAACCGTCCGCAGACCAATCACGTCCATTGACATAAATGGTCCCATCGGCGCACCAGTTGAATTCATCCAATCCTTGTCAATTGTGATCGGGTCAGCTACGCCCTTTCCCCAAAGACCCAATGCCGCATTCAGAAATGGTACGGACAGCGCGTTCATAATGTAGCCATGCTGTTCTTTTTTCAAAACGATCGGCAGCATCTTGATTCCTTTGGCAAAAGCCACGACTTCTTGAATGATGGCCGGCTCAGTCTGAGGCGTACCGACGATCTCAGCCGTGTTGAAGACCCAGATATGGTTAGCAAAGTGCAGATGGAGGAACTTTTCAGGACGATCGACCAGTTTGACCAGCTGACTTGGTACATAGGTCGATGAGTTGCTGGCAATGATTGCTTCTTTTGGCAGGACCGATCAGAGCTGCGCGTAGAAATCCTTTTTCATGTCCAGATTTTCTGGCACGGCTTCAATTACCAGATCGGCATCCTTAAATGACGTTTCCCAATCATTGGTAATCGAAACGATATTTTTCAAGCCGGCGTCAAACTGTTCGTCGGTCAGCTTTAGGTCATGCTTGTAAAATGGCCGCAGCGCCGCAATTCGTTTTTCGGCCCGTTCTGGATGCGGATTCCAGATGCGAACCTGATAGCCGCACAGCGCACTTTGATAGGCAATCTGACTGCCCAGCGTTCCGGCACCGGCAATCGTTACGTTTTTAATTGACATAATTAACAACCTCGCCTTCTTTTGATAGTTCAAAATGTATTTTTATTATAAACCTACTTGTGAATTTTTGAAAGCGTTTCAAACGATACAAAATGTTGATAATCGATTGACATTGTTGACTTTTTACTAATAATTCAAGTTGACAAAGCTTGTGAAGAATGATTGCTTTTGATGCTGACACCGACCTACAGCTCTATGATCCGGTTTTTATCCTGGTATCTAGCATGATAGCTGCCTGCTTTAGTCATGCGGTCTGCTTAACATCCTTGACATTGGTGCGTGCCTGTCAGTTGAAACGTTTGCAGTTATTGCACTGCCAACCAATGCTAACAGCACTGGTTAGTCGGATTTAATTATCCTTTTAAAAAATTTTTGACTTTTTTCTGATTTTTACTGGTATTTTCTAAATTATGTGTTAATATAATTAAGTACTTATTTGTTAAGTCATTCCGGCATAGCTCAGTTGGTAGAGCACCTGACTGTTAATCAGGTTGTCGTCAGTTCGAGTCTGACTGCCGGAGTAATTAAAAACAGCAGTGTCTGAAGCGGCACTGCTGTTTTTTGTATCAACTATCAGCAGCTGGCGACAAAAGATCATTAGCCAACTAAGTGTTCGTTTAATAATCTTTTGATACAACTTCTTGGTTTTGGCCATTTCGTTGGGAATCGGCCCCTTTTGTAATGTATAATCAATGCTGAATTCATTAGAGTTTCCTAATGCTCAGTGCCGCATTCAAAATTCAGTATTCTAATAATATTAAGGGGAAAAATTCAATGCAGACACCAAGATTGCCAAAATACTTAATGCTGTCCAGTTTTGCACTTTTAACGGCAACCACCAGTCTGATTTTCAACGATCATGAAATCAAGGCTGATACTGCTGAAAATACGGCAGCTACCGCCGTGAGCACAACCGTCAGCAATACCGTTGTCTTAAACAGCACTGCACAAACGGACATCGCAAGCAGCGCGGTCGCCGATGATACCGCTAGCCTCAGCGACTCCGCCTCGTCAGCAGCCGGCGAGCAGCGCGCCAGTTCTTCAGCCGACGTCTTGACTGAGGTCACGACACCGGATACCGGCAACGTAACCCAGTCCGATGCCAGCTGGACGTTAAAGGGGCTTGGCAACTACACTTTTGCTCAGGTCGATTACTACAACTCCAATCAGACTGCCCAGCCGGCTGGTCAATTATCAATCAATGCCAGCGGTCAGCCGCACAGCTACTTTCCAAACGCTCAATATGCTCGCATTACGGTCAGTCGCGGCTCAGAAACGCTTTTTGATCAAACCTTTATCGGCGATCAGAACTATCGATTCAAGCAGACACTGCAGCTTCAGGCCGGCGATATCTTAAGCATTGAGCATGCCGAAGCCAAGACGCGCTACACTACCAATAACGATGCCACGATGAAGACCTCGGCTTTGGGTGATTTGAGCCGCTTCGTTTTCGTCGTGGCTAATAATCTTTCGTTAAAAAACATCAGCGACTATGCCTATCTGGATGTCAAAACCAAACAGCTGATTGATAATGGCGCGCTGGCTTTTGGCGCATCGGCCAGCGATGTTGCGACCCTGCAGAATCAGCTTGATAACCAGCAGGCTGATTTGACGACCGAACAAAGAGCACTGCTGCAGACACGCCTGGATCAAGCTAAAGCACTGCTTGCCAACACCACCAACAGCATTAACGTTGGCCAGACCATGACCTACCAAGGCTTCGTATTGTCGCCTGATGCCAGCATTACGCAGACCAACAAGGAAGGCCGCTATATGGGAACCTACCATGATCGGCAGTCATTAGGCATGGTACTGTCGGATGGCGCTACGCTCAAGATCCGGCGCATTGACAACGGCTACTCGGGCAGCGTTTCAATTCAGCTGATTGGCGATTCTTCTAAAAAGATCGTGACGCAATCGGTAGGTACCGACTGGGTCGAGATTACGGCCAATGGCGATGCCGCGGTTTTCCTGCGTACACCTGAAAACGCGCAGACGACCGGACCGCTGTTGGAATATGAGCTGGTTTCCGGAACGGCCAAGGAACTGCCCGTCTTTACTGCTGACAGTGACCAGGCTGCCGTCTTAAAGCAATGGGACCAGAGCAAAGCCGCTTTTGCCTTGATGGATGCCAACAACATTGAGATTCTGATTCCTTATCAAGATATCAAAACGGTTAAAAATACCGATATGAACAGTCTGATTGATCAGTACGACAATCAGGTCTTCAAGCTTTATGATGAACTGACCGGCATCCCAACCAATACCGTTCGTGATCAGCCAGTCAAGGGACGCTATTTTGCCTTTGCCGATCAAGATGGAATCGGTGCTGCCTACTGGTCGGTCAACTACACGGCCGCCAACAGCAGTTCAATTGCTTCTTATCTGACGATCAACTGGCTGCCGCTGCATGAAATCGGCCACGGCTATGAAGTCCCAGCTAGTGATATGTACATCATCGACTCATTCAACAACATTTACGGTACGCTTTATCAAAGTCAATTCAACAGCAACTTCACTACTGGCAGCTGGATCTTCGGGACTTCCAAAGACAGCATCGTGCAAAGCGTGGTGGATTCAGTCCTGACCAAAAAGCAAAGCTGGGCGGATCTTGGCTATCGAGAACGACTCGTACTGTGGATGAATCTAGCCTACAACCTAGAAGGCACGGACGCGTTCAAGTACTTCAACATTGATCATCGCGCCAATGCCGTTGCCGGAAAGACGGTTAACCAGATCGGCAAGGACTGGATCAGCGTCTATGCTCAGCACTATCAGCTTAACGTGACGCCTTTCTTTGCAACGATGGGCGTAAGCGTTGATGACGTAACGGCGCTCAATTCATTGAACTACCCCGCCGTAGCCATGCTTACTCAAGTCGTACCGGACGATCAATTGACGACGGTCATGCAAAAGCTGGGCTGGGATCAGGATTTTCTAAAGTCTAAGGTCGCCCTGATTACCAATGAGCAGCTCGCACAAACCGGCCTGACCAGCCACATTACCTTAAATCTGAGCAATGCCGACAAGCTGATTGGCTCTTCCATCAAGCTGATGAACGGTACGCAGACGATCGCGACGATTCCAGTCACTTCAAATACGGTTGATCTGGGAACGCTGGCCAACGGAATTTATACACTGACTACTGACAATCCAAACGTCAAGCTGACTGATCAGTACCTCTACGTTAAAGAAGATGCGACGGTCAATGAAACCGTTGCATCATCCAGCCAGATTCTGCCAAGCATTGCCAGTCTGTTTACCGATGATACCTACCAAAAGCTGGCCGATACTGCCACGGTTGAGCTGATCAACAATGCGCGCAGCATGCTTGACGATCTGCAAAACGAGACGATCAAAAACGCCAACGAGCAGCTTTTGGAGCGCGCGGACGGCCTGATCGGTCAATGGGAGTTTAACGGCTACGGCGGCTCATTTGCCTCCTATCGCTATTTGAATAACGATGGCACGCTTTTGGCAACCTTTACCAATCGCCAGCCAAATACCAACTATGGCGCTAATACCTACGTTACGGTGACCGTGACTGACGCCAATGGCAATCAAACCTACCAAAAGATCTTCTATGGCAACGTTGCTGAAACTGCCGGTACGACTGCAATCAAGCTTAATGCCGGCGATATCTTAACGTTTGACACTCATGACGGCATGCAGCTGGTCGCGCCGGAAAGTCTTAAAGGCAGCAATTCGCGCAAATTCGTCTATGAGGTTACCAAGAATCTGCATCTGCGGCTGGCCGGTACCAATTCCCAACCGATCATCACCGCTCCAGCTACAGTCACTATCAAACAAGGGGGCACGTTTGACCCGTTGGCAGACGTTATGGCAACCGATGCTGATGATGGTACGATTACGCTGACTGCTGCCAACGTAGCCGGCACGGTAGACGTCAATACGCCTGGCACCTACTCCATTACCTATACCGTTACCGACAGCGATGGTGCAATCAGTGAGCCGGTCACGACCATCGTCACGGTTGAAGCAGTTAAGACTCAAATTACAATCAATTATGTTGCTGATGATCAAAACGAGACTCAAGTTGCCAGCCAAACCTTAACTGGTGATATGGGTACTACGCAGTCCTACACGATCAGCATTCCAGAAAACTATGAACTGGTCGGAAGCGATCTGCCGACGGACGGCTTACTGACCTTTAATAAGCAGCCGACTACCTACACCGTACATCTAAAGACCGCGGTGAAGGCATCTGATACGCCTGCTGATCCTGGCTCCAATACCCCGAGCGATTCTGGTTCGCAAAGTGCTGCTCTCCCTGGCGATACTCCGGCTGATTCAAGCAATTCGGCCGCTGATAAGCCAAGCGTGCCCGATTCCAGCAGTTCAGCCGATACGCCATCCCCATTGGTTATTGCGGACAATTCAACTAACCCAACCGTTGCTATTGATCAAACATCCGAAGCCAGCACCTCAAACCGACCAGCTAACCAAGCCACCGCTAATCAGCAGCTGCCACAGACCGGTAATAAGAATTCGGCTCTGCTCGGTTTAGGACTTTCTGCATTAGCTGCCATGTTGGGAATTGGTGGCAAACGATTGAAACGGGATTAAAAACATTAATAATCCAACTCGATATGGGTATTTATTGACGATTTTGAGACCTAACTATGGCATTCTGAAGTCAGTGTGATATAATGCAAACATAAATCATGACGAACGCACCTCGTCTGGTTTGGGCATGGAACGATTGCCTGCTGATGCAGACAACAACGCGACGATTGGTTGACAACCCCTGTGATAGCTGTGAGTGGACAGCTGCATTCAACCAATCCTCCCCATAATAAAAAGTCGCGCAATCCATTGTCAAAATTATCAGGACCCCCCCTGGTATGAGAAAGAGCCGCTAAGAAACTCCCCTGTTTCTTAGCGGCTCTTTTGTTAATCATGAATTACGGCTTTAATATCGTCGTAATCAAAGTTATCAGCAGGCATTATACAAAAAATCCCGTAAACACATATGATAAAAATATCATTACCTACTTTTAAGCAAAAAAGGCATCAATAGTAGGTAAAGTTCAGTCGGCCGCATATACAGTTCCTCTATAATTACCTACTTAAGGCCCAAAATCAATAAATGGTAGGTAATTTCGGCTTTCTTAACTGATCAAGGTCCAATTTTCTTCACAATATCAGCTGACTGATGGATAGCTGCGACCTAATCACGCAAAAACAACGTTCAATGAATAGCATCACTGCACCAAGATTGGGGTGTGTCAATAGTTTTATGTAAAAAGGAATCTTCCCGTGCGTATGAGGAAGCCTGGTTTTTAAAACATTGACAGGCTGCTGTTGCAACGCAAGAGAATTTTCGTTCAATGCTCCTCGGCCGCGTTGCCATAAAATTCTGCTAAGCACTGACTATGGTAACGATTAAAAAGACTGCAGCCAGATTAGCCTTGCATTGAATCAACGCCGCTAGCCATGAGTAACGTTCCCTCTCAAAAGCAGTATTCGGACCAGCTCTTTAAGTCATGATCATTGACCATCCCTAATGCTGCCCAGCATCAGTCAAACGTCATGGCAACAACCGATGTATTTAGTCGTCTCAATCTTGACTGCTTTTCACCAGCTTAAATCAATCACCTCTCTGCCGCATCGATTTTGAGGCAGAGAGGATTGATTTTATCAGTCATCATGATCATCAGTAAGCAGCCGTGCCAGTTTTCGAGCCAGATTCTGCCGCTGCAAGGGCGTCATCTTAGCCAGCAGCTTATCAATCAGTGCCGGCGTCTGATTGAAAACGTCGGCCAGCGCATCAACCAACCGCTCATCATCGGCCAGCGCCATCAGTTCCTGTACCAGCGTATCCGCCTGACTGCCGGCAACCTCTTGACGGCTCACTGGTGCATCGTCTTTAGCTTCCAATTGGGCCTGGGCTGCGGCTGCCTTAAAAAAAGCCCGCACTCGATCGCCACCGTCACGAACCGCTTGACGATACAGACCCTCACCCAGCGTGGAATAGACGCCTGCCACTTTAATGAACGCCCCAAACGCCAGCATGGCATCAATTACCAGCTGCACGTTCTCGGCTTTGATCTGTCCATGCTCTAACAGCCATTCAAACAGATAAGCCGTAGGGGCGGTCAAGTCGCTGGTCAGGGTTTCTGGATGGCTGGCAATCAGATAGCGATTCAGATAAACATCAGCCAAACGCAGATACTGCTGCATCCTGGTATCGTCAACCATTTCCGTCTGTTCCAGGTAGTCATGATAGCGCCGTAAAAAGGCATCATTGACCTGGCGCATTTCCCGTACGATCGTGGCATACCCCGTCCAAGCAGGCGTTTTTTGAATCTGATCATCCCATTGATGGAACAAGCGATAATCAAACTCCCATGCCGATTTTTCTGCCATACTGCCTTTTCTTTGGGCCGGCAGACGCCATTCTTGGTTGATCTGATCTTTAAAACGAACAGCTGGTGCGATTTTAGGCTCTCTTAGATCGCAAAAGACCTTTGTACTGCTGCCCAGCGTTAAGGAAAGAATTCCCAACTGATTGAGCAGCTGGTCATCATCCAGTCGTTCAACGTCAATCTTGGTCAGCTCGGGCGTGTATGCACGAAAGGCTTTCTCAACCAGGAAGTCGGCTGTCATGTTTTGATAGCTGACCTCACCGTGCGCAATGCAGTTGACGTATTCAGTAAGCTTGATGGAACTGATTCCCATCCCAGCCATTACAAACATTAAAACCTGTCTTAAAACCGAAACGGGACTGACTTTTAGAAACTCGACACCCGGCAGCACGATTGGCATCTGCGTATTGCGGTTGATACACAGCAGCATGCCATAATCCTGCATGGCTACCTCACGAATGATCCAGTCGCATAATGACGTTTCTGGAACGTATTGCGGCTTTGGAGCACTAATCAGCGTCTTTTTAAATGCAGGGGTGAGTCTTTTGCTGACAATTAGCATTTGTTAACACCACCTCTTGTTTGATTTATCAAGATATTACTACCTATTAAGGATAACGCAATTCAGGAAACATTTTCAACCGCTTTCAGCAAAATCTGTCGTATATTCTGGTAAAAGAAAGACAAAATCTGCTTTTAAGCCATTTTTCATTCCAACAAAAAAAGCATCAGCAGTTTCAGCTGATGCTTTTGAATGTTGACGGTTGGCTAATTAAACAAATGCAGCTTCTCGATTCGCTCAACGGCTTCAACCAGGCGCTTAGGCTTAATCAACAGACCAATCCGGACATATCCTTCGCCATGCTCACCAAAGCCATTGCCCGGTGCTACCGCCACGCCTGCCTTATCCAACAACAGATCGGCAAACGTCTCACTGGTAAAGCCTTTTGGCACCGGCATCCATGCATAGAAGGTTCCCTTTGGCACATAGGCATGCCAGCCGATCTTTTCAGCTGCTTGAACGAAGGCATTGCGCCGTTTTTCGTAGCGGTGCACGATCTTTTTAATCTCGGCATCACGCTCCGGCTTCTTTAAGGCATCGATCGCAGCATACTGCAGGGCCGGGAATAGGCTGACAAACAGGTGATCCTGAATCAGGTTCAACGCATGAATGATATCTGCATTGCCCACTGCAAACGCGATTCGCCACCCGGCCATGTTAAACGTCTTGGAGTAGGTATAGAATTCAACACCGACTTCCTTGGCACCAGGCGTCTCCATAAAACTGACCGGTGCCTGATCATCAAAGCCCAGCGCGCCATAGGCAAAATCGCTGATAATGCCAACGTGATACTTCTTAGCCCATTCAACCAGCTTGACGTAAAATTCCTTGGTTGCCACGGCGCCGGTTGGGTTGTTGGGATAGTTCAGATACATAAACTTTGCCCGCTGTGCCGTGGCTTCTGGAATCTTATCCAGGTCCGGCAAAAAGTCATTTTCAGCCAGCAATGGGAAGGTTTCAAACTTAACCTCGCCTAAAGCCGCTCCCGACCAGTAGTCAGGATAGCCGGGATCAGGCAAGAGCAGCGTGTCACCTGGATTCATCAGCGCCCATGGCAGTTCAACCAATCCAATCTTAGAGCCGCCTAGAATCGCAACCTCGGTATTGGGATCAAGATTCGCACCATATTTTTCTTGATAAAAATCAGCTGCAGCCTGCTTAAACTCTGGCAGCCCTTGAAACGGCGAATACTTGTGCGTCTTCGGATCCGCCACCCACTTTTGGGTACTCTTGACGATATATTCTGGCGTTGGCTTATCTGGATTGCCCTGTCCCAGGTTGATGACGTCCACGCCTTCTGCTACCTTGGCATTTACTTTGGCAACCAGATTGGCAAAGAACTGTTTTGGCAGCGTGTCCAGTAGTTTTGATTGTTGAAATTCCATTATGATCTTCCTTTCAAAGTTTAGTCATGTCAATACGGCAAGATTTAGTCATACAGATCTGGACGCCGATCCTTAAATACCGGAATCGGACCACGCACCGTCTTTAATTCGTCCAGATCCAGCTCAGCAAGCGTTAGGCCTGCTTTTTCACCTGCATCGGCAATCACGTTCCCCAACGGATCAACGACCAGCGAGTGCCCATTGTAGCTGTTTTCGTCGTCATGACCAACGCGATTGACCGCAACGACAAAAGCCTGATTCTCAATTGCGCGGGCCTTGACCAGTGCCTCCCACTGTTCAATCCGCGGCGTCGGCCATTCAGCTACGACATAGATTACATCGGCACCCTGTTTGGCTACCGTCCGAAACCATTCTGGAAACCGCAGATCATAGCAGATGAAACTGGCACTCTTGACGCCTTTTAGTTCAAAAAAGCTGCCTGGACTGCCTGCTTGAATGAATTCGTCTTCATGCATCAGACCAAACAGGTGCACCTTGTCATAGCTGCCGGTTAGGTTCCCGTTTTGATCATAGATATAGGTCGTATTGTAGTATTGACCGCCAGCACGCACGGTTGCCACGGATCCACCCACGATGGCAATCTGATTTTCCTTAGCGGCGCGAGAAAGCGTCTGCTTGGTTCGCCAGCCATCCTGATCAGCCAGCCGTGCCAATTCAGTCAAGGCATAGCCGGTATTCCACATTTCAGGAAATACCACCACGTCTGCGCCTGCTTTAGCCGCGTCTTTGACTGCCTGCGTAACCGTCTGATAGTTGCGGTCAGGTTCGCCCAATGCAATATCGATCTGGGCAACAGCTACCTTGAACGTCATAAAATCACTCCTTTTAATAAAAAAGCTCGCCCCGGTTAAAGGACGAGTTTTTTCGTGATGCCACCTTTATTTGCCGTCTTGTCGCCAAAACAGCCTTATCAAGTCATTGACTCAGCGAGATAACGGTCGCTTGCCGGTACTGACTACTCATTTCGCCAATACGCCATTGATCCAGGACCATCTTCATTGCCAAAGTCTGCTCTTTTCCACCAGCCAAGAGCTCTCTGAAAGGCTTAAAGCGACTACTCATCCCAGGGGCATCGTTTCGTTTTAATTATGAGTTAATTCTAATCACTTTTTAATAAATGTCAAGGCTTATTTTTAAAATCAACAAAGGCTCATTGGCAGTCGTCGTTTTACTCAGTCAGTACCATGTTTTTGATTGATGCGGTTTAAGAAAATCATCAATCCACAGGCAACCCCGGCATAAACAGCACCGCCTGGCCCAACCGCGCTCAAGCCATGCATCTTAACCAACAGACTGCCCGTTGCCGATCCTAACGCAATGCCAAAATTGGAAAAAATCGAGTTGATCGAAGACGCCATGACTAAAGAAGCCGGATAGTCATGAGTAGCGATATCGATAAAATGCAGCTGAATCGGTGAATTGATCAGATACATCAGCAGGCCGATCAGCATAATCACAATCATGGCAAGCCACCGCCAGTCAAGGCTGATCGCCAGCATGGCCAGCAACATGAGCTGCAGACCATGCACAAGCGGCATTTTGCGCAAGCCGCCCAGTTCAACCAGCCGGCCAGAGAACTGATTGCTAAACAAAGACATCAAGCCATACAGAAATAAAAGCAGCGTGATTGCGCCGGTCTTAAAATGCAGTGGTCCTGCCAGAATCGGTCTTAAATAGGTGTAGAAGGTATACGTCGCGGCCAGGTTAAACATTGGCAGCAGCATCCCGATATAGATGCGGCGATCACCAAAGATTCTAAACTGATCGCTGAAACGCTGCGATGCCCCCTGTCTGAGATCAATCGGCAGACTGGCCCGCATCATAAATAAGATGACTAGGCTGACGATAACGATCACGCCAAACGTGGTCCGCCAGCCAAAGTGCATTGAAATCCAGGTACCCACTGGAACGCCAAAGACTGAGGCAATTGAAAAACCAGAAAAGATCCAGGCAATCAGCCCCGCCCTTTTTTCAAGCGGCGCCAGACTGTTGGCAAATGTCGTTGCAATCGAGATGATTACCCCAGAAACGATTGCCGTGATCACCCGCGCAGCTACCAGAATCGGATAGCTGGGCGCGGCCATCACCATTGCATTGCCTAGAATAAAAACAATCCATAATGCCAGCTCGACTTTCAGCAGACTGCGCGTTCCAATCAGCATCGTAATCAAAGGCGTACTGATTGCATAAACCAGCGCAAAGATCGTTACCAGCAGTCCGACAATGGTTACCGGCTCATGAAACGTCTTGGCAATGTCAGGCAGGACGCCGACGACAATAAATTCGCTAAAGCCAAGCGCAAAGGCAATCAAGACCAACACTAGGCTCTGCATTCGATAATTTTTCACTTTTTCTCCCTACTCCATAAATTCAAATCATTTTTAGTCTAGTCCTGTTTGAGTTAGTTAGCCAGTCCATCAATAAAAAAGATCCCAGCTGCCTAAAGCTTGAGACCGGGATCATCTTAAAATATGTATCAGTTTTTGGAATTTAAGAACTGCTTGCAGATGGCAACGATGCGCTCAGCAGCATGACCATCTCCATATGGATTAGGAGCCTGCGCCATTTTTTGATAGACGGTCTGGTTACAAAGCAGCTCCTCCATTGCCTGGGCGACACGGTTCGGATCCGTCCCTACCAAACGCAGCGTGCCGGCCTTGACGCCTTCTGGACGCTCAGTCTCGTCACGCAACACCAGCACCGGCTTGTTTAACGAGGGCGCCTCTTCCTGCACGCCGCCTGAATCGGTCATAATCAGATAGCTGCGCGCGGCCAGATTATGAAAGTCAACCACGTCTAAAGGAGCAATCAGATGAACACGGGGCTCGTCTTTAAATACCGCCTGGGCAGCCTGCTGCACCTTGGGACTTAGATGCACGGGATAAATGACCTCAACATCGGGATGCCGAGCAACTTCTTTTTTTATGACTTCAAAAACCCGCTGCATGGGGGCACCTTGGTTTTCGCGCCGATGCATCGTCAGCAGAATGATGCGCTGTTGGGGCGAGATCTTAGCCAGAACGTCATGGTGATAATCGCTTTGAACCGTATACTGCAGAGCATCAATCGCGGTATTGCCGGTCACGAAGATCCGACTGGCACGATGATGCTCCTTTAGCAGATTAGCTTGACTGAGCTTGGTTGGCGCAAAATACAGATCGGCCAGGTCATCGGTCAATTGGCGATTCATTTCTTCTGGATATGGCGAATACTTGTCCCAGGTACGCAGACCAGCTTCCACATGACCAATTGGAATCTGATGATAAAACGCACTAAGGCTGGCCGCCATGGTCGTACTGGTATCGCCATGCACCAGAATCAAGTCAGGCTTTTCCTGCTGCAAGACGCGTTCCATCCCAAGCAGCACCCGGCTGGTAATCTGGGTCAGCGTCTGATTGGGCGTCATGATCTTTAAGTCGTGGTCGGGCTTAAAATCAAACACTTCAAAAACGGTCTGCAGCATTTCGCGGTGCTGGCCAGTCGTTACGACCACTGATTTTAAAGCCGGGTCTTGGGCCAGCAGCTTGATTACGGGCGCCATCTTGATTCCTTCCGGCCGCGTACCGATTACCGTCATAATCTTCATTTTAGTTCAGTCCTTCCAAAGCCGCGATCACCGTAAGCGTCGCGTCATAATAGTTTTTGCGCGTCAGAGGACGGCTGAAGATGTATTTTTGACTGTCAAACAGATTGTCAAAGCCTTCGCCACGATGATGACTGACGGCAAAAAAGATCGGTGCCGAAAAGCTGGCCGACTGATACTTAACCAGGCGTTTGCCGTTTAGCGAGTAGCCGGCCGTGACATATTGCTGATGACTAAAGAAACGCAGCATCTTCTTTAATACTTTTTGAGCGCGCGGATCATCAGAAACAGCCATCATCATTGGTACCCGACAGGCATTAAAGTCATAGCTGCCATCCTGTTTGGTAGAAATCGTCTTTGGCTTGACCGGCTTGGCAGAATTTCGGGTGATCCAGGCAAAATCCGGTACCAAACCGGTGTGATGCTGGCGGCTCAAGTCAACCAGCCGATCCAGCATTGCATTGTTGACGGTCTGCCAGCGCGAGTCGTCCGTTGTCTCAGCCAAGGTCTTAAACACAAACGGCATCACGTCAGAAGTACGCATCAGCCGCCAATATGGCGAGTCTTTGGTCACCCAGTCGCCAACCGTCAACGCTCTGGTCTGTGGATTATACTCATAGGCCAGAATGTCGCTGCTCAGCTTCTTAGCCAGGCTGCGATAATAGTCTGCTTTTGACGGCCACTGTCTGGCAGCCTGCGCCAATGCCATATCGATATACACATCGCCATCGGTTGCACTGTTGACGTCAGCCACCCACTGATGATGCCGGTTATAGTACTGCCGCCAAGA
>OGGZ01000691.1_pt1 | contig 34994 bp, 29 predicted proteins | sample 1571371 | NCBI WGS metagenome assembly OGGZ01 (sample SAMEA2582025, study PRJEB24529) | metagenome | biome: Human gut stool | place: China | collected 2011
TTATCTCTTTCAAATCACCGCAAAATCTAAACGCACCCGTTCCAATGCTTGTAACACTTTCAGGAACCGAAAGACTCGTTATTGACCAGCATTGGCAGAAAGCATAGTTTTCAATCGAAGTAATTCCATCAGGAATTTCTATATTTTTAAGACTTTTAAATCCATAAAATGCCGAACTTCCTATAACCGTCACCTTTTTACCGTCTATCTCGGAAGGAATAACAATACTTTCGTCTGTTCCTTTGTATTTTGTTATTTTGATTGTGTCATCAGTCAGAATCGTATATGTATACGTTGAATTGCCAACCGTGTAATTATAAGTTGTCTGTGCCGCCTGAACCTGCATAAGTCCTATCGCTGCACTCTCCTGCCATTTACTGTTTCCTGAATTTGCTCCAGCAAACGGAAGTCCTGTAAACACAAGCCATGCTGACAGTGCAATGCATGCTATGCTTTTACATGTCTTTTTTGTGATTTTTTTTATTCTCATAAACTATTCTCCTGTATTAATTGACATGACGACTCGCAGCCGCCATATCAATATTATTATATTTAAACTTTCATTACGCTTCACCGAGTGTCACATCAAACCCAGCAATCTTTTTAAGAATCTTAACAGCATCTCTTGTGTCAACTTTGCCGTCGGCATTGACGTCCGATGCTTCAAGGTCGATTGTAAATCCTGTGAATCCCGCAACGTATTTTTTAATTACTACAGCGTCACGGCTGTCGATTTTTCCGTCACCATTGGCATCACCGTAGGTTATTTCGTTCATTCTGCCCTCAATGAATGTGAATCCGTTATCTTCGGCATATTTTTGTGCTGCTGCGCCTGCTTCACCATAAATTGTGAAACCATCTGATTTTTCAAAACCATTGTCACCAAATACATATCCAAAAGCTTTTTCTCCTATATACGCAACACTTTTCGGTATATATATTGATTTCAATTCTTCACAGTTTAAAAATGCTTCGTAATCAATTCTTATTAATCCGTCATTTAATTCTATTTTTTTTATTTTACTGCCTCGAAATCCACCCCCTCCTATAATTTTTACCGTAGACGGAAGAATTACTTTCTCACAGTCAATCGTATTAACATCTCCAATCTTAGTTACTTTAAGCCCGTTCGAAGTTTCCGGTATATTTAATATCTTACTTCCTATATAATCGCTGGCAGTAATATATGCTCCGTTTCCGGGAATATTATATTTTAAAAATGTATACTCTCCTGCTTGTTCTTTGACTGAAAATAATACATTACTACGCATCAGTTTAATACGTTCATTATTTTCATTTAATATGTAATTTCCTTCTTCGTCCTTCAAATCCCATAATGAATCGGAAGAACACGGCTCGCCCAATGTATACGTCCACTCAACACCTGTTTCGTTGTATATATTTTTAAAAGCCGAACTGCATGCAGCAAAAAAAACCTCCGGATATTCATAATACTCAAAATTTTCATATACAATAACTGCTTTAGATATATTATTTTTTAAAAGTTCAATGATTTTATCCGAAACTATTTTTGTTATCTCTTCTTTGCTTAATGTATTTTCCTGTTCCAATGTAATATATACATCATAAAAATTATAATAATCTGAATCGGCTGCATATTCCAATGCTTTAAATGTAAGATTTTGCGAATGTCTCTGTGAAAATGTTTTATATGGCATATTTACAAATGCTGTATTTATGCTGTTCACTCCTGCCGTGTCACCAAAATGATCTTTATCGATTCTTATTGAATCATCACTCCATGTAAGGTCCGATAAGTACCATTTACCATTGTCTAACTTTACTGCATTCCACGCATGTCCGCCGCCATCTGCATATCCTGACAACAATATCGTATCTACACCAATGTAATTAAGATATAGCTGTGCTGCCTTCGCATATCCCTCACATACAAAATCTTTCTTCTCCACACTTCCCATAATACTATGTGTATAATATTGTGTATTTTCATCATCACCGTAATAGTAATCTGAATTCAGACAGATTTCATCAAATACAGCAGTCTGCTTTTCATAATTTGTTGCATATTCTTTTGTCAAATCATAATATTCATGAATTCTTTTTTCTATAAGTTTCCTACATTCTGCCCTTCTTGACTTGTCCCGATAATTTACTGACCACGAATCATCACGGTTTAAGATATATATTATAATATCATCATCATTTTTAATTGTAATTCCCGCTCTTGCAGTTGTATAATCGGTATTTCCGTCTTCATCGTCACCTGTTGAATACATTGAATATAAAAAATAAAATATCGGCATGTCTTCATACAAAGCCGTTTCAACTATTGCGTACTCATCTTCAGTGAGATTATAGTCGCTTTTATGCAGCAATTTGTCTATACACCACTCATATTCATTATTACTGCTGTCATTTTCATCTTCCCAAAACAAATAATATGTAGCTTCCAGCTCACCATTATAAAAATCCCAGCATATATCCCTTAAATCTTTATAATATCGCTGCATGGTCTCACCAGAATCCCAAGTTGCAAGCTGATTGTAGCAATATAAATAACTTGTGCTTTCAGGTGTTATCTCAGGGTACTTGTTTTCCGTTTCATTATCCGAAATCGTCACTGTGTCATTTTCATGATAAGTGGTTTGTGCCGCATACGCCCTATATCCAATCCCGCCGAATATACCCGAAAATATCAGTAACACTACCATCGCTGCCGAAAGAAATTTAATTTTAATTTCCTGTCTGATACGCATAAATCAATCCTCCTTTTATCTTATAAATACAGTTTTATATGTTATAAATGTTTTTCATTTATACCGCTCCAAGTGTCACATCAAACCCAGCAATCTTTTTAAGAATCTTAACAGCATCTCTTGTGTCAACTTTGCCGTCGGCGTTGACATCCGACGCTTCAAGGTCGATTGTAAATCCTGTGAATCCCGCAACGTATTTTTTGATTAATACAGCATCGCGGCTGTCGATTTTTCCGTCACCGTTGGCATCACCGTAGGTAACAGGAACAGCAGGTGTATACGCAATCTCAGGAAGTTCAAAAATCTTTGTATTACTTGGGCTGTCAATTTTTATTTTTCCCTGTTTTAATACAAATTCATCAATATAATCAAATCCTTCATTTTCATCGCATTTGAATATAACTTCCGATTCGGATTGATTTTTCATATTGATTTTATATACATCTTTACGCGTTGCAATATACATATAATCATCATAAATATACATACCGATGATTTCCTTAAATGTTTTAAAATCCGTGGCTTCGCTTCCATCTATTTTTGATTTTACAATCGCCTTTGTATTGCATATATAATACCAATAACCATTGTAATAATTAAATTGCTTAGCGTTTTTATTTCTGAAAATATAGCCCTCATATGAATCGCTTTTATCACACTTTACTGTCTCTGACCAACCGTAATGGTTCAATTCTGTAATTTCATCATCACTTTTCAAAAAGTAATCTGTATTATATACACCTTCCCAAAACGAATCTTTTCCCACATCATCCCATGTAGCATCAAGATGATAGTTGATACCATCCAAATTAACTATATTCCATGCGTGATCCAAATCCGATGAAGATGCAATATAATTGGTTATTTTATATTTTCTAAGCATATATTCCATAAAGTCTGCATATCCGCTACACACAGCCAGTCCGTTATAAACCACACCTTCTTTTTGATAACTTTCTGTAGGAATCGTGTCTAAAACAAAATTTTTATAATCATATTCACATTCCCTCATTGCCCATTCATATATCGCCAGCGTTTTTTCCAAATCCGACATACTGTCATCTATCTGTTCCGTAAAGTCTGCTATTCTTTTGTTGAATTTATTATATTTATCGTAAGATAATTTCTCATCAAATTTATTTTCTTCGTTAAAAAATTCAGCAGGAACCGTTAATGATAATGCCGCCAGATAATCTTCGTCATATTCCCGTAAAATATAATTTATGTAAGAATATTGGGGTTTCGTGCTCAAATATCTGACATAATTGTATATATCACCTGCTCTGTCCTTATTTATTTTTAAGTCTCTTAACTGAACAGTATAAACATTATATGGCAAAGCCACCGAATACTTACCTTCAGTTATTCTTTCCTCAATAATTTTAATTTCTTCTCCGTTTTTTAACCGTTTCTGTAATACATCAAAATCATTTCCTGCCTGTTCTTTATTAATCGTCTGATCATTTTCATTTGTGTATTTATCTTTAGCAGAGACAAGCACACTTTTAATATATGTACCATCATCACTGATTTTAACAGAATCAATCCAATAATACTGTCTGTCGGAAACTCTTAAATCATTCAAATATCTATACATTTCCGCAATTTTTTCTGTGGTGAATCTCCAATCCGAAATATCTATTCTTCCGCTTGCTTTATCTATTTCTTCCGCAAGCAATTCTTTCCATTCACCGTTATCAAGTCTTGTATGTAATTTAATATAATCATTTTTTGCTGTTATTTTATCTATTGTATTATCTTTATTTACATATTTATCTTTTACAGAGTACCAAAGAACACTGTTTCCGATAAAATCGCTTATAAAACACAAATTCAGCCAATAATAATCACTCTGCCGCATTAATTCTTCAACATATTTATTTGCCGCATCAATTTCATCACTTTCCAATCCGTTAATTATCTCTGTTAAATATGTATTTTCATCATCTGCATCAAATGTATTAATATTGTCTATACATGATTTAACCAGGCTTTCATACCCCTGTGCCGCATGCACTTTTAATATAGATTGGCTCAAAAAGACCTTCGGACATCCCGTAAATACCAATCCCGCTGCCAGCATTACACAGGCCGCACGTTTAATTGTCTTTTTATATGTGTATGCTTTTCCCATAACATTCCCCATTTCAAAAATATTCCTATAAAAAAAGCGGACGAAAGTTTCCCTCCGTCCACCTGTTTTTAAACATTATTAAGAAACTTACTGTTCTTGTACTGTTTCTTATATTTTTTATTTTCTGTTATTTAACGGCTTTTCTTGACTTTTCAACTATTACTGCTGCAGAAACCATTATCATTATTACTGCCATAATCATTACATAAATTGATGTATCACCTGTGCTTACTGATGCATTATTATCTGTTGAGGCATCTCCTGATGGTGTTGTGCTGTCATTATTTGTGTTTCCGTTATTTCCATTATCAGGCGTTTCTGCCTTTTCTGCTATAGTTATTGCTGTCTTTGATGTGATTGTCACTCCGTCTGCTACCCATTTTCCATCCTTGTAAACTTCACGGTTGTATACAACCTTAAGTTCATAATCACCTGCATTAGCTACTGCAAATGTTGCCGTATACGGTGCAGATGTCCACTCACCGCTCGGATTAATGCTCCATTTTGCAGGTACATATCTCATATCGCCTGCCTGAGGATTTACATTATCCATTCCGATGCCTATAGCAGTAAATGTAATATCTTCGCCCTTTGTATACTGTGATGCCAAAGGATTTTCTGCCTTTTCATCTTTAACTTCCGTTTTTAATGATTCCAGTTTTGGAATTGTTACTTTTTCTGTCTCGCCGCATACAGTACATGTTCTTTCAAGAATACCATCTTCTGTTTCCGTTGCGTCTTTTTTTATAACATAATCGCTATATTTGTGGCCTGTTGCAGGGATTTCTTCTGTTGAAAGTACCTTATCACACACGCTGCACTTTGTTACTTTTTCGCCTGCTGTTGTGCATGTTGCTTTCTTTGTTATCTCTGTTACTGCTGTATGTTTTCCTGTTGCCGGTATCTTTACCTCTTCTACCTCGTTACATACACTGCATGTTCTTCTCTTTAATCCGTCTTTTGAACATGTTGCCTCTGTAACTACTTCGTATTCGCCGAACTTGTGGCCTGTTGACTTAACTGTCTTTGTATCAACTAATTCGCCACATTTTTTACATCTTACTTCTGTTACGCCGTCCTTTGTACATGTTACAGCTTCTTTTACAACTTCTTCTGTATCTGCATGCTTGCATAATACTTTTACATAAGAGTTTTTTGAATTTACCGTTATCAAATCACCATTAAAATTAGAAGGTACTAAATCTGTTATTTTTAACTCTGAATTTCCTATTGCGGCACCATCTTTAATCTTAAATTCTACTGTATACAATTCTCCGCTCTTTTTGTTCTCTTTTGCCATTGCAACTGCATAAGATACAAAATTTGTCATTTTTTCATTAGCATTTTTATCTCCCAATATAACTACATCTTCGATAAATACATCTTCCGATAATGTTGTCTTTACTAATTCCAACACATCCGGATCATAATACATTCTGAATTCAAATCCCGCTGTTCCCTGATTATTGTTATATGATACAGTTACTTTTACTGTATCCCCTTCATAGCCCTGTGCTGAAGTTACAGCAAGCTCTCCTACGTTTGCATCGCTTGCAAATGCGTTGCCCGTTGACACAAGAACTGTTGTTGCAATAAGGCATAAGCTTAAAAATGCAGCTATAAATGCTTTGCTTTTTCTCTTCATTTTTTAACTCCTCCTGTTTTCCCCTGATTTTTTCTTTATTAAAAGCAACAATGCAACAATTGCAATTACTACTACAGCTATAACAATTACAATTATTACATTCGTTGATTTAACCGTATCTGATGAATTCCCCTCTGTTAAAGAACCGAGATTTTCTTCTGTACCGTTTATATTTTTACTGTCCGATTTATCCATGCTATCCGATTTATTTATACTGTCTGATTGACCTTTAACTCCAGCCTGTTCTTCCGGCGTATTCTGTAAATTCTGTTTGTTTTGTATATTCTGTGCGTTCTTATCTGAAAACTGTACTTTTATGTCTGTATTGACATCTTCAAGATTAGAATTGCAAGCGTCAAACTCATCAATATAAACCGACTCATAAGTTAATTCTTTCTCATTCTCGCGATTTATTTTAAAGGTTATAGAAAACATAGTTCCCGTGTCTTTACAATCCTTTGCCTGTGCATATGCGTATCCCACAAATCCGTCCCCGTCGGGATTTATAATTGATGATTTAAAACTATCCAAAGTTTCATCAACCGAAACAATACTTAATAAACTGCTGTCATAGCACAGCTTAAACGACATTCCTGCAATTCCGGGATTTGATACCATCTCAAGCCTTACATTAACAGTATCCCCTTCATGTAAAATCTCCAAAACCACCGATGCCGAACCTGCTGCTGTCACCGATTTTACAGGTATTGCCATCACTGCCGTGATTACACATAAAACTATCACGCAGATTTGTTCTAACAATCTTTCTAATTTATTTTTAAAAAACATCTTTTCTCCAAAAATAATATTTTATACCAAATTTATTTTACCCCCCCCACGGTATTTTTCTGTCAATACACTTTTTAATAAATTCAGAATAATTTCTTCCTCAATTTTTGCTGGATTCATAATTTTTTTGCTGTTTTTATTATATATTAAGCAAAAACTAAAATGGTGTAGTTCAACGTAGAACGCTGTTTTCACGACGCAGAATGTTTGTTTTTGCAAAAAAAAAGACAATTATCCTTTTTTTATTGATAATTGTCTTTTTTTATATTTTTTATTTATTTTTATAACTCATACCATCATTCTTCTTAAGCTGCTATATCCGTAACATCTCATGCTCATGAATTTCTCACTATATTTTTCAAAATTAGTATATGAATGTTCAAATTGTCTTGAATAAAGATGTGCAATATCAACCTGCTCGGTCTTTGAAAGTTTTTTGCCATTAGCCGCCCACGCTGCAACATCAAGATGTCGTAATGCCGCATATCCGATTATCGCATTTTTTACTTTAAGCACAATATTAATATCATAAACTGCATCCAGAAAATACCGGTAAATATAGTACATAAGAAGCTGCCTGTACTCAAACTGTCTGTCATTATAATATTCCTCAAAATCAATTACATATTTTTCATATGATGAACCATCATGACAAGATTTCATAAACTTTTCCTGAATATCACAATACTTCAGCCAGTCCGGGTTAATCACTTCCATTCCGTTAAACTTTTCAAAAAATCTGCCTATATCTTTAAAGCCTCTGAATGAATCATATGTTTTCTTTTTCTTTGCATCAGCTATAATCTTATCAAGTATTTTTTCATCTTTAAAAGATTTTACAACATTGGCAATCAAATCGTCCCTTTCATCATCCATATGCTTCTGTATGCGTATAGCATATTCAATAAGTATAAGACAGACTTCATCAGGTGTATATTTTTTATTCTGAATAATATCATATGCACATTTCCTTGCATTACGAAGCTGCATATACAAAAAACCATCTATATCATTATAGCCTGTTAGCGGCTTACCGTCCTCTTCCTCGTCAAATGTCAGAACTTTATCATAATTAAATATTATCTCGCCAGCCGTCTTGCATGATGGTGCAATTCCTATCTCTTTCACACTTCCGTATTCATTAATAAATCGCGGAAATTCCGCACACGTATCACACAGCTTGTCTTCTCCCAATGCAATATACAAATCACACAGATTATTATCGTTAAGAAACGGACATCTTCCGTTTTGAAGTGTAAATGTGCAGCCTCCTTCTTTTTCGGGAACCATGACACTCTTTAACCTTTTACCAAAATTTCCATCCACAGTCTTATAATATCTGTAGGATTTATCATCTACATCTACGTCCCATCCCGCACAACATGTATCGGTACACGCACCTGCAATGCACTTAAAATCTTTATAATAATGTGGTGTAACTATTTTCATACTTCTGCCTTTCATACATACCATTTATTTCATAAGATTACGATGCCTGACATCCAAATCTTAACTTGATTTACACTATGCAATAATGTTAATATGTTTAGAAGAATATCGCAATACAAAAGGAGGAGAAAATGCGAAAATATATGCTCGCAGCACTATGCTGCATAATGTCGCTTTTTATTCTTACCGGATGTAAATCATCTGTTCCGGAAAATACTGTTTTTTCCGTTGATGACTTATCCGGCAAGAAAATCGGTGTACAGCTTGGAACTACAGGTGACACATTAGTTTCTGACTATGAAGAAGATGGTTCCGGCACAGTAGTTGAACGTTATAATAAAGGTAACGATGCAATCCTTGCATTAAAACAGGGTAAAATCGATGCCGTTGTTATTGATGTCCAGCCTGCACAATCATTTATCAAGACAAATTCTGAACTTATGATACTTAATGAAGAATTTGTTACAGAAGATTACGCCATGTGTATCTCAAAAAACAAGCCTGAGCTTAAAGCTTCCATTAACGAGGCATTAAATGTAATTAAAGCAAACGGCACTCTTGATAAAATCATTGACAATTATATCGGTGAAAATGCCGGAAAAACACCTTATATTTCACCTGACGGTGTAAAGCGTAACGGCACTCTCGTAATGGCTACAAACGCTTACTTTAAGCCATACGAATATTATGATAACGGTAAGATAGTCGGTATTGATGCCGATATGGCTCAGGCTGTCGCTGATTATCTTGGAATGAACTTAAAGATTGAAGATATGGAATTTGATTCAATCATTACCGCTGTCCAGTCAGGAAAAGCCGACTTCGGTGCTGCCGGAATGACCGTAACAGCCGAAAGACTTAAAAATATTGATTTCTCTGATACATATACAACTTCAAAACAGGTTGTAATCGTAAGAGATAATGATGCCATTAAGAATTCCGGCAATGTAGTTGAAAAATTCAAAAATGATTTCCTTACAGATAACAGATATCAGTTTGTGCTTACAGGTTTGAAAAATACTGTTTTAATTGCATTCTGTGCTGCTCTTATGGGTATCGTGATAGGTTTTGTAGTTGCTGTTATACGTTCAACACACGATAAGACAGGAACTCTTAAAATAGGTAATTTTATATGTAACCTCTACCTTACAATAATCCGTGGTACACCAACTATGGTTCAGCTCCTGATTATTTATTATGTAATATTTGGTTCAGTAAGTATTAACAAAATACTTGTAGCAATTCTTGCATTCGGTATTAACTCCGGTGCTTACGTTGCCGAAATTTTCCGTTCAGGAATTATGTCAATCGACAACGGACAGTTTGAGGCTGCAAGCAGCCTTGGTCTTTCATACAAAAAGACTTTTATATATGTAATACTTCCTCAGGCATTTAAAAATGTACTTCCTGCACTTGCCAATGAATTTATTGTTCTCTTAAAAGAGACTTCAATCAGTGGTTATATCGGTCTTACAGACCTTACGCGAGGCGGAGATATTATAAGAAGCATCACTTATGATGCAATGCTCCCACTTCTTGTTGTAGCATTAGTTTATCTTGTAATGGTTGTAATTCTTTCGGCACTGGTTAAAAAACTTGAAAGGAGATTAAGAAGCAATGAGCGATAATAACTCAAACGATAATATTATCTTAAAAGTTGAAGGCTTGAAAAAAGTTTTCGGCGACCATGTTGTACTTGAAAATATCAATACAACAGTAAAAAAGGGTGAAGTAATTGCAATTATCGGACCATCAGGCTGCGGTAAATCAACATTTTTACGTTCACTCAATCTCCTTGAAAAACCTACAGAAGGCCATATTTATTTTCATGGAACAGATATAACCGATAAAAATGTTAATATTAACAAACTTAGGGAAAAAATAGGAATGGTATTCCAGCATTTTAACCTTTTTCCTAATATGACAGTAAAAAAAAATATCATGCTTGCTCCTGTCCAGTTAAAGCTTATGAGCGAAGAAGAAGCTAATAAGAAAGCATTGGAACTTCTTGAACGTGTAGGGCTTTCCGACAAGGCTGACACTTATCCTAACATGCTCTCAGGCGGTCAGAAACAGCGTGTTGCCATTGCCCGTGCCATGGCTATGAATCCTGACGTTATGCTCTTTGACGAACCAACATCGGCACTTGATCCTGAGATGGTCGGCGAAGTTCTCGGAATTATCAAAGAGCTTGCAGAATCAGGCATGACAATGCTTATAGTTACACATGAGATGGGATTTGCAAAAGAAGTAGCTAACCGCTGTATGTTCTTTGCTGACACCAAAATCATGGAAGAAAATACTCCAAAAGAGCTTTTTGAAAATCCTCAGACACCAAGATTACAGGATTTCCTCTCAAAGGTACTTTAATTTTAACTGTCAGGCATAAAAAAACTGCTGACCCGGATAAATAACGGTCAGCAGTTTTTTATGTTCAATTATTTACATTCAATTATTTAATATTCTTCTTCATAGCATCGAGTTCATCATCAATGCTCTTTGCATCATTCTTAAATTCATTGACAGACTTGTTGTTTTTCTTTGAATCGCCATTGTTTTTATTTGATGCAAACAACACTTTGGCAACAAATCCTGCCCCACCAAATATAAGAACAAGAATTAAAACCCACTCATATAAAGACATTGTTACAAGACGGATATCTGTATTAAGTATTACTGCTGCAAGTATAAGAATCACAGAAATAGCAGTAAATACTTTCGATGCAAACGAACTTGTCGCAAACATCCATATAATTCCGATAATAAGCGGAACTATCACAAGACCTGAACTGATACGGATTCCTGCTACTGAAAATCCGCCATAACCAAACCAGCTTGAATGTACAATCACTTTCTGTGAAAAAATAAATAATCCCACAGCAAGCATTACAATCCCTCCAACAAATTGTAACAATTCATTCTTTGTTTCCTTCAATTTTTCTACCCCTTTCAATTTTATTTAATCTATTGTATTATTTATACTAAGATTCTTAATAAATACCCTTCTGCGGCATCTACAACAAAACTTTTGACGGAGGATACCGACATTGAAAAATATACTTAAAAATATCTACAACGATATAATGCACATCAAAACATTCATCATTATATTTATCATTGCATTTATCTCGTTAAATCTATTATTTCATAAAATATGCCTGATTTCAATAATAACCGGATTTCCATGCCCCGGATGTGGTATGACAAGAGCGTTTGTAAACCTTTTGACATTTCATTTCAAAGACGCATTTTACTGGAGTCCATCCATATTTTTATGGGTACCGCTGTTAATTTATGGCATTTTAAACAGATATATTTTCAAGTGCTCAAATAAAATTTTTACAATTCTTTTATGTATAACAGGAATTATTACTATTATTATTTATATTGTAAGAATGATTACACTTTATCCTGACAACGCACCAATGGTTTATTACGAAAATAATATTATGCACTTGCTTTCTTATGGTTTATCACATATAAAATAATACTTCCTGCTACTATAAACAAAGAAATAAACTGTGATGTTGAAAGATTACCAACTGTCCCCCTCACGTCATTTCGTAGAAATTCAACAAGAAATCTTCCTATTCCGTACAAAAACATATAAATGCATCCTATATCTCCTGAAACCATGCCAAATCCCGTTTTTGCCTTCAAACTGCTCTCTTTTGCTTTCTTGAATACAACATCTGCGAGTATAATGAGGATTATCGCTATCGCAAAGTCTCCTACTGCAGATATAAGCTGTGTCGGAATCAGTTTTATTCCTGCCGGTGCAAGACTGTCTTCAGGAAATACCACACCAAACACTGAATCTGTAGGTCTTCCGTAACAACACCCTGCAAGAAAACATCCGATTCTTCCAAAAGCCTGTGCAAGTGCCACTTCCGGCATAACAATATCAAAATAATCCAGGAATTTTAACTTCTTCACTTTGCAATAAAGCATGCAGCAAAGAACACCCGAAATAATTCCTCCATATACTACAAATCCTTCTGAACCGATTACGGCTAGCGGATTTTGCAAAAACTCTTTAAAACTTACAATTATATATAAAATCTTAGCTCCAAGGAATCCTCCGACAGCCGCTATAATCGCAAGATCTATTATCGCTTCTTCTTTCATTCCTTTCTTTTTTGCTCTATATTCTCCTAGAAATAAAGCAAGTATAAATCCAATTCCTATCATAAGCCCGTAGCCGTGAACACTAAATCTGCCTATGTAAAATAAATCTTTTTTCATAAATCCTCCATGTGTGACTATATCTTTATTTTTATATAGCCCAGATATTTTATTACTTAAAAATTTTACCGCATTCCCAAATCAGTATATGCTTTCTGGATTCTTTCTCTTACTTCTCTAAAAAATCCATCTGCATCTGATGACATATACGGTGTGACAAAAAATGTTTTTAATGTATACATGCACAAAATTCTTAATTGCTGCTCGTCTAAATTCAATGCAGCACTCTTAATCTGCTTGAGATAAACATGCCATAAAATTATAAATTCCCTGTATGGCTCACCCTCATGCATATCAATCCATTTTTTTACTTTTATCTTAAACAGATTGTCCTTGTTGCACTGTCCTTTTTGAAGAATATATTTAAAATGCGTATCATCTTCCCAATATCTTCCAAGCGGAAACATCCTGCAGACCCCTGGTCTTGCATCATGTATTGCACATCTGTTGTCATTAAGCAGAAATCCACACGCATTAGTATCCGGGTTCATTCTCATATTCGGAAGCATAATCCCGTCAACAATATTTATCTCTATCTTATCATTAATAAGCTCGTTAAATGACTTTCCAGTCTTTTGTGTCAATCTGTATACATCATATGGGTCAAGCACTATTGAAGCTTCCATTCCCTTACAACATACCTGCCTGCACCCGGCACAATTGCCTGTATCTGCCTTTACACAGTCATTTTCCGAATAAAGTTTTCCGTCAGATATTTCTTCAAGACTTTCCTGTCTAATCATATTCTTTTACTCCGTTTCTTTTGCAAATATCGAAAAGACAGCATTTTGTGCAATGCGGCTTTGTTCTTGCCGTACAGACATCACGCCCGTGACAGACCAGCCTGTGGCACAAATCGCTTCCCTCTTCCGGCGGAACTATCTTCCATAATGCCATCTCAACTTTTTTTGGCTCTTTTTCGTCTTTTACAAGACCAATTCTGTTTGACAGCCTTATGCAATGTGTATCCGTTACTATAGCAGGCTTCCCAAACACATCTCCCATTATAAGATTGGCACTCTTTCTTCCTACCCCCGGCAGCTTTAAAAGTAAATCAAAATCATCCGGTACTCTGTCATTAAACTGTTCATGTAGCATTTTCATACATGCACTTATGTCTTTTGCTTTACTTTTGCCGAGTCCGCATGGATGAACTATTTTTTCAATATCATCAACATCTGCCCCGGCAAGTGCTGCCACTGACGGATATTTTTCAAATAATCCGGCAACAACCACGTTGACTCTCGCATCAGTACACTGTGCCGCAAGCCTTACACTTACAAGCAGCTTCCATGCTTCATCATAATCGAGTGTACAGCCTGCATCCGGATATTCTTTTTTTAGTCTATCTATAACTTCAAGTGCTAACTGTTTTTTAGTCATAACAAGTAATACTACTCCTTTATGCGATTACCGCTTTCCTGTCTTTTTAAGTTTATCACGCATATAGATAAAACTCAATAACAAAAGCTGGCAGGTTTTTGATACCTGTACACCGATATCAGAAACCTGCCAGACAATTAAGATAAATAAATTATTTATTCCATTCTGTAACTTTTTCTTTAAGCCAGTTACACCATTCGTCTACTCCCTCACCTGTTTTTGCGGAAATAGGGAATATTTTAAGATTCGGATTGCGTTTGTACGCATACTCACGCACTTTTTCCATATCAAAATCAAAATAATCGCAGACATCAATTTTGTTGATTATCATTGCATCGCAAATTGTAAACATAAGCGGATATTTAAGCGGCTTATCATCACCCTCAGGCACTGACAATATACATACATTCATTGATGCACCTGTGTCAAATTCAGCCGGACAGACAAGATTTCCTACATTTTCAAGGATTGCAAGGTCAAGGTCTTTTGTATCAAGTTCCTTAACGCCCTGTCTTGTCATATCGGCATCAAGATGACACATTCCGCCTGTATGAAGCTGTATTGACTTTGCATTGGTCTTTTCGGCTATTGTATATGCATCTACATCTGAATCTATATCAGCTTCCATAACTCCGATTTTTAAATCTTTTTCAAGACGGTTTATCGTCTGTACAAGCGTTGTTGTTTTTCCGCTTCCCGGTGCCGACATAAGATTTAAAAGAAATGTCTTTTCACTTTTTAACTCTTTTCTCAGCTTTTCAGCATCCGCATCATTATCTGCAAATACACTCTGCTTAACTTCAATAATCTTCATTTTGTCTGTCATTACATATTGCTCCTGTCTGCTGCTGCTTTATAATATCTGAAATCCGTAAAAATTTCACCCTTATACGGATTTGTCTTAGTCTTTACTGACTTATAAATGATGTATGCAAGTGCAATTACATTAACAATGAGTGCTGTAGCAGATACTATTGTCATTGCTGTAGGGTCAGCATTTACTGATGTTCCCGCTGCAATTCCGTTTAATGTTCCGTCAGCATACTGCTTTGTAAGTGTTGCCCATGGATAAATCTGTGTTCCGTCTGACATTGTTTCCTGGAAAAGAGGGAACACCTGTGCAAACATACACCATACACACAATGTGTTTGCCCTGTTCATAATCCAGCCACCCTTGTTCCAGCAAAGTGCTGCAATTGTAGGTGCAAGTAAAAGTGCTACACCACAGAACCATGAATGTGTTGGGAGACAGTTGTATGTATAAGCAAAATTCCATACATCGTAAACAAGGATATATACCCATATCATATCAGGCCATATCATATCTTTTTTATCTTTTGATGAATATACTGCCCACCAGCCAGTCATACAGAATATGTTAATCAGACCTGCAATACCATTCATTACATTGTGCCATCCACCATAAAGCCATACATCTTCTGATGAAAGCCACCATTTATACCATCCGTTGATTGCTGATTCAAAATCACTTGCAACAGCAATAAGAATATTAATTGCAACTATTACAAACGGATATGCCTTAAACCAATGTGTCTTACCGATTCCCCAGCCATACTTTATCATCATAAAACCAATACAACCTGCAAGTGATGCATAAAGCTTCATATAGTGGAACCAGCCGTTCATATAAACATGTGTCTGGTTTTCAACAGCCCATGTCTGTCCTGCTGCCGCACATGCTGCAACGACAATAAAATATATTGTAAGCACAACCGGTACAGCACCAAATATTATAAGGCCACCAAGCTTTGTACGTCTTGCAACCTCATTTAAAAGTATAAGTCCTACAAGGACTAAAATCATTGCTCCCCATTGATAGAGAGCATTTCCTCCGTAAACATGAAATAACATAGATTTCTCCTCCTTTGTTTATCAGCACGCTTCGATTTCTTTTATATTGCACTCATTTCCTACCGCAAGCCACGTATTATAACCTTTACAGTATGGACATTGTCTTCCATATTGCACTGTAGGATAAGTCTTTTCACAGTCATCACAATACGTAACCGCCTCTATTTTTTCAATTATCAACTTTGAATCTTCAATAAGTTCATCTTTTTTACGGTAGTATTCCCAACAATCTGTGAGATAACTTTCCACTATGCCTGACACTTCTCCGATTTCAAGTGTGACACTGCCGATTTTACTTACATTTTCCTGCAATGCTACATGTTTTAATGTCTTGGCAACATGGACTATAATTCCCAATTCATGCATAAATTTCTCCAATCCAGCACGCTTATGCGTGGCATGCTATACTTGTGTGCACACAAATCCTGCTTGCTTATTTTTTATCTTTGTTAAACTTAATCTTGATTTCTCTCTTAATCATATAAGGAAGAATCTTTTTAAGTTTATCTTCTGATTTTGTCATTCGGCTTGCATCAGGCAGGTCTCTTGAAAGATGTATAGCATCAAATTCGCACTTTGTTGTACAAAGTCCGCATCCGATACATTTGTTAGGGTCTACAACTGTAGCACCACATCCAAGACATCTTGAAGCCTCTGTTTTAAGCTGTTCTTCTGTGAATATCTCACGTAAATCCCTGTATGTTGATACTGCATCGCCTGATTTTCTGCCCGGTCTTTGTCTCTTTGCATTATCATACTCTTCAATGTCAAGATTATTCTTATCAAGCTCAATGAAATGTCTTAAATCTCTTGCAAGTGTGAGACTATGACCCTTATGTACAAATCTGTGAATTGATACACAACCTTCTTTTCCGGCTGCAATTGCATCTATTGCAAATCTAGGTCCTGTATATACATCACCGCCGACAAAAATATCCAGTTCTGCCGTCTGATATGTAACAGGATCCGCTTTTGCAGTACCATTTTTATTAAGTTCAACTTTTGTTCCTGCTAAAAGATTTCCCCAGATAATCTGCTGTCCAATTGAAAGAAGAACATTATCGCACTCTATTGTAATAGTATCATTCTCGTCATATACAGGAGCAAATCTCTTTTCCGCATTAAATACTGAAGTACACTTTTTAAGAACAACTGCTTTGACTCTGCCATTTTCAGTGATAATCTCTTTTGGTCCCCAGCCGTTGTTAATGCTGATATTTTCTTCTAATGCCTCTTCAATCTCATCTTTTGCTGCCGGCATCTCATCACGGCTTTCAAGACAATACATAGAAACATCATCTGAGCCTGCACGAAGTGCTGTTCTTGCAACATCCATCGCAACATTGCCGCCGCCGATAACAACTGTTTTGCCACTAAGCTTCATATGTTCCTCATCTTTATTTACTTTGTTAAGGAACTCTATTCCGCTCATGACGCCCTTTGCATCTTCTCCCGGAACTCCTGCCATTCTTCCGCCTCTCGCACCGATAGCTATATAGAATGCTTTGTATCCTTCATCACGAAGCTGCTGTATCGTCACATCACTTCCGACATCAATGCCAAATCTGAATTCAACACCCATAGTCTTAAGCACTTCTATCTCTGCCGCAATAACATCTTTTTCAAGCCTGAATGACGGAATACCATTAAGAAGCATTCCTCCGGCTTTGTCTTCACGCTCGAAAACTGTTACAGGATAGCCTTTACATCTTAAATAATATGCTGCTGACATACCGGCCGGTCCTGCACCAACTATGGCAATCTTTTCTTCAAACTGTTTACCTTCATGATTTACAGTCTTAGGAATATATCTGTCTTTTTCATTAATCTCTTTTGCTGCGATGAACTTTTTAATCTCATCAATTGCGATAGGCTCATCAATCGTGCCTCTTGTACAGGCATCCTCACATCTTCTGTTACATATTGCACCACATACTGCCGGAAATGGATTTTCATTTTTGATAAGCTTCAATGCATCCATATATCTACCCTGCGATGCCATCTTTATGTAACCCTGTACAGGAAGATGTGCCGGACAGGCGGTCTTACAAGGTGCTGTACCTGTATCATAACAGTTAATCTTTGCATTATCCCTATAATCAGGATCCCATTTTTCTTTGCTCCACTTAACTGCATCAGGAAGCTCCGCCTGCGGATATTTAACCGGACCATCCTTTGTACAAAGTTTCTGTCCGAGCTTTGCTGCTCCTGTAGGACAAAATTCAACGCATCGTCCGCATGCGACACACTTATCTGATTCTACACTTGCACGATATGCTGAACGCGAAAGGTTCGGTGTGTTAAACAATTGTGAAGTTCTAAGTGCGTTACAGACACCCGGTGCACAGTTACATATTGCAAATATCTTATCTTCACCATCAATGTTAGTAATCTGGTGTACAAAACCATTATCTTCGGCTCTTTGCAATATCTCAAGCACTTCATTGAGGTCTATATAACGTCCCTTTCCGGTCTCAACAAGATAATCAGCCATATCGCCTACACCGATACAAAGCTCACCCTCAATCTCACCGGTACCCTCACCGCGGACTCTCTGCTGTCTTCTGCACGAACATGCTCCGACTGCATATTTATTTTCATATTTCTTTAACCAGTATGAAATATGCTCAACACTTACTGACTGCTGTGTTGCCGGAATAGCCTGTTCAACAGGTATAACGTGCATACCGATTCCTGCACCGCCAAGCGGTACCATCGGTGTGATTTTTTCAAGCGGAAGTCTTGACATATTCTCAAAGAAATCTGCAAGTTCAGGATGTTCTTCAACCTGTTTTTCATTCATCATCATAAACTCAGCACAGCCCGGAACAAACATAGGAAGTATGTACTGCTTTACATGATCTTTATTTTCCCAATTATATTCTATAAGACCTATAACGCTCATTTCCTGTAAAAGTTCTTCTGTGCGTTCCAGACTTTTTCCGCACTTTTTGGCAATCTGTGGTGCCGTTGCAGGTGCTCTTACTTTCATAGAAAGTGCAACTTCTGCCATCTCATCGGTTATAACACCGGCAAGGCCCCAGTATTCAGGGTCTTTTGTCGTAACCTTGACACCGATTCTGTCTGTAATCTTCTGACCCAGCTTCAGAATCAGTTCTCTTTCTTCTGCCATATTTATCCTCCGTTCAGATTGTTTTAATTATAGTACAATTATACTACCCGTTTGTTAAAAAAACAACAATTTATAAACAATTTGATTTACAAATTTAGTCTATTTGATTAACTTTTGTGCATATGCTATTATGATTAAATAAAATAAAGAAAGGACAGGATTAATCACCGTGACAATTGCAGACTACACTCTTGAATATATAAATGGCATTCCTTATCTTATGCCTTATGGACAATCTGTTGCAGATTTAAAAAAATGTGTGAAACTCAATGACACTGGCATTTTTATATGGAACAGCCTTTCCGATGGCTTTGGAAGAGATAAAATTTTATCTGAAATGTGTAAAAAATACAATGCCGTTACTCCCGATGATAAAACTATTCTTTCTGACGATCTTGATTCATTTTTAGACATACTTACAGCCTACAGAGTTTTTGAACGTGAAAATGATATTATAACCCTGCCGGATAATTCTAAACCGCATCATTTAAGAATTAATACAATTTCTATATGCATCAATGCACCGGATGAATATGTTTCAGACAATTTTTCCATTTTCCGCTATGATGACAATGAAGATTTGTCATTTGATGCATTTAAGGATACAGTGCATGACGATATTACAATTAATATAACGCATTTTATTCCGTTTTTTCATCGTGGAAAAAAACAAGTTTTAAGAACTGATGAACTCACTCTTCTTGAAGATGATTCATTTTATATATGCAGATATAACAAACCATACGGACTGATTGAATGGCATCTTTCAAAGGACGGACGTACATGTAATATGTACTGTAAACGCACATCTGATACAGATTCAGACAAACCGGACATAAGTGAAGAAATATTTTTTGCCATAAGAACAATCTTTCTTTATAATGCTTCTTTTAAGGGAATGTATGCCATACACTCGGCATCAGTCCTTTATAAAGATAAAGCATGGCTGTTTTCAGGTCATTCAGGTGCCGGGAAATCAACGCATACAAATATGTGGAAAGAACTTTTTAACACGCCTGTCATTAACGGTGACTTAAATCTTATAGATATAAATACCACAGATGGAATTCCTGTAGTTATAGGAATTCCGTGGTGCGGTACTTCCGGCATTTATACCAGCCGCAGTTACCCGCTTGGCGGAATAACTTTTATAAAAAAAGACATTACTGACCAAGTTAGGCGAATTGACGGTGACGACGCTGTTTTAAGTATTGCACAACGCATGATATCACCGTGCTGGAATACCCGACTGCTTGAAAATAATCTTGCAGCATCAGAAAAAATAGCTGCCGGAATTACAGTTTTCAGACTCTGCTGCACCAAAAATCCTTCATCCGCATTTTTAATGAAAGAAGAAATCGACAATGAATATCATTAAACATATTATAAGGCGAATTAAAGAAGGCATGTTAAAAGACATGCTCCGACAGACTGTATGGATTTACGGATATGCACGACATTACTGGAAATCTATGATTTTTTATACACTTTCGGGGCTTATCGGAACTGCTATTGGACTGTTATCAAGTATTATTTCCAAAGATTTAGTAGATATTATAACCGGTCACCAGACAGGTGAACTCTTAAAAACATTCTGCATGATGATTGGTTTTACAATCGGAAGTCAGGCAATATCACAGTTTACTTCATACCTTTCATCAAAGATAAGCATACGTGTTGACAATGAAATAAAAGCCGATATCTACGAGAAAATGCTATCTACTGACTGGGAGGCAATAACACATTATCACACAGGTGACCTGCTTGTCAGATGGAGTTCGGATGCATCCAATATTTCCAACGGAATATTGAGTTTTATCCCGAATCTTATAATTTATCTTTTCAAATTTATTATGGCTCTGGGCATTGTTATTTACCATGATGCAACATTTGCCATATTTGCATTAATCGGCATGCCTGTAAGTGTACTTATGTCAAGAAAACTCATGAACCGCATGGTCAATAATAATAAAAGAAGTGCCGCTCTGAATGCCGAAATGTCTGGCTTCAACCAGGAGTCACTCTCTAACATACAGACAATCAAAGCTTTTGACCTTATAAAATTGTATTGTGAAAGATTAAAAGATTTACAGACTAAATACCTGAAAATGAGACTTGAATTCAACCGCATGTCAGCTGTGACATCATTTATTATGGCTATTGTGGGAATGGCAGTATCTTACAGCTGTTACGGCTGGGGAATTTACCGTGTATGGAGCGGTGCTATAAGTTATGGTACTATGACGCTTTTCCTCTCACTTTCAGGTCAGCTTACAGGAACTTTAAACTCACTTATCTCACTTGTTCCTACAGCAATCAACCTTACTACCTCTGCAGGCCGTCTCATGGACATTCTTAACATGCCACGCGACGATTACTCGCAGACCGAAGAAGTTACACAGCTTTCCGATATGGGAAAAAAATATGGCATACGCCTTGAAATCAGCAACATGTCCTATAAATACAACTCAGGTACAGAAGTTTTTAAAAATGTCTCTTTTGAGGCTGCTCCACATGAAATTGTGGCACTTGTCGGTCCTTCCGGTGAGGGAAAAACCACTATGCTCCGCATTCTTCTCTCTCTTCTTCATCCATACGAAGGAACGTGCCTGCTAAAAAGCGGGGAGAATTACAAAAACAGTCTTACACTTTCGCCTGCCGCAAGAGCATTATTTTCATATGTTCCACAGGGAAATACTATGTTTTCCGGCACAATCGCTGACAATATGAGAAGTGTAAAGCCAGATGCAGCAGATGCTGAAATAATTGAAGCTTTAAAGCTTTCATGTGCATGGGAATTCGTTTCGGAACTTCCTGACACAATCAACAGTGAAATAAAAGAACGCGGCGGCGGATTTTCCGAAGGTCAGGCACAGCGTCTCTCAATTGCCCGTGCAATCCTTAGGAAATCGCCTATTCTCCTGCTTGATGAGGCCACTTCCGCACTCGATGTTACAACAGAAAGAAATGTTCTTAAAAATATTATGAAAGATGATTACCCTCGTACATGTATTGTAACAACTCATCGTCCTACTGTTCTTACCATGTGTGACCGTGTATATTCAATCCATAACATGCAATGTACTCTTCTTAATGATGATGAGATTGAGGAAATCACAAGAAATTTTTAAATGTGTTATGAGAATCACAAAAAACCGCATCATCGGCAAAACCGGTGATGCGGTTCTATTATGTTATCTTAATTAATTATGCATTATCTGTCATATAAGCATATGTTACAGATAATCCTGCCTCTGATGTTACAATAACATCACCCATTCCGATGTTATCCTTTGGATTATTCCAATATGAAAATGCAATCTTAATCTCCGGACCCGATGTAAGTACAGGCGTACCATTAGAACTACTGTATTCTACAGACTGATTAAATCCAAGCGTTAAAAGCTGCTGGCTGCATGTATGACTTGTATCATGTCTTGCATTAACCTGAATTCTGTAATCGCCCCTGCCAAACTCCGGTCTCTGATGTATATTAGTTGTGACTGTATAACAACCACTCGCTGCATAAACCCCTTCAGCAACATCGTCACAACCTACAACTACAGGTTTCTTGTAATCGGTCATAAAAATCCACCTCCAAAAAAACTAATACCTTCAGTAACTATTATAGTATATCATATGTCAGGCATATGTCAATTTGCATATTTTTTTATTTTTTATTTAGTCATTCTTCTAAAATGTAATAATTTAACGCGTTACTCTTGCATGAAATCAAAAAAAAGGATATATTTTAAATATCAATTTTTAAAGGAGTTTTATAATGGAACAAAGAGAATCCCTTGGCTCCCGCCTCGGTTTTATTCTGTTATCTGCCGGTTGTGCAATCGGCATAGGTAATGTTTGGAAATTTCCATACATAACAGGACAATATGGTGGCGGAGCTTTTGTTGTTATCTATCTTATATTCCTTATTCTTATGGGTGCTCCCATTATGACTATGGAATTTGCTATCGGCCGTGCCAGCCGTAAAAGCCCATTTCTTGACTGTAAAGTGCTCGAAAAGCCGGGTACAAAATGGCACTATCATGGTTATCTTGCCATTGTCGGCAATTACCTTCTGATGATGTTTTATACGACCGTAACAGGCTGGATGCTTTACTATTTTTATAAAAGTCTCACAGGTCATTTTAATAATGCATCAGTTGAAACAGTAAGCACAACTTTTACAAATATGACAGCAAACCCATATATCCTTGTAGGATTTATGATAATCACAGTTGTTACTGGATTTCTTGTATGCTCACTTGGTGTACAGAATGGTGTTGAAAAGATTACAAAGGTAATGATGCTTGCACTTCTTGCACTTATTATATTACTTGCAATTCACAGCATGCTTCTCAAAGGTGGTATTGAAGGACTTAAGTTTTATCTTGTTCCTGATTTTAACAAGGTTGCCGAAATCGGGCTGTTTAATGTTATTGTTGCTGCAATGAATCAGGCATTTTTTACATTAAGTCTCGGAATTGGTGCTATGTCAATCTTTGGAAGCTATATTGGAAAAGAACAGTCACTTTTTGGTGAATCAATAAGAGTTTGTATACTTGATACATTTGTTGCTATATTTGCCGGTCTCATAATTTTCCCAGCATGCTCTGCATTCGGTGTCAATGCTGACAGCGGTCCAAGTCTTATATTTGTGACACTGCCTAATATTTTCAGCAATATGACAGGCGGACAGATTTGGGGAAGCCTCTTCTTCCTCTTTATGTCATTTGCAGCATTTTCAACCGTAATTGCCGTATTTGAAGGTATTATTGCATGTTTCATGGATATGACAGGTGTTTCACGTAAAAAATCATGTTACATTAATATTATAATTATGATAATACTTTCACTTCCATGTGCGTTGGGCTTCAATATTTTATCAGGAGTTAATCCTCTCGGTGCCGGCTCAACAATCCTTGATTTTGAAGACTTCCTTGTAAGTGATTTAATACTCCCTATAGGGGCACTCATCTATCTTTTATTCTGTGTATGCAAAAATGGATGGGGCTGGGATAACTTCATCAAAGAAGCCAATACCGGAAAAGGCATTAAGTTAAGCAGCAAATTAAAAATATATCTTACATATGTACTTCCGCTTCTTATTATTTTCAAATTCATAATCGGATTAAAAGCTAGATTTTTTTAAATCTGTATTATTCTAAAAATAATACAAAGGCAGCGGAATCCTGACACATTTCCAAGTGTTAAGTTTCCGCTGCTTTTTTGTTTTTCTTATTTCCATGGTCTGTTTTGTGAATTCTGTGGCTGCCATGAATTTCCGGCCGCCGTAGTCATAAGATTTGCTGTATATGCATCTTCAAGTGCATATCTTAAAGGATAAACTTCTTCTCCTCCGTCAACATATTTTTTCATTCCAGCCAACACTCTCGCAGCCGCTGTTTCATCTTCACCAAGTCCGCATATACCAAAAGGCGGAATGTACAATTTTCTTCCCCGGAAACTTACTGCCAGTATTTCTCCTGTTTCCTCATCTTTATAAACATCCATTTTTTCTGATGCAGCAACATTATTATCTTTCAGGAAATATACCATATTATCTGTTATCTCGCCTCTTGTTCCACGAACATTTATAAATCTGTTTCTTATATCACTTCTGTACTGGTCTGACATAAAATCATAAAATGCTGTCTTTTCGTTGTCATATTCCATAATAAGGTGCTTTTCTTCTTTACTTACAACATCACCTTTTGTAAGAATTTCGTAACGTGTTTTTGTATCAGTGACTTTCATCTGATATGCTTTTCCTATAACATTTACATCATTTATTCCTGTATCAAGAAACTCACGTATTATGCTGACTGCATGATAATCATGCATACATGATATAGTCATTGAAACAGGTTCACCTATAAGCCCGGATTTTACTATCTGGATTCTTGCATCATATGTCGGATAAAATGCATACTGTTCAGCAACCTGCAGCTTATTACATGTATAATTGTTGTTTTTTATATTTTCCCATACCTGAAAAAGTCTGCCGTTATCGAGCGAAACCGGAGTCTCTGAAAGAACCGGAATTCCGATATTCAGCCATTTTTCAACCGTATCACACATAAGTGTTTTTGTAACAGCTGATACAACAAAATCAGGCTTTGAATTTATCATATCTTCATCTTTACATGTCACAAAATCGAATTTTTCTTTTACTCTGCATGCTGATTCCTCACTATGACAAAGAACCATACATATTTCAAACTGTTCAGGAAGTGCTTTTGCTATTCTGAAATACAAAGAAGCTCTGTAGCCTGAACCTAGCACACCAAATCTTATCATATTATGCCTCCTTATTTTCTTCTAATTCTGTGAAACTGCGGCTTAATGGTAATTTCCTGTATCACCGCACCGTCCCTGATATTTATTATATATTCAACCGTCTGTGCAACCTCTTGTGGCTCAAGATGTGCCGCCATATCCTCATCTTCTTTAAAATCCGCATTCCTGTATAAATCAGTGCTTGTCATATCAGGATGAACTGACACAACTTTCACTCCATATTTTCTTGCCTCATCAAACAGACTTCTCGAAAATGCCGTAAGCCCCGCCTTTGACGCACCATATGCACATCCATGCGGACTTGGCTGTAGTGCAGTAACTGATGAAATATTAATTATAAATCCTTTACTTTTCTTTAACTGACGCAGTGCAAGCTGCGAAAGAATCATCGGTGCTTCAAAATTAGTTCTTACAATTTCCTTTATCTTTGCCGCATTAAGTTCTTCATGTAAACCATAATAACCGACACCGGCATTATTTATAAGAATATACAATTCATTCTCTGACATGATTTTTTTTAAAATCTGCGTTATTTTTTCTGTATCTGTTATATCACATTCTATAATGTTGAATTGTTCTTCTTTATGTACTTTTGAAAAATCTCTCGCAATTCCAAAAACTTCATATCCGTTTTTTACAAGCATTCTGCTTATCGCAAGACCTATTCCTGATGATGCTCCTGTTACAACCGCCGCTTTTTTCATATTTTTGTTTCTCCCGTCACAATCTATAATTTTATTATTTTTCCTGCCGCTCCCATAAAAATATTTTATCTTTTTCAACGTATCTGCTTACCATCGATACCATGTAATCTTCCATATCTCTCATAATTTCATCCGGATAATGATAATATCCATTATCATTTTTATATGGGAACTGAACAGCTGCACTAAATGGTTCTTCTTTACGCATATTTTTCATGTACTCCGCAGAAATCCTAAATGTTCCGACACTTATATCAAGAAGTTTATTTAAGTCAATTCTGCCTGTTATTTTGTCAAACATATCTGTATAAACACTTTTCCAGTTTTTACAATATATCATTGGGTCAAATGCAATCCGCGTTTTTAACCCCTTATCCAATGCAAGTTCAATGCAGCTGATTCTTGAATCAAGAGAGGCTGTTTTGTGCTCGAATTTGGAAATAATTTCATCAGGTGACATCGTAAATGCAAATATAATATTGTCTGATGGAGCAATTTCTTTTAAAAATTTTTCACATGAACTTTTTGTTCTTATCTCAATTTTTAAATCAGTATGTCTTTCTGCAAAATCCACCCATCTTTTTGTATATCCGAAAATATTTTCTACTGCAAGCAAATCTGTATCATATGAAACGCAAAGATATACAGGATGTTTTTGCAGCAATTTATACACTTCATCAAAAATGTCGTCTAAATTGACAAACAGTACGACATTTCCTGATGGATACATGCCTTTAAGATAACAATACTCACAGTCAAACACACAATTCATCATACATGATGTATAATAAAAATGTTCATTTCCAAAGCTCTGGCATACAGGTGCACCAGCATATACAAGATTATTTTCTTTTTTTGCAATTATAAGATTCTGTGTCCTGTGCTGTAAAACCGATGACTGCCGGCTTCTGCAGAACACATCTTTGTAGTGGTCGATATATATAATGTGTGACTGTGGAAATTTATTCAGGATTCTTACTGTATCGGGCATATCCGCAACCGATTTTTCAACATATATATGCGAAAAAAAACTGTTATAATAATCTGCTTTTAAGTTGTTCAAATCTCTTTTTTCCTTCTCTCTTATCATTACACGGCATCATATTTTCTTCATACATCTTACACACAACACCATTAATATCTATATTTTCAATAAAGCAATATCTTATATACTGCCTTAATTCATATTCCATCGTTTTTGAACAGCACAAATCCCGGCAAAGCTTGTCTGCAAGCTGCTTTTCCTTTGCTGCCTTTTCATCACCGGCACATGAAATATCATTTAGAATATCACGAAGCCTGTTTATATATTCACCAATAATATTAATATGATTTTCCACAAGTGCAGTTATATAATCCGGCGTTATCCCCTCTGTATCACCATTATCAGAAAGAATTTTTACAAAACTCATCTCATGCGGTGCAAAAAAGTACGCACCTGCCTGCCATACAAATGCTGCTTCCATATCGTATAATACTGTATCTGATGTATTCTGCGGATTTTTGTCGTTTTTATTTCCAAAAAGAACGGCAGATGTTATAATTTCCGCTTCTTTAAAAGGATTTTTATATATCATATCCGGATAAAATGTACGTTCTGATGATTCATCCGTAATTTTGCTGCATATGTATATTTCATCCGAAGCCGATGCTGATGCACAAGTTCCGATATTTACAAGAAAATTTTTGTCTGCTTTCAAATCAAGCTTTGCACATACACCCGCTACTGATGACGCAGCAGCAGCATTACCTATCCCTGTAATAATTAACAATATTTCTTTTTCTTCATTTACAAATACTGTAAACGGCATATATGACTCATCTTTTTTTAATCTGTATTTCTCAATCAGCGGTTTTGCCTCGCAGTAAATTGCCATTGCCAAAATTATCATTTTCTGCACTCCGGTCACATTCAATTTTTCATTATTATAGCAAATCTTCCCGTTTTTTTCCTGTTTTTTCTTTAATTTTAATAAATTAATTCACTGTTTAACTTTAAATTCCGTTCTTTATCATATATAATTTTATATAATAACGTATGCAATCTGCCCGCAGATACATATATCCACATAACTATGAGAAACACGCTCCGCGAGTTTCTCAAGTTATCGCGGCAGTCGCCAAGGTCTCGTGCAAGCACGGACTTTGGCTCGTTACACACGTAAATAATATGCCACAAAAAATATCTATTGTGGCAGAATGGAGTATTTATGAAAAAATTAGGTTTCGGAACTATGAGACTCCCTCTTATTAATCCAGAAGATAAGACAAGCATTGACCAGAATTATTTTAATCAGCTTGCAGATAAATTTATTGAAAAAGGATTTAATTATTTTGATACAGCATATCCTTATCATGATGAAAAATCAGAAGGGGCGATTAAAAAAGCCCTGACCGAAAGGTATGACCGCAAAGATTACATACTTGCAGACAAGATGCCTACCATTCTTGTAAAATCCGGTGATGAATATCCTATGTACTTTAACAGACAGCTTGAAAGAACTGGTGCCGAATATTTTGACTATTATCTTATGCACAACATGGGAAAAGACAGATATGCAAAGACCACTGAATTCGGTGGATTTGAATTTGCCGAAGAGATGAAAAAAGAAGGAAAAATCAGAAAATTTGGATTTTCATTTCACGATGATGCCGAAACTCTTGACAGAATCCTTACAGAACATCCTGATGTCGATTTTGTACAGCTTCAGATTAATTATTTTGACTGGAATAACAAAATAATACAATCTCATCTGTGCTACGAAACTGCCGTAAGACACGGCAAACCTATTATTGTAATGGAGCCTGTAAAAGGGGGGACTCTTGCAAATCTCCCAAAAGAAGCTGCTGATTTGTTAAGAGATTTTAATCCAGATGCTTCACCAGCATCATATGCTCTCCGGTTTGCTGCTTCACTTGATAATGTTTTTATGGTTTTAAGCGGCATGAATACAATGGAACAGGTACTTGATAACACTTCTGTTTTTGATAATCTCACACCGCTTAATGAAGATGAAAAAGAAATTCTTGAAAAAGTTATTAAAATAATTGAAAAATCGGTTGAAATTCCTTGTACATCATGTGGCTACTGTATGGAGGTCTGTCCGAAAAACATACCTATCCCGCAGCTTTTTGGTCTTTACAACAACTATAAAATTAACAATAATTTTTCAAACATGTACCACAACCGCATAATATACAATCGTGGAAAATCTTCCGACTGTCTGAACTGCCACCGCTGCGAAAAGAACTGTCCGCAACATATTGCAATTCCTGACAATCTCAAAAAGATTGCAGCTTTTGAAAAATAATATGTAAAAAATAATTAATTAATAAAAAGCAAAAACCGCCAGATCCGTTATTGCACGGATTCTGACGGTTTTATGTATACACTAAAATTGATTTTTAATTTTAATCAGCCCATCTCTCCACGAATGTCCCGTGTAGGCGGATCCATCGGATAATTACCTGTAAAGCAGGCATCACAGAATCCCGTTCTTCCACAAATCATCTCACTTAATCTGTCAACTTCAAGATAACCGAGCGAATCTGCTCCTATTATTTTACAGATTTCATCTACTGTCTTTCCTGTAGCGATAAGCTGGTCTTCTGACGGAATATCTGTACCGAAATAACAAGGATGTTTAAACGGCGGTGAGCTTATACGCACATGAACTTCCTTTGCTCCGGAATTTTTAAGAAGGCTTACAATTCTTGCACTTGTTGTACCTCTTACGATTGAGTCATCAATCATAACAACTCTCTTTCCGGCAACTGCTTCTTTTAATACGTTAAGCTTAACCTTTACGCTGGATTCTCTCTGTGCCTGTTTTGGCTTAATGAAAGTTCTTCCAACATAATTATTCTTTATAAATGCGTTGCCATATGGAATACCTGACTCAAGCGAAAATCCAAGTGCAGCCGGGTTGCCTGATTCTGGAACACCAACAACCAAATCAGCATCTACCGGATGGGTCTTTGCAAGAATACGCCCCGCATTAATTCTTGACTCATATACTCCCATTCCATCAATCTTGCTGTCAGGTCTCGCAAAATAAATATATTCAAATATACATCTTGCTGTATTCTTCTGGCAGAGTGATGTATCTGACTGTATCCCATCTTTAGTTATCGTAACTATCTCTCCTGGTAATACATCTCTTATAAATTCAGCACCTACTGTATCAAGTGCACAGGTCTCTGATGATAAGAAATATGTATTATCTCTCTTACCAATGCAAAGAGGCTTAAATCCCAATGGGTCTCTTGCTCCAATAAGCTTTCTTGGACTCATGACTACAAGTGAATATGCACCTTTTATCTTTAACATAGCATTTTTAACTGCCTCTTCGACAGTTCCTACTTTGAGTCTTTCTCTCGCAATAAGGTATGCAATTACTTCTGAATCAATAGTTGTCTGAAAAATAGCACCTGTATATGACAATTCTTCACGCAGCTCTACTGCATTAAGAAGATTACCATTATGTGCCATACCGAGTGTTCCCTTGACATAATTAAGAACAAGAGGCTGTGCATTCTCACGGACACTGCTGCCCGCTGTCGAATAACGCACATGTCCGACACCGATATTTCCTTTTAATTTTTCAAGATTTTCCGGATTAAATACTTCATTTACAAGACCCATATCTTTGTAAGACATTACCTTGCCCTTAGGACCATTGGTATCACTTACGGCAATACCGCAGCTTTCCTGTCCTCTGTGCTGTAATGCAAAAAGACCATAGTATATTGTAGATGCAACGTCTTCTCCATCAAAATCATATGCACCGAATACTCCGCACTCCTCATGAAGCCCGTCAAAATCGGCTGTATTCATAATATTATTGTTATCCATCAACTTCTCCATACTCTTATTTGTCTAAAATTATTTAGAAAATGGTGTGCCTGTTAAAAGTTCATATGCTTCTTTGTACTTGTCAACAGTCTTTGTTACAACCTCATCAGGAAGAAGTAAATCATTATCAGGATTTGCCTTTAACCAGTCTCTTACAAACTGTTTATCGAATGAAGGCTGTCCCTGACCAGGCTTATAGCCTTCCAATGGCCAGAATCTTGAACTGTCCGGTGTGAGCATCTCATCGCCGATTACCACATTGCCATCTTCATCAAGACCGAATTCAAACTTTGTATCAGCAATTATAATGCCTTTGCTGAGTGCATATTCTGCACATTTCTTATAAAGTGTGATTGTGCAGTCCTTTATTTTTGTAGCATAGTATTCGCCTTTTCCAGGAAATGCTTTTTCAAGAACTTCAATACTTCTCTCATATGAAATATTCTCGTCATGGTCGCCAACTTCAGCTTTTGTACTTGGTGTGTAGATTGGCTCAGGAAGCTTTTCAGACTCCTGTAATCCTTCAGGAAGCTTAATGCCACAGACTGTTCCGTTTTCTTTGTAGCTTGCCCAGCCGCTGCCTGTAATATAACCTCTTACGATACATTCAATAGGAAGCATCTTTAACTTCTTGCACTTCATGCTTCTGCCTTTATACTCATCCTTATGGAAGAATTCAGGCATATCATTAACATCTACAGAAATCATATGATTAGGAACTACGTCCTTTGTATAATCAAACCAGAACTTTGACATCTGAGTAAGAATAGCACCCTTATCAGTAATCTTGTTCTTCAGGATATTGTCAAATGCTGATATACGGTCTGTTGCAACCATTATCAAGCGGTCTCCATTGTCATAAACTTCTAAAGTAATTTTAAGTTTTCCATTATAATCCTCCGTTTCTGTACATGTCTGTCCCGGCATAAGGACACATGCCATTATATTAATATTGATTAAGCATGTCACTTTTTAAAGCAACACAGACAAATTATATAACAAAGAAATGTCAAAATCAATAATCTGTGTGTTTTATGCAAAAATAATATTGATTTTACCTGCTTATTCCCACCTTATCAAGCCACTGCATAACATCACTCTCGCAACCGGCAAAATCTGCTTGATATATAGAAAATCCATCTGTCACTGTTGTTTTCAGCCCAAGATTTTTTATTTGTATTTTCAGTTTTGCCACCGCACGCAGTTAAATTAAATAATGTCATTACCTCCAATACGGCAGCAACTTTTGTATATACAGAACATCAATATATTTTCATTGTTTTTATATTATAACTATATTTTCCCCATTTATCACATTTTCTTTATTTGCTGCAAACACCGAATCTTTTATAGTAATATCTGAAATTGTATTTTCACGGCCACTTATCGGCTCGATTTTTACCGCTGTATCACAGCCGTTACATTCTATCTGCTCAATGAGGATATTTTTGAAATACGGCACATCGCTCTCATCAACCTGTGCAATCGTCTCATTTTTATCAAGTAAATTGAGCACATATCCCATCGTGAGGATTACAGCTTCGTTTTTTATGTCTATCATATTAATATTACGGATTGTAATGTCTTCTACAACACCGCCGCGTCCCATTGCACTCTTTATGCGGATGCCAACGTCTGTGCCTGCAAATGTACAGTTTTCGACGAGTATATTTTTTACATCACGCGACATCTCACTTCCGATTACGAATCCGCCATGGCCTTCATTTACTATGCAATCATGTATATAAAGATTTTCGCATGGGTCTTCAAATGTTCTCGCCTCAGCATTTTTTCCTGATTTTATGCAGATTGCATCATCACCTGTTTCAAATGTGCTGTTGTATATTTCAACATTGTGGCACGATTCAACGTCTATTCCATCACCATTTTGTGCATAATACGGATTGCTTACCGTAATGTCACGCACAGTAAGATTTTTACAGAATATCGGATGTATGTTCCATGCAGGAGAATTCATAAATGTTGCCTGTTCCAGAAGTACATTGCTGCAATTTTTAATTTCAACCATAACAGGTCTGTAGAAATCATAATAATCTGCCGCCTGTGGCAATATGTCATGTGTTTTTCCCTGAATATTTGCTTTGTTTCCAAGATATGCACTTTCTGACGGAAACCATATGCCACCCTCTTTTGTTTCAATAACATAATCGCTCTTTTTAAGGAGTGCATCCCACTGTCTTTCTGTAAGCTTGAACTGTTTTACAGGACGCCATAAATCGCCGCTTCCATCTATAACACCATATCCGCTTATTGCGATATTTTCAGCTCCGTCCGCTGAAATAGGTGAAACTGTTCTTATACATTCCTGACCTTCATAATTAGTAATAACTAACGGATAGTCTTTCTTATTTTTTGTGAATTTAAGAACTGCTCCACGTTCAAGATAAAGACGAACCCCGGATAAAAGCCTGATTGGTGATGTCATCCATACCCCCTGCGGAATTACTACCGTACCGCCGCCCTGTGACGACATACTTTTTATTGCCTCATTTATGACTCTTGCATTTATTCTTCCTGTATCGTCATCATATACATTTTTAACAGCACCATATGCTGTAATTGATGTCTTTCTATCAGGAAATTCAGGAACTGCCACTTTAAAATTTTCTTTTAACATAAATTTCTCCTTATAAAATTTTTCTCATCTAATTATTCTTGATTCTGTACTTACCGAATTTATTTTCTAACAAAGCCGGACTGCATAACCAGCCCGGCTTTTCATGATTTTATTATAAAAGCTCTTTTAAAATTTTATTTACAAGACCAGGATTTGCTTTTCCTTTCATTGCTTTCATCGTCTGCCCGACAAGGAAACCGATTGCTTTATCTTTACCATTTCTGTAATCTTCAACTGACTGCGGATTGTCTGCAATCACTTTTTCAACTACCGAACGAAGCTCGCCCTCATCGCTCACCTGTGCAAGACCTTTTTCTTTCACATAGGCTTCAGGGTCTACATCTTCGTCAAATATAACGGCAAATATGTCTTTTGCAACAGAACCGTTGATAGTACCTGCCTCTACAAGCTTGATAAGCTTTGCAAGATTTTCAGGTGAAAATGTAATATCTTCAGGCTCCATGTCCTTATCTTTAAGAATTCTCATTGTCTCGCCGAGAATCCAGTTAGAAACTTTCTTTGGCTGATTGCAAAGTGATGTTGTTGCCTCAAAAATATCAGCAAGTTTCTTGGAATCTGTAATAAGATTAATGTCATATTCAGGAATTCCATACTCTGTGGCATAACGTGCCATTTTTTCTGTCTTAAACTCAGGCTGACGGCTTCTGATTTCACCAAGCCACTCATCGCTTATGTTAAGCGGAACAAGGTCTGGGTCTGGGAAATATCTGTAATCCTGTGCATCTTCCTTTGAACGCATTGCATATGAATACGCCTTATTGTCGTCCCATCTTCTTGTTTCCTGAATAACGGCTTCTCCCGATTCAATCAAATCAATCTGTCTGTCACGCTCTGCTTCAATAGCTCTTGAAATAGCAGAAAATGAGTTAAGATTCTTTGTCTCTGTTCTTGTGCCGAATTCTGTACTTCCGACTTCCCTTACCGAAAGGTTTACATCGGCTCTCATTGAACCCTCCTGAAGTTTGCAATCAGATGCTCCGAGATACTGTATTATAAGTCTTAATTTTTCAAGATAAGCGATTACTTCCTCGGCACTTCTCATATCAGGCGTTCCGCTTATCGAAATCGTATCTGAGCCTGATATGAGA